>Ga0075011_10000293_pt1 | contig 26892 bp, 19 predicted proteins | sample TARM_MetaG_T_14_FD_72354 | JGI IMG/M metagenome (GOLD analysis project Ga0075011, IMG submission 72354) | Freshwater microbial communities from Pennsylvania, USA, analyzing microbe dynamics in response to fracking - TARM_MetaG_T_14 | ecosystem: Environmental > Aquatic > Freshwater > River... | reverse complement strand
CTTAGTGATCAGAAGTAAAATAGATCAATTAAAGATGGGCGATTAGCTCAGTTGGGAGAGCACCGCCCTTACAAGGCGGGGGTCACTGGTTCAAGCCCAGTATCGCCCACCATCTTTAATAGCCAGTAAAAACTCCGCAAGATAATATTTATTCTATAAATCACTTCATTATTGCTTATCAATGACCTTTACCCTGCGAACTTTGTGTTAATTTCCTTTGCGCAATATTATTTTATAGCCACTGTGCTGAATTGGTTGTTAGCGAATGGCAATATAGCAGCGAGTGTGGATGATAAAAAGGCAAGAGAAAGCGAGTACAAAAATATAATTAACATTACCAAGTGATTGTCTTATGCAGTGTTTTTGAACTCGTCTTAATTGTTGTTATTTTAATTTCTTGACGGAATTTCTGATGATTAAATTGGGTGCCAATTTATTGTTCAGTGTACAGGGCTCTTTATTAACTAAAGAAAGTACACAGTTGGCAGCTTCAACCCCCATTTCTTTGACCGGAAAGTGCACAGTAGTCAGTTTGGGTCTTATATGTCGGCTATAAGTGTCATTATCGAAGCCGACAATAGAAATATCCTCACCGACAGAGAGATCCCTTTCACCGCAAATATCATAGACAGCCAGTGCTATATTATCGTTTTGACAGAATATAGCGGTGAGCCCATTGTTACGATCCAACAAGCGCCTGACCGTTTCATTATTATTTTTGTTGTACTCAAAACATCCCTCGGCAATCAGACTGGCATCATATGCGATCCCATATTCTACTAGCGCCGTCCGGTAGCCCTGTAAACGATCTCTGCTGTCAATTTTGCTAAGCTCGCCGGTAATACAGGCCACTTTTCTGTGCCCGGATTCAAGCAGATGTTGAGTTGCAAGATATCCACCAAGCTCATTATCAATACAGATACACTGGTTAGCCAATTCAGGGAGGTAGCGGTTTAAAATAATGGTCGCTCTGGTCTCGCCTGCTATTTTTAGCAATTCATCATCAGATAACTTATCCGAGTGAATGATTAATCCATCAACTTGTTTGGATTGTAAAAATCGAATTGAGTCTTTTTCTTTCTCTGCTGATTCCTGGCCACTGGTTACAATTAAATGCATATTTTTTTTATGGACAGTATCTTCCGCGTTATGCATTAAAGGGCCGTAGAAGGGCCCCTCAAGTGAGCCAACCAGCATGCCTATACTGTTTGAACGACTCGACGCGAGCGCCTGAGCAAAAGCGTTTGGTTTGTAGCCTAGTTTTTCAATTGCTTCAAAGACTTTGATTTTATTTATCTCTTTAACTGTAGCGTGGCTATTTAAAACTCTTGATACAGTTGCTTGAGAAACCTGGGCAAGTTCGGATACTTCTTTGATAGTGATCAACTTACTCTCCTGTAATATTTTTATGAAATGCTGTGACTGAGGGTTAAGAATAAATACTAGCTGCGCAGCTTAAGGGCGATGATCTTTTATTAATACAGTACAAGCAATTTTGTTAAATTGTAGTGATGCTTAAGCGCTATATGAAAAATTGTCAGTTATCAATGGCAACAGTTTAATTTTTAAATAGCATCTATATATTCGCTAGTTGCACATTTTTTGCTTATTCTAGATGATTAGATTAACCCAGTCGAGACTTTTAATTGTATGAAAAAAACATGCGAGAAAGCGCTTTCTTGTGTGTTTTTGTTTTGTAGCCATTTTAAGCTTAAAACACAGGGTTTTATCTGTTTTTATCTGTTTTTAGCTGTTAATTATGAGTTTTTGTGGTTTTTAATGCTTTTTCAAGTCTTTTTTAACTTTTCTTAAACTCAAAAAGAAATCGCTTACATTTTGTGGTGTAGAACTCTTGGTTTGCAAGTTGGAGCGAATTAATTTACTCGTTTATCTTTTAAAGGCAAAAATTGACCGCTTAATTATCCCTAAAAACCTTAGCTGGCTGGACTTTTAGCGGTGTGCCGCTAGGATCTTATAGAATATGAATGTTGACGTTATTTTAATGCCGATTGATTGTGTTTATAACTATTAAGGGGTGGTTTATGAAACAGGTTAAAACAGTACTGGCGGCCACTCTATCATACTTGTTGAGTGCTTGTGGGGGGACAGATAACGGCACATTCAGTTTGAGCGTATCGGATAATCCCTCCGATGCGAAAATCGTGCAAATCGCTTTTAAACAAGTGGTACTTAAAAATGGTGACGCGACTATCTCTTTTGATGTCGGACAGAAAAAAGTGGATCTGCTCAGTGTACAGGGGCAGGAAGTTGAAATACTGGTGAGTGGAGAATCAGTACCGACCGGCGAATATCAGCTGTGTATTTATATGGAAAATAGCGAAACGCTTGATACGGGAAGCTCCTACGTGCATACAATAACGAGTGCAGGCGATGCCGGGTTAGTCACCGACAGTAATGGCTCTTGCGGAGGTGTTGGCGCAGAAGAGGAGAATACCGGGCGGCTGTTTTTTAATAAAAAATTCACTATAGCGGCGGGCGCGAATCAATTTGTTGCTGAATTTGATTTAGGAAAAGGATTACTGGCACCGCATGGTGATAAAGCATATTGGACATTAAAACCGACAGCAGTACAGTTGCTGAACTTATCTGATGTCGGGGCGATAGCGGGGGAAATAAGTGAGCAATTTGCAATTGATTGTGAAAGCGATGCGCTTGTTGCAGGCGATCCCAGTCATGCACTGTATCTCTACCCCTCTCCAACGGAGCTGGGTAATATGGCTGATTTCCGGACCTCGGAGTATATTGCCCCAGAGGTTGCACCCATTGCTTCTGCCCGGGTTAATCCCATTTATGATGATCTTGCGCCGGATCTGATTGTCGGTCATCAATATGAGTTTGGATTTGTCGTGGCCGGAACTTATAGCTTAGGTTACAGCTGTACGGCTCAAAATGACCAGCCTGATTCAGCAGAGGGCGCGGAGGAGGGATTCGTTATTTATAACGCGCAGCAAAATGTTATCGTCGCGGCAGGCGCAACCACAGGGCGCGATTTTTAGCATTAAGCTTAAGTGCGGGTCGGCAGATAATAAAAAAGCCACTTGCTTATCGGCTAAGTGGCTTTTTAATATTCATTTAATAGAAACGGGCTGTTAGTCTGCTTTTACCGTTTTAATCAGCAGCTGACCAATCTCTGTATGGTGCGCAAGCCTGGAGAAGGGCTCTGTGACCGCTTTAGGACCGTAAGCGATAACCGCAACGGGTGTGTCTGTATGGGTGCCTGTTCCCCAGACAATATTTTGCTGTTCACTGATAGCCCGTCCAATCAGATCTTTTTGAATCTCTTCGCCGTATACATAAAAGGCTTTGAAATCGTGAACTTTAGGAAAGGTTTTGAGTTTAAGGTAGCTGTTATCCGGATCATAATATTGGTTAGGCTCGGTTGCCAAAATATCGTTAGCCTGTGCTAACGTTACTTTAAACTCGCTGTTGGCATTAATAATTGTTTGCAAAGAGAGTGGCGTTTTATCCGTTTTAGAAAATATCTCCATGATCTCCGTGAAGCTCTTTTTCTGCGCATACAGTTTATCTAAAATATCTAAGGTGCCAAAATTGAAATTGGGTTTATAGTCGCGATTTTTAAACGCGCTACCCGTACGTTTTTCAGCTGCCGGGATGTTGGCGCGAGAATAACTGAAGCCAAATCCACCCGTTTCATGGTCAGCTGTAACGACAAGCAGGGTGTCATTACGATCTTTTACCCACTGATAAACATAGTCAATCGTTTCGTCGAACTTGAGCATTTCATGCAGCATAGTGCCCGCATCATTATCATGCCCAGCCCAATCAATTTGTCCGCCTTCAATCATTAAAAAGAAGCCTTTGGGATTTTGTGATAAAACATCCAGCGCTTTATGGGTCATCTCTTTTAAGCTAGGCATAGTGCGCGCGGCTGAATCTTTACTGTTGTTATACGCTATTCCATCTTGCATGCCGGAATAGGCAAATAATCCCAGCAGTTTATCGCCTTTGGCTTCGGCCAGGCTAGCCCGGGTATGAATAACCGAGTAACCGGCATCTTTAGCTTCTACGAGAAGATTTTTCTGATCGTCACGTTTTGATTTTATCTGTATTGTTCCGCCCGTTTGTTTAAGCAGCTGCTGATAAAGAGGGCCCTTGTCGTTGACGGCTTTAGGGATCCAGTAACGCAGTCCGCCGGATAGCATAACATCGACGCGATTAGCGAGCATATCTTCGGCGATAACACTTTCCATGGAGCGGTGTGCCTGATGTGCGGCAAAGGCAGCAGGAGTTGCATGAGTCAGACGGGTATCGGATATCAGTCCGGTGGATTTGCCCAATTTTTTGGCTATTTCCAGTACGCTTTCGACAGAATTACCGTCGACATCAATGCCTATCGCCTCTGAGGGCGCATCTACACCTGAGGCAAGATGAGAGGCGGAACAAGCTGAATCAACCACTAAGGCATCGGCCGGGCTATGCAATGACATACCCAATACGCCATTATCAATGAGCGTTTTTATGGCTGTATCACGGCCTTGGTAGATTGAATGCGGCGCTTTACGTGCATACTCTTCAAGCAATCCCATCTGCCCCGGGCCCATACCATCACCTATCATTAAAATTACATTTTTAACAGGTGTCTGCGCAAAGCTAAGGCAGCTGGCAAGAGTTAAGGAAATTGCAATCAGTGTTTTTTGCCGCGTTTTAGTCTTTATCATAAATATTCCTAACTGAGTGAATAGTGTAAATAGAATCATCAGCTTACTGGGTAAAAATGACTGATTTATGACAGGCGTACAAATCTGTAACATATTTATTCAAGTGGCTATTATTGTGAAAAATAGGTAAATTTATTTGCCTATTTACCTCTCCATCGCTTTATGCTGCATTTTGTTAAAGTGAAAAGGACCTTATTTTATGAACTATCAATCTACTGCGTTATGTAAATTACGCACTATCAGCACCTTTTTAGTGCTCGATAAAAATCGCGCCAGCTGGCAAAAAGAGATCCAAAGGGCATCTGATTTTTGTTTATCTCTGGCCGCTAAATTTTCTGAAAATGGCTATCAGGTACAATCAATTCGAATTATTACCAATCCCTTTGGTGAATACTTAAATACTCAGGATATCAGCACAGCCAAGACGGATCTTCACTATCTGAGTGAATTATTAACTGCCATAAAATCCGAGGGATTGCGCATCCGTTTTGCCATTGGTGAAGCGCAAACGGCGCATGAAATCGCATTATTGCCGGAATTGATTGAGGCTTACGGTGACTTGTGTAACGCCTGTGTCAATGTAGCGCTGGATGAGCACGGTATTCTTGATAATCAACTGATAGAAGATGCGGCGCGCGCTGTGCTGAAAATCAGTCGCATTACGCCGCGTGGCGAAGGTAACTTTAACTTTACCGTGAATTTTAACTGCCAGCCGCTGATCCCCTATTTTCCTGCCAGCTATCATCAAAAAGCCTTGGGTAATCTGTTTGTGGTCGGCTTGCAAACGCCGGACTTGTTAGTGCATGTGCTTAATGAGTTTAATCAGAAAAACGATCTCCTTGATCATAATCAGGCATTTAAAAATTATGAGCGGTTGATGAGCGAGGCGCTGCAATACCATGTGGATAGAGTGAATGAAATACTGAGCGATTTTGCAAAAAACAGCAGCAATAACGACTTTGTTTTTGCCGGCATTGACAGCTCAGCCGCGCCGTCAAAAGAGTGTGCCAGTATGGTCGAGGTTTATAAGCAGATGGGCGTTCCCTATTTTGGCGCGTCGGGTACAGTGGAAGCATCGGCGCTATTAACGCGTGTTTTTAAATCTGTTAAGGGGGTGCCGCTGCTCGGCTTTTCCGGTTTGATGCTGGCGGTAACAGAAGACAGGGGGCTTGCACAGGGCACTATTGACGGCGACTTTGATATTCGCGCCCTGCTTACCTACAGCGCGGTATGCGGAATAGGGTTAGATACTGTGCCTATTCCCGGGGATAGCTCGATTGCCAAAATAAGCGCCTTGATGCGTGATACCGGCACTATGGCATACCGTTTAAATAAACCGTTAACTGTGCGTGTTTTTCCTGTGCCGGGATTAAAAGCGGGGGATTTAACTGTATTTGAAAGTGCTGATTTGTGTAACTGCGCGGTATTGGCGCTGCCATAACAAATGTTAACTGCGCGCTTAATCAGCAGATCCTCGGCAGCTGTTCGCCGCCGATCCAGTCAACCATGCGCATCCCGCCAAAACTGCTCTGCAGCTGTACAAAATGGTTGGGATCGGCAAACACCTGACCGATAATAGCGGCATCTTTGCCCTGTGGGTGAGCGCGCATCACCGCCAATAACTGCTCGGCTTTATCTGCGGGGCAAAAAGCAATAAGTTTGCCTTCATTGGCCACATACAGAGGGTCAAGTCCTAAAAACTCACAGGCTGCGCGAACCTGCTCTTTGATTGGAATAGCGGTTTCGTAAAGCTGCATACCCAGGCGTGCCTGCCGGGCAATTTCATTGAGGGCAGCGGCTAAACCACCACGGGTGGGATCGCGCATACAATTTATTTCCGGGATCTGCGTAACCATAGCGTTAACCAGGGAGTCAAGACTTTGCGAGTCTGACTCCAGGGTGGTTGTAAAGGTTAAATTTTCGCGCAGTGACATAATGGCCACACCGTGATCGCCCAGGGTGCCGCTGATAATAATTTTATCGCCAGCCTTCACTTTGTCAGCGCCGCGCTCAATCCCGTCAGTGACTACCCCTATTCCTGTGGTGGTGATATAGACACCATCCGCATTGCCTTTTTCCACCACTTTGGTATCACCTGTTACAATTTTCACTCCGGCTTGTTTTGCGGCCAGTGCCATCGCATCGACTATTTTTATCAGCTCGCTTAACGGGTAGCCCTCTTCGATAATAAAAGCGCAGGAGAGATATAAAGGGGTGGCTCCCGACATCACCACATCGTTTATGGTGCCGTGCACTGCAAGCGAGCCGATATTGCCGCCGGGGAAAAAAAGCGGCGTTATTACATGGCTGTCGGTGGCCATGACAATTTTTGTAGTGCCGATATCGACACAGGCCTGATCATTCTGCTGTTTTAATATGGGGTTATCAAAACGGCTTATAAACAGCTGCTCAATAAGCTGCGTCATCGCTTTACCGCCGGCACCGTGCGCCATTTCCACTGAACCATTTTTAAAATCGACTGCCTGTCTGAATGCTCTGTGAGCTGTTTTTTTATCCATTTTTTACCTGCTCTTTGAACGCGTTAAGTCGTTCGTCGTTGCTCTGTTTTTGATATCGGCCATAGCTGTAATAAGCTGCACATGCCCCCTCAGATGAGACCATGCAGGCGCCGAGCGGGTTGTCCGGGGTGCACTGAGCGGCAAACAATTTACAATCTGTCGGTTTTTTCACGCCGCGCAATATTTTCGGGCATTCGCAGGCCTTGTGATCACGGCCTGTTGAAGGTGATAAAGTAAATTTTTTTTCAGCATCAAAGTCGCTAAATTGCGATTTTATTTTCAGTCCGGAGTCGGGCACTAAGCCTAATCCCCGCCATTCAAATTCAGCGCGTAGTTCAAAAACATCTGCCATTAAGCGTTGCGCTTTGAGATTGCCCTGCGCGGTGACCGCACGGATAAATTCATTTTCGACACAGGCTTTGCCCTGATTGACCTGACGAATTAACATTAATATCGCCTGCAGAAGATCCAGTGGTTCAAAGCCTGCAATCACCACTGGCTTTTGATAGGTTTGGGCAAAGTGGTCGAAGGGGCGCGAGCCGATCACGACACTGACGTGTGCCGGACCGATAAATCCGTCAATAGGCAATACCCCCATCTCGCGGGCTTCCGGCGATTCTAAAATAGCTGTGATCGCAGGCGGAGTCAGTACATGGTTACAAAAGACAGAAAAATTGCTCACTTGCTGGCGCTTGGCCTGAAGAATAATAAGCGCTGTGGCTGGCGTGGTGGTTTCAAAACCGATGGCGAAAAATACCACTTGCCGGCTGGGGTTTTTGATGGCGATGGTTAACGCATCTACGCAGGAGTAGACCATGCGAATATCGGCTCCTTGTGCTTTGGCGTTTAATAAACTGCGCCGCTGCGATCCCGGTACGCGCATTGTGTCGCCATAACTGCACAGTATCACCTGATGTTCATTAGCCAGCGCTATCGCCGCATCTATTCTTGAAATGGGCAGAATACACACAGGGCAGCCGGGGCCATGAATCATCTGCACATTTGCAGGTAATAGATCAGTAATACCATAACGAAAAATGGCATGCGTATGGCCCCCGCAAAATTCCATAAAATGGTAGTTTTTCTCGGGCTTAACTGTATCTCTTATTTTTTCAGCAATATCTAGGGCCACTTTCCCGTCACGATATTCGTCAATGTATTTCACTGTTATTCCCCCTGGCCCAGTTGCATAGCTTCGCTTTGCACTCTCATCTCATTAAACAGGGCGAGTGTTTTTTGAGCCTCAATAGGATCTATTTTGCACAGTGCATAACCGACATGCAGAATGAGATAATCACCTTCCTTTAAATCATCAATCAGTGCTATTGAGATCTGTTTTTTTACTCCTCCCAGATCAACGATGGCCAGATCTTCATCTAAAACTTTTTCAACTTTAACCGGAATCGCTAGACACATAGCCTTGCCCCTTGATTGTTGGTGATCGCCACCCAAGCCTGACCTAACGCCAGCGCACTGTCATTGGGGGGGATCTGCCCGGCGCTTAATACCTTAAAGTGGCTGGTGGTTAATAATTTTTTCAGATAACTGCTCAGTGTCTGGTTTAAAAAACAGCCGCCGGCCAATACCACAGTGGTTATCTTCTCCTCAGATAAAAGGGTCAGCCAGGCGCTTAGCCCCAACGCTAACTGGTAGTGGAAAGTGGCGGCGCCGTGATTGCCGGGCATGGCGCTGATGGCGATAAGCAGATCACTAAAATCAAGCTGACGGTCATCTGTAATGCGAAACAGCGGCGCGCTTATCTGTATCTCTCCGCTGGCGGCCGCAGACTCTAACTGCATTGCCGCCTGCGCTTCAAAATCATTGTGATGGGTTAAACCAAGCAGCGCGGCAGCGCCGTCAAATAATCGTCCGGCACTGCTGGTGTGCGGGCAATTAACCCCTTTTTCCAGCATCTGCATGACCGCACTGAAGCCTTTTTCATGACCAAAACGGGATTGTGCCAGTGCCGCCATCCCCTGTTCGATTAAAAATGCGCAGGCTATACGCCACGGCTGTTTTGCTGCGCTATCCCCTCCGGGCATTGTCAGTGGCCGAAAATGGCCTAAGCGCTGGCAGTGCTGCCCCTCTATTTTTAAGCATTCTCCGCCCCATGCTTTACCATCATCCCCTAAACCGACACCGTCTAATGTGAGCGCCAGGTAAGGGGCGGTTAATTGATGCTCACAGGCGATGGCGGCGGCGTGGGCATGATGATGCTGCACTTTAATAAGGGGGATTTTATGATCTCGGGCAAACTGCTCGGCAAACATTGTGCTGTAAAAGTCGGGGTGCAGATCAGAGACCACTTGCTCGGGCAGTATCTGAAAAACAGCCATCATATGAGCCACTGTTTCCTGCAGATAGCGGCAGTTATCCGGATTGTCTAAATTGCCTATATATTGTGACAGATAGGCTTTTTTTCCTTTACTTAAGCAGATACTGTTTTTGAAAAAACCGCCCACCGCAAGCGTTGCTTTGCCAGCCTGTGGCAAATTAATCACTTTCGGCGCCATGCCGCGGCCGCGACGAATAATTATAGCCTGCTCGCCATTGCAATTAACAATTGAGTCATCAAGGCGTTTATCAATCTCTCTATTATGGGTGAGCACAAAATCGGCTAAAGCGGCTAAGGCTTTTGTTTCCTGACTTTGGTAGATAAGCGGCTGACCGCGCAAATTAGCGCTGGTCATAACCAGTGTTAGCGGCGCAATTTTAGCCGGATTATCGCCATCATCTGTCGTTTCGCTGCCGGCGAACAGGAGATGATGCAGCGGGGTGTAGGGGAGCATCACGCCGAGAGTGTCAATATTCGGAGCCAAATGTTCAAACTGATGCTCTTCATATTGCTGACAGCGTTTTTTCACTATAACAATCGGCGCGCTGATGGCGTTTAACTGCTCTTTAGCAAGCGCGGTGAGTTCAACGAACTCATGGAGGGCTGCGAGGCTTCCGGCCATTAAAGCCAGCGGTTTTGTGGCCCGCTGTTTTTTTATGCGCAGCCGTTTGACTGCCGCGTTATTGCGCGCGTCACAAACAAGGTGGTAACCGCCCAGCCCTTTAATGGCAACTATCTTTCCCTGTTTAAGCAGGCTGATTGTTGTCGCTATCAGGTCAGCGCCGCTTATCGCTTTAAGCTCACTGTTGTAGAGACTCAGCGTCGGGCCGCAATCCGCGCAGGCGTTGGGCTGAGCATGGAAACGGCGATTAAGTGGTGAATCATATTCCTGCTGGCAACTGGCGCATAACTTAAAGCGGCTCATGGTCGTGTGCGGGCGATCATAGGGCAGTTTTTTTATAATGCTGAAGCGCGGGCCGCAATGGGTGCAGTTGATAAAGGGGTAACGATAGCGGCGGTTATTGGGGTCAAATAATTCACTCAGGCAGGCATCGCAGGTTTTAGCATCGGCAGAGATTTGCGTATTGACCGCGCTTTGCCGGCTGCTGATAATTGAAAAACCGCGACCACTGTAGCGCTCATCACTTTGCTGGGTAATAACTTCTTCTATTTCGGCAAGGGGAGGCAGCCGCTGCGCGAGCAGGTCGAGAAATCGCTTGAGCTGCTGTGGTGTGGCCATAAGTTGAATTTGTACGCCACCACCATCATTATAAACACAGCCGGACAGGCTCAGCTCGCTTGCTATGCTATAAACATGGGGTCTGAAACCGACCCCCTGTACCTGGCCGTGAACGCAAATATCATAACTGCTTAGCATAGTGACTGTATCCGTAGTTTAAGTAACTGTTATCAGCAGGCGCGCGGTTGTTAATATTATCTGCCGTTATTCCCTTCACTGAGCAAGCCTTGGGGTAAAATCTTGTGGATAGTGGCGATTTTATTAGTAAGGGGGAGCAGCCTTTCTTTGAGCAGCTGTACTCTGCGTGCTTCCAGCCACTGATACCAGGCCTGCATCCCTTCACCTGTGGTTGCCGAGCAGGGGATTATTTCAATATCCGGATTTATTTTTTGCGCGTTTTTTATACATAATTGCAGATCAAAGGCTAAATAGGGCAGTAAATCGACCTTACTCAGTAGCAGCAGATCGGCAGCATGGAACATATCCGGATATTTCAGCGGCTTATCTTCCCCCTCAGTGACAGACAAGATAACGACCTTATCCGCCTCGCCTAAATCAAAAATAGCCGGGCAGACTAAGTTGCCGACATTTTCAATAAACACCAGACCTTGTTCTTCGAAAGTCAAATTTTGCAGGGCATGGTTGACCATCAGTGCATCTAAATGGCACCCTTTGCCTGTATTTATCTGCACTGCGCTTACCCCCGTTTTGCGGATACGCTGCGCATCATTTTCTGTCTCCTGATCACCGACGATAACGGCCAGATTTAGCTTGTTTTTAAGTGCATTGAGGGTCGTGGTGAGCAGGGTGGTTTTACCTGATCCTGGACTGGAAAGGAGATTAAGCGCGAAAATATTGTGCTGGGCGAACTGTGCGCGGTTTTTCTGTGCATAGAGGTCGTTTTTTAATAACAGGCTCTGCTCAATTTGTACTTTACGTTTTTGCGGCGCGTCGCTGCCCGGCGTTTGTGCCGGGCTGTGGGAATGAGCGTGATCGCGTGAGAGTTCACTGACTGACGCACCGTCAACCCGAGTTTCATTATGATCGCAACCGCAACTTGTACACATAATTTATCCGCCTGTCTGATTGTTGTAAATTCAGCTTAGGATCAGTTACGCACAATTGCTCAGATCAATCTCTCGTTTCCGGCGCTTATTTAACCATGACACAGAGGTTAAGGGCTCAGCTACTCTTTACCGTAATGGTTGTTTTCCTGCTCTTGTACACGGATAAAAGTGGTCCGTTTTGACAGCTCTTTCAGTCTCGATGCGCCGACATAGGTACACGTTGAACGCACGCCTCCCATAATATCCTGAATCGTATCGCTGACCGAGCCGCGGTAGTCGATTAATACCGTTTTCCCTTCAGCCGCGCGATAATTTGCCACTCCACCTGAATGTTTATCCATTGCACTTTTAGATGACATGCCATAGAACTTCATCATCTTTTTGCCGTCTTGTTCGATAATCTCACCGCCGCTTTCCAGGTGGCCTGCCAGCATACCGCCGAGCATCACAAAATCAGCACCGCCGCCAAAGGCTTTGGAAACATCCCCCGCATAGCTGCAGCCTCCGTCACCGATAATACAGCCACCCAAGCCATGGGCGGCATCTGCGCATTCAATAATAGCGGAAAGTTGCGGATAACCGACCCCCGTTTTAAGGCGTGTTGTGCAGACAGAGCCCGGACCTATCCCAACTTTAACTATATCTGCGCCCGCTAAAATCAGCTCTTCAACCATGTCGCCGGTGACCACATTGCCGGCGGTGATCACTTTATCGGGAAATGCGCTGCGTACCCGAGTAACGTAGTCAACCAGATGCTCAGAATAACCATTGGCAATATCGATGCAGATAAACATCAGCTCCTCTGAGAGTGCGAGAATATCAATGGTTTTTTGGAAATCTTTCTCTGATGTGCCAGTGGAAACCATGACATTATTAAGCACGCCTGTTGCGGTGTTTTTAACAAAATCGCGCCAGTCCTGCACTGTGTAATGTTTATGAATTGCGGTTAAAACATGATGCTCGGCAAGGGCGGTTGCCATGGCAAAACTGCCAACAGAGTCCATGTTAGCGGCGACTATGGGCACGCCTGTCCAGGTGCGGCCGCTATGTTTGAAGGTATATTCACGGGAAAGGTCGACCTGTGAACGACTTTTTAAGGTCGAACGTTTGGGACGGAAAAGGACATCTTTAAAACCTAATTTTAAATCTTGTTCAATACGCATAACTGTTCCCTAAATTTATAATAAAAACGGTTAACAATCTGGTTTTGATAAGCCGCAGGCAAAAAAAACCGGGGCACTTTTTTCAAGTGCCCCGATTGAAACAGTATATACACAAGCTGATTGTGGTCAAACTGTGCGCTATTTTCACTGTGTGACGGGAGGCGTTTTGTAACTGCTGATTGATTTATGTGGCATTGCGCGGAAGCTCGCATTTCCAAGTGGTTCGGGTATAATACGCGCTGTTTTATTTCCCTATTATTGCTGAGAGTCATTATGTTAAGTTACTTTATCCCTACCGCTAAAGGTTTAGCCCCACTGCTTGAAGTTGAGCTCAAAGAGATGGGGATTGAAAACACCAAACAGTTAAACGGCGGTGTGGCTTTTGATGGCACCTTAGAGCAGGGGTATAAAGTCTGCCTGTGGTCGCGTTTTGCCTCGCGTGTATTATTAAAACTAAGTGAATTCAAAGTATTAGATTCATTGGATCTGTATTTAGGCTGTAGCAATATTCCCTGGGAAGAGCACTTTGACGTTACCAGCACTTTCTCCATTGATTTTTCCGGCAGCAACGATGAAATCCGTAATACCCAGTTTGGCGCATTAAAAATTAAAGATGCGATTGTCGACCGGTTTCGTAAAAAATTTGATGAACGTCCCAATGTAGAAAAACGCGATGCCGATATCCGTTTTAACGGCCGCTTATGGAAAGATAAAGCGACCATCTTTTTAGACCTGTCGGGTTCACCATTACACCTTCGTGGCTACCGCACTATTGCCGGTGAGGCGCCGTTGCGTGAAACCTTAGCAGCAGGCATTATTAAACGCAGTGGCTGGCAGGGCGAAGCACTTTTAGATCCCATGTGCGGTTCTGGTACTATTGTGATTGAAGCCGCTATGATGGCGCTCAATATTGCCCCGGGCTCTCTGCGTCAGACTTTCGGCTTTGAAAAATGGAAGAAACATGATGATGAATGCTGGAAAACATTAAAAACTTCAGCACAGGTTTATGGAAAACGCGCAGTTAATCAATGCGAAGCACGTTTTTATGCTTCTGATTTAAGCAAAGAGATGGTTGAAATCGCGCGCAGTAATGCACAACGCGCCGGTGTTGCCGAGTTGATTGAATTTTCTGTGACCGACGCTAAAAAAGTATTGCCGCCGGCAGAGCTTGAAACTGGCATGATCATCACTAATCCACCTTACGGTGAACGCTTAGGCGGTTTCAGTGATACGGTTGCGCTTTATACTGAACTGGGTTTTCATTTTAAGGATGCATTTGCAGGCTGGAACCTTTCCATGTTTGCTATGGATACGGAATTGCTGAGCTGTTTAGGCATGCGTGCAGGCAAAAGCTTTAAGTTCTTTAACGGGCCGATTGAATGTGTGTTAAAAAATTACCGTATTTCACCCAAACGCACTGAACCTGAAGTAGAGGCTCCCTTACCTGCTGCTGAACTGCAACCCGTATCTGAAAATCCGGAGCGCATCAATCCATGGACTATGGGGCGCGGCGGTGACGTGTTAGTCAAAGAGGCACAAGCGGAAAGTGAATCGGCTGCAATTTATAAAGAGGTGAAGCAGATCAAACCGGCTATCTACTCTGAAGCCTTTGCCAACCGTTTAAGTAAAAATATCGCCCGGCTGGAAAAATGGGTGAAGCGTGAAAACGTTGAATGTTACCGACTCTATGATGCCGATTTACCGGAATACAATGTGTCGATTGACCGTTATGGTGATTACATTATTATCCGTGAATATCGCGCGCCCAAAGAGATTGATTCAGGTAAAGTGCGCCGCCGTTTTTTAGATATAGTTTCGACAGTACGTTACATGTTAAATCTTTCTGACGATAAATTAGTGATTAAAGTACGTGATCGTCAAAAAGTGCGTCAGCAGCCGGAAACAACAAACAGTAAAAAACATGCGTTAGTGGTGCGTGAAGGGCAGGCTAAACTGCTGGTTAATTTACAGGACACGCTCGATACCGGGCTCTATTTAGACCATCGTATTACCCGTTTACAACTTGCTAAAATGGCCAAAGACAAAGATTTTCTCAATCTTTTCTGCCATACCGCGGCGGCCTCTGTGCATGCTGTGCTGGGCGGGGCTAAATCAACTACTAATATTGATATGTCGAAAACTTATCTGGCATGGGCGCAGGATAACTTTGCGCAGAACGGTATTAAAGGGCAGCATGAATTTATTCAGCAAGATGCGATTAAATGGCTGCAGCATGCGCATCAGATGTTTGATCTGATCTTTATCGATCCGCCGACTTTTTCAAAATCAAAACGTATGGCAGATGTGTTTGATATACAAGATGATCACCTTGCATTATTAACCTCTGCCAGCGAACGTTTAAATGCTCATGGCGAGATTGTCTTCTCTAACAATAAACGGGGTTTTAAGTTAGATATAGATGCGCTCAAAGCGCTCGGTTTTTATATTAAAGATATCAGTCAGTCATCTATTCCGGAAGATTTTAAACGTAACAGCAAAATTCATCAGTGCTGGATTTTAACCAAGCATGACAAGTAATAATCTGCTGCTTTATTTCACTGACGGCTGTCATTTATGCGATGATGCCGTCAGATTGTTGCAACAGACGACAGTTTCCTATTCAAAAGTCGATATTATCCACGATCAGAAATTAGTGGATTTATACGGTTATTCGATTCCAGTGCTAGAAAAGAGCAACGGGAAGATCCTTAACTGGCCCTTCAGTTTACAACAGCTGAACGATTTTATTCATAGTCAGATCTAATAAAAGAGTACTTACGTGGCATTATTAACTTTACATAACGCAGAGCTCGCCTTCGGTGCCAGCGCATTATTAAATAAATCGAACCTCGTCATTGAGCCTAATGAGCGTGTTTGTCTGGTCGGTCGTAACGGCGCCGGAAAATCAACACTCTTAAAAGTGTTAGACGGTCGTATTCAGCTTGATGACGGTACGCTGCTGATCAACAACGATGTCAAAGTGGCACGTTTAGAGCAGGATCCGCCCACAGCAAGCACCATGAGCGCTTATGATTTTGTCGCATCGGGTATGGAAAATGCCGGTGAGGTGTTAAAAGATTATCATCATCAACTGCATGTTATTGCTGAAGATTGCAGTGAAAAACAGTTAAATAAATTACAGAAGCTGCAAGAGCAGATTGATCAGTTAGATGCATGGCAGTTAGACAGTAAAATCAATCAAATCTTAGACAGATTAGCCATTGACCCGGATACCACATTAGATCAGTTATCGGGCGGGTGGTTACGTAAAGTGGCACTGGCCAAGGCGCTGGTTAATGATCCGGATCTGCTTTTGCTTGATGAGCCGACCAACCATCTCGACGTAGGCACTATCGAATGGTTAGAGCAATTCTTATTGAGCTTTCAAGGTTCCATTGTATTTATCAGCCATGACCGGGAATTTATCCGCCGTTTATCAACGCGCATTATTGATATTGACCGGGGCAATTTAAGCTCGTGGCCGGGTGGTTACGATGACTATCTGGTTGCTAAAGAGGAAGCACTGCGTGTTGAAGAGGAGCAGAATTCTGAATTTGATCGTAAATTAGCTATTGAAGAGAAATGGATCCGTCAGGGGATCAAAGCGCGTCGCACACGTAATGAAGGCCGTGTACGCGAACTTAAATCACTGCGCAATGAGCGTGCAGAGCGGCAGAATGTGCAGGGCAAAGCCAAAATCAATATTGATGCGGGTACGCGCTCAGGAAAAATTATTTTTGAAGCGGATCATCTCGCTTACAGCTATGACGATTTGTGCATTGTCCGTGATTTTTCCTGCACTATTATGCGCGGCGATAAAATTGCCTTAGTTGGCCGTAATGGCTGCGGTAAGAGTACCTTGTTGAAACTGTTCTTAGATCAGTTACAGCCTGACAGCGGCAGTATTAAATGCGGTACTAAGCTAGAAGTTGCCTATTTTGATCAGTATCGCGATACCCTGGATCCTGAAAAGTCTGTGATGGACAACCTTGCTGAAGGTAAGCAGGAAGTTGAAGTAAACGGTGTTAAACGTCATGCATTGGGCTATTTACAGGACTTTTTATTTCATCCTGTGCGCGCCAGAACGCCCGTTAAAGCGTTATCAGGTGGTGAAAAAAACCGTCTGTTACTGGCCAAAATTTTCCTCAAACCAAATAACTTATTGATTCTTGATGAACCTACCAACGATCTTGATGTCGAAACGCTGGAACTATTAGAAGAGCTACTGGCTAATTATCAGGGCACCTTGTTGCTGGTCAGCCATGACCGTAGTTTTGTCGATAATACGGTTACCAATACCTGGTTCTTTGATGGTAACGGTAATGTGGAGCAGTTTGTTGGTGGTTATAGCGATGCCGTACGTCATAAAGCGCAAAGCGAAGCCGCACGTCAGCCTGTGCCTGCAGAGGTGGCTAAAGCACAGGTTAAAAAAGACAAGGCCCCGGTAAAAGCGGCTGTGCAGAAAAAATTATCCTATAAATTACAGTTAGAGCTGGATGGTTTACCGCGCGTTTTAGAAGAGTTAGAAGCAAAAGTAGCCGCGCTTCAGGAAACGATTAATACACCTGCTTTTTTTAGTAAAGATAAAAAAGATGCGGACCAATTTTTAGCAGAACTTGCCAGCGCAGAGGCGCAATTAGATAGCGCCTTTATGCGATGGGAAGCGTTAGAAGAACTACAAAACGGGGAAAATAGTTAAATGAAATGTAGAGTATCCTTAGTCAGTGTCGCCTTACTCTTAGCGGGTAACAGCTGGGCAGATCAATTGCCTTATTATACAGTTGAAGAGATAGATGTAACGGCAGAGGGCGCAAAGTTCGGGCCATTTCCTTCGGCCATTTCCGGCGATGGAGAGCTTATCGGCACCTATTCAATGAAAGCTGACTTGTCTAGTAATATTGATATCGCTTTACCTTTTACTTTTAACCGCCCCTGTCAGTATGACTCTATTATTTGTGAGCTTGAATTTTATGGCTCACAAACGGCGGGTGATTTAAGTTATGAAAACGGTTATCAAGACTGGCGCAATGCACAAGCGCAGGCAGTGAACGGTTACAACAGTTATTTTATGGGCAACACCCTGTTAGCTGGTAGCGCTCAGACGCACATCCCTTATGCGCTTGGGGATAACTCTAGCGATGTCAAAGTCACTGATGTGACCAATCCGTTGCCTGATGAAACGGGCGAACGGTTTGTGGTGGGGTACTCTTCCGGGCCTTATCAAACTGGAACGCGTGAGTTTGTACGGCGCGCTTTTATAGAGTCCTTAAGCGGCGATGCCGTTTCTTTACTACCTGACTTTAGCAGTAACGGTGGGTTAACCAGTGCCTATAAGTTAAAGAAGGTGACATATGCTGATAGCTCCTCTAAAACGCTGGTGGTTGGCAGTGCAAGTGTCTCTTATCCTAAAAACAGTGCAGAATATTTCAACTACTGCTTTTTTAGCGATCAGAGTGAGCAAATTAGCACGCTTAATGAATTAGTCTATTGCCCCGGTTTTGATACTCAGGCCTGGGCGTGGGATGTCACCGATATCGTTAGTAATGGCAGTGTTACTGATTTGCATGGTTTTTCACTAGCAACGCACTGGCTTGAAAATAACACCACGAATAATAATAACTCTTTAACTTATAGTGCCAGTGCCTTTGATATCAATAGTGCCGGTATTGCGGTGGGAGCTTCAACATTTGCATACAGTAACAGTAGTCTGGGCGCTCGCCAGCGTGCGGTAATAATGACTCCGTCAGGGACGGGTGAATATGGCCAGCCGACGTTAATAGCATCAGTTACTGTAGATATTGGTGATACTAGCGACCAAGAAACCGCTATATATAACACCTGGGCAGAGGCAATTACAGACAGCAATATTGTGCTTGGTAATCGTGAATACGGGATTGCCAAGGGGCGTAATATGCCCTTTGAATTTTTCATTTATGACATTAATAGTGCAGCCGTCAAACTACCTTTGCTAAACAAGAAAGTATTAACCACTAAGCAGCGTTTAGCCGGGGAAACAGGTGCTAAAGTTGGGGCAAACAGTCTCGCCTATGATATTAATGAAGGCGGATTTGTGGTTGGGGAAGCGGATGACTATGATCAGACTAATCCGGTTTATCTTGCCAGTCCACGCAGTCAAGCTGCCTTTTTATATGATAATAGCTCCAATGGAAGTTGGCTAATCAATGATCTTATTTGCACTGAAACCGCTGCTGTGGTTACTTCGCCTTATCTGCGTATTAGCAGTGCCCGAGTGATTAATGATGATGGCACTGTATTAGCATACGGATATAAATATGGCAGCAGCGATGACTACAGAAACAGAATTAATGCACAGTATGTTACTTTAAAACTGACCCGCAATAGTACAGTCACTACCCCGAATGAGAGTCCTAACTGCTGGCAGTCAGATCTGTTAAACGTAGAAGATACCCCCTATGAACGTGGAGGTGCGGCAAGTTTATGGTTATGGATTTTCGCTTTACCCTTATTATTAATACGACGTTTTAGCAAATAGTCTATGGTTATAAAGGCGGCGGGCTTGCGCTTAAGTTTCTATCGCCAGCCTTTGTTAATTGCAACACTGTCATTATTAATTAAAGATGTCATTAAAGTGTAATATTAGTGGTGCATATTAGCTGACGTCGCCATGGAGGCGTAACTATCGTTTTATTAAACAGATTAGCGCTTTAGTAAAAAGATACTAATTTTAAATCAATTAACCATGATAATAATGGAGTTTTTGAATGAAACTTAAAACATTAGCAACAGCAGTTACACTAGGCGCAGCTTCGCTATTTTCTGTTGCAGCTTCTGCAGCAGACGCAACAATCCCTGTTTACACAAAAGTAAGTGGTATTTCAGGCAATCTCTCTTCAGTTGGCTCTGATACCTTGGCAAATATGATGACATTTTGGGCTGAAGAGTTTAAACGTCAGTACCCTAATATCAATATCCAAATTCAAGCTGCCGGCTCATCAACAGCTCCACCTTCTTTAACAGAAGGTACTTCTCAGTTTGGTCCAATGAGTCGTAAAATGAAATCAAAAGAGATTGAAGCATTTGAAACGCGTTACGGTTATAAACCTACTGCTGTACGCGTTGCCATTGATGCATTAGCGGTATTTGTAAATAAAGATAACCCAATTGAAGGGTTAACTATTAAACAGGTTGATGCGATTTTTTCTGCAACACAAAAATGTGGCGCAACTAAAAATGCAACGCGCTGGGCTGATCTTGGTTTGACGGGTGATTGGGCGGCTAAAGATATCCAACTGTTTGGCCGTAATTCAGTATCTGGTACATACGGTTATTTTAAAGAGAAAGCACTGTGTAAAGGTGATTTTAAAAACTCTGTTAATGAGCAACCAGGCTCAGCTTCAGTTGTGCAATCTGTAGCATCATCGTTAAACTCAATTGGTTACTCAGGTATTGGTTATAAAGTAGCAGGCGTACGCGCAGTGCCTTTGGCTAAAAAAGAGGGCGCTTTTGTTGAAGCGTCAATGGATAATGCAATCAGTGGCGCATATCCGTTATCACGTTTTCTATACGTTTATGTGAACAAGCACCCGAACAAACCATTATCACCATTACAAGCTGAATTCTTAAAAATGCTTTTATCACAGCAAGGGCAAGCAATCGTTGAAAAAGATGGCTATATCCCGTTACCTGCAGCAGTGGTAGAGAAAGAGTTAGCTAAATTAGGTTTAAATTAAAACTTAACTTGATGATTAACAAAAAAAACAGCGCTAATGCGCTGTTTTTTTATGGGACAAAGAAAATTGCAGATGACTCAGATATTTGATAATAATATTTAACTTTTTTGTGTTCTTTACCATTTATTAAGCGGCTGCCTAGTTTTTTAAACTATATGGTGCTCTAGTGTTCACTGACACCAATCTGATTGCGGCCAGAATTTTTGGCGATATACAATCCTAAGTCAGCGGTTTTTATCCAGGTTTGATAATCAGGAATATTACCAGTGATATGTGCAATTCCCAGACTGGCTGTTACTTTTACAAGCTCTCCCAGGTAGTGAAAATCAACCTGCTCAATGGCTTTTCTGATTCGCTCAGCAACCAAACGGGCGCTTTTTAGATCGGTATCAACCAGAATTAAAGTGAATTCCTCTCCACCGTAACGTCCGGCCACATCGGTTTCACGCATATTTTTACGCAGGCAATTGGCCACTTCACGTATCACCTCATCACCAAAGGGGTGTCCGTATGTGTCGTTCACTTTTTTAAAGTGATCAATATCGAGCATGATTAATGACGACGGCTGCTGCGTGCGGGTATGGCGTTTATATTCACGGAAACAGCATTCGCGCCAGTACCCCTGATTGTTTAACTGGGTCAGGGAATCGGTATGGCTGAGGTATTTTAATTTAGCATTCGCCTGCTGGAACGCTTGTTTATTGATAGCGACATCAGTGACATCATAAATAATCATGCATATCTGCGTCACATTACCGACGATATCGGTCAAAGGTAAAAAAGTGACATTCTGGTACATGAACTCTGCACTGCTGGTAATAGGGCGATAACTTTTGAATTTAAAAAGAAACGGACGCTGCTCCCAGGTGGTAAATGCTTTGTTTTTTAATAAATAAACACTGTTCATTTTTTGCTGTAGCCAGGTTTGCGGGATATCTTCAAATAACTCAGTTAATTTTCGATCCACTATATGGCCTGCTAATAACCCGGAATGATTTTCCATAAAACCATTCCAGACTTTAACATTCATATCAAGATCCATAACAACCAGCCCAACATCGATATTTTGAACCATATCGATAAGCCAATGAATATCTTTAAGCTCAATACTAGTACTCATCAGTTCAACAGGTATCCTATTTTGTTAGTGAGGGTATCAATGGAGTCTTCAGTAAACAAAAGCAATAAATCACATTTGATATTGTAATTTTCGATGCGGTAGTTAACTTCAATCGCCAGTGTTTTTTGCCAATGACTTTCTCTCTCTTTAATTAGATCATCAACGTGACAGTGTTGGCCCAGCACATTTGGTTGGCCCTGGCTAAAATGGATGTCGAGTTGTTCAGCCAGTCCGTTTAAGAATGCACCAATAAGGATGTTTGAAATATCGTTCATCACTTCAATTTCAACACAGTCATTGAGTACTTCCTGGTATTTAAGTAACTTGGCCATGTCACTGAAACTGGAGTCGTGGAAAATAATAATCGCTTCGCCACTAATGCCTGCACTGATAAAGCCCTGACAGACTGCAGAAACATTGTCATTGCGGGCAATGGAGGTTAATGCCATATGCAGTTCACTGATCTCCAACGTGTTTACATTGGGAATTGGTAATAACACAAAAACATTGAGCAGACGTGCCAGCAAGTCACCCGCTCTGCCCATGGCGATATTGGACACTTCCTGCAGCGCATCACGCAGACTAATATTTTCCTGGTTTTCTGCATCTTCCAGAGAGTTGTGACAGCCTGCTTTATAAATACCATAAGAAGCTAATAATTCGATTAATATTTTTTGGTCAATCGGTTTTTGAATAAAGTCGATGGCACCCAATGCACGTACTTTTTTATGCGCTTCTGGTTGTATGTCGCCGGAGATAACAATAACCAGAGCCGGGAGATCTTCCTTACAAATTCTCTCCAGTACTTGATAGCCATCCATAACCGGCATATTGAGATCTAAAAAAACAACATCGCCTTTACCTTGCCTGATTGCATCAAGACCTAATTCACCATTTTCTGCAAAGCTGATCGTTATATCCCAATCAGAGGGCAATGAACGCGCAATAGATTTGCGTGCAAGTGCAGAATCGTCACAGATTAAAACGGGTAATGACATAATTTTCCTAAAATAACTTATTGGTTTATGACTAAAAAATTAAATCAATGAAATACAGCACTCATACATGCTAATAATAAGGGAATATGTCATTGAGCGTTATTGCTTTTTATTAGAAAAACACGTTTATATCTAAGAAAACAGAAAAACGTGAACTGTGCTGTCAGATATTTACTTTTCACCGGGCAATGCGCGCCACTTAATTCTCATATTCACATTATTGAATTGTGTATACTAGCGCCTGTGACGCTGTTATTAAAATTGGAGAAGTGCTTGAGAGTTGTATTAGCGCCTATGGAAGGTGTTGCAGATGCCTTTATGCGTAAACTGTTAACTGATATCGGTGGCTATGATCTCTGTGTTAGCGAGTTTATTCGCATCGTTGACCAGTTATTACCACGAAAAGTGTACCGTAGAATGTGCCCTGAATTGCACAATGACAGTAAAACGCACTCGGGCACGCCAATGAGAGTGCAGTTACTCGGTCAGGATCCGCAATGGATGGCGGAAAATGCTTACCGGGCTATGTCAATGGGATCGCATGGGCTGGACTTAAATTTTGGCTGCCCGGCTCGCACTGTCAATAAAAATCTTGGCGGCGCTTCGCTATTACGCGATCCTGAGTCTATCTATAAAATTGTCAAAGAGGTCAGGGGGGCCGTGCCTGATGCGCAGATACTATCTGCCAAAATACGCCTTGGTTGGGATTGTAAGAGCCGCTGTGTTGAAATCGCGCAGGCTATCTGTGCAGCCGGTGCTAACGAACTGACCGTTCACGCCCGCACCAAAGAAGAGGGCTATAAACCACCTGCACATTGGCAATATATCAAACTCATTAAAGACGCTATTGATATTCCCGTTATCGCCAATGGTGAAATCTGGAGTAAAGCGGATTACTTGATGTGCAAAGAGATAAGTGGCTGTGATGATGTTATGGTTGGGCGTGGTGCGATTGCCATTCCTAATTTAGCGCGTGTCTTAAAAGGTGCGGATAAGATGTCCTGGCAGGAAGTAAAAGAGCAGCTTGTTAAATACAGTGAATTTGAAACACGCGGTCCGAAAGAGAAATATTATCCGCAGCGCATAAAACAGTGGCTGCGCTATATCGCAATGCAATATGTTGAATGTGAAGCGTTATTTGTCCGCGTGAGAAGTCTTAAGCAGAGCCGGGATATTGTTGCGCTTTTATCTCAATAAAGGATAGGTGCGAATAGTTGTGACAACAGCTTGCAGATCCCGGCGCAACTAATTACCCTTAACGGGTGAATTTTTAATAAGAGCAATGACCATGATATCAAACACCCAGCAACTCATAAAAAACAGCATAAAAAGTATTCCGGATTACCCTATTCCAGGGATTATATTCCGGGATATCACCAGTTTAATTGAAAATGGCGAGGCATTTGCGGCAACCATTAAGCTGTTTGTTGAACGTTATAAGGGGCAGAAAATAGATAAAGTTGTCGGCACAGAAGCGCGCGGTTTTATTTTTGGGGCGCCCCTGGCTGCTGCCATCGGCGCTGGATTTGTGCCTGTGCGTAAACCCGGTAAGCTGCCGCGCAATACGATTCAAGAAAGCTATGAACTTGAATATGGCACAGATACATTACATATTCACCATGATGCGATTAAGCCTGGTGAGACGGTTGTGCTGGTGGATGATCTGTTAGCAACAGGCGGTACGGCCGCAGCATCGGTCAAATTAATTCAACGCTCTGGCGGTATTGTGATTGAATCGGCCTTTGTGATTGAACTCGCTGCTTTAAATGGGGCTAAAAAGTTAGCCGCATTGGGTGTGGCGCATTTTTCATTAGTTGAATTTGAAGGCGAGTAATTTTAGTGAGTTATCAAGTTTTAGCACGTAAATGGCGTCCGCGTAACTTCCAGGAAGTTATTGGTCAGCAACATGTTTTAACCGCATTGTCCAATGGGCTGGCGCAAAACAGGCTGCATCATGCTTATCTGTTTAGCGGTACGCGGGGAGTTGGCAAAACAACCATTGCCCGTATTCTGGCAAAAAGCCTGAACTGCGAGCTGGGCGTGACCGCTACCCCCTGCGGTAAATGTGCGCACTGTCAGGCGATTGATCAGGGCCGCTTTGTGGACCTGCTTGAAATTGATGCCGCGTCACGCACCAAAGTCGATGATACGCGTGAACTACTTGATAATGTGCAGTATAAACCCGCGCAAGGGCGTTATAAGGTGTATTTAATTGATGAAGTGCATATGCTATCAAAACATAGCTTTAATGCCTTACTGAAAACCTTAGAAGAGCCGCCCGAGTACGTTAAATTTCTGCTGGCGACAACGGATCCGCAAAAATTGCCGATCACTGTACTGTCGCGCTGCCTGCAGTTTCATCTCAAAGCTATCTTGCCTGAAGAGATTGAAAAACAGCTTGGTTTTATTCTAGGACGGGAGCATGCAACCTTTGAGCATGCCGCTCTTGCAGTTATTGCCAAAGCTGCCGATGGCAGTATGCGCGATGCATTAAGCCTGACTGACCAAGCGTTAGCATTTGGCTCGGGCAATATACAATATCAATCGGTATTAAAAATGCTGGGCACCATTGATAGCGGACACCTCTCCTATTTATTGCATTTTATTGTTTCGGGCAATGTGCAAAAAGTTTTTCAAAAGATACAAGAATTCGTCCATTTGGGCGCTGATTTTGCCAAGCTCCATCAGGATTTAGCCAGTTTATGCCACCAGATAGCCTTGCTGCAGATACAAAAACAAAGCAATGTCTCTGAGAAAACAGCTGTGCAGCTGCTTGCACAAAGGTTAACGCCGGAAGAGGTACAACTTTATTATCAAATTGCTTTACAGGGTTATAAAGATTACCCCTTTGCACCTAACGGGAAAGTTGCTTTAGAGATGACGGTAATGCGTCTGCTGGCATTTAAACCGGCAAATTATATCGCTTTGGATGATAGCTTATTTGAGGCTGAACCGTTAAACGAGGCGCCGTTCGCTGCTGCGCCTGTCGCGACCGTGCACAATGAGCCGGCCGCCACCGCAATAGCGCCTGCTCCTGTTACGCTTGAGCCTGTTAACACGGTCGAAACCGTGACAGCAAACGAGGCTTTGAGCGATAGCAATAGCGGAGAAACGGCTGCGGACAGGCCAGTGGCCGAGCCTGATGCCGCGAACGTCAATATGGAATCAATTAACCAGGTCACCCACTCCCGCAATATGCTGCGCAGCCACAGGCTAAAGCGAGAAGAGGCAAAAAAGTTACAGGCGACAACAGTTAATGCAATAGCTGAACCTATTGTCGCAGTAAAAAAAGCCCCGGCAGCGCAAGAAAATATGCGTCATGATGTCGCAATCGAAGCGCAACCCACAGACAAGCCATTTGCAACAGAGATAGACAATAGTGCAGAAATAATCGCTGAGCCCCCTGCGCCGCCAAGTGATTATGAAGAGCCGTTACCTGTGGATGGTTATTGGCAGGATAATTATACTGCCTCTGATGACATTGATATTGATATTGAGGATAGTGCGCCTGATGAGCGTTTTATGCAGGCGGATTTTGCACAGGACAGCGAGCTGAGCGCTGCAATAGCAGATAATTTAGAGGGACAGGATTGTCTCAATGAAGCGGGCTTTTTTAGTGATGAGCAGCTTGATTTGCCCGGCATAGATATCAGCAAATATGTTGAAGATAAATTAACCGATCCCTGGTCGCTGCTTATTCAGCAGCTGCAGTTAGTAGGATTGGTGAAATTGTTGGCTAAAAACAGCGTGATCAAGCAAGTTGATCAGCAGATTATATTAACCTTAAAAACAGAACAGCAACACCTGCTTAATAACAGTGGATTATGCGAGCAGTTACAGGCTAAATTTAAAGCGCATTATGGGCAGCAAATTAGCATGTACGTTGAGGTAGGGGAAGTGCCGGGGCAGTTAACCCCTGTTGAGGCTGAAAAACGCCTTTTTCAGCAATATCTCGACAATGCTAAACAGGCTATTATTAAAGATAAGAATATTCAAATTTTGGTGCGTGATTATGGCGCAAAGATCTATGAAAATAGC
>Ga0075011_10000292_pt1 | contig 26895 bp, 19 predicted proteins | sample TARM_MetaG_T_14_FD_72354 | JGI IMG/M metagenome (GOLD analysis project Ga0075011, IMG submission 72354) | Freshwater microbial communities from Pennsylvania, USA, analyzing microbe dynamics in response to fracking - TARM_MetaG_T_14 | ecosystem: Environmental > Aquatic > Freshwater > River... | reverse complement strand
CGCCACCACACGGTAAATCCGATGCACAAGGTGGCGCGCATTTCCTGTGGAAACACGCGCCGCAAACAGTTATTCACACAATGGCGAGAGCCTGTGGATCACGACCCTGAATAGTTACGTCATCAGCGGGGTCATCTGCCCGCGCTCGGCGAGGACCTGGGCGCCACCCTCCGCGGCGATCCACGACAGGAACGTCCGCGCCGCCTCGACGCGCGCGCCGTCGATACCTGCGTTGATGGCAACCCCGGTGGGGCCGCCAACGGTCACCGGCGTGGCGTTCGCGCCAGTGGTCGACTCGTCGAACTGCGGGACCGGTGCCATTCCCCACTCGAAGTCGTCCATGTTCATCTCGGGGTTGAGCATCGACTGGATGAACCAGGTGCCCATGTGCGCCATGGCGGCACGCTGCTGTCCGAACTCCGCGTTGTGGTGCAGCGTTCCGGTGGTCACGGAGCCGAAGTTGGTCTGGAGCTGCTCACGGTCCCGCTCGAGAGCCCACTGGTAGAAGGGCTCGAGCCATGACCAGTCGTCGGAGAAGAGATCGGCGCCAGGGGTCTGGGTGTGGGCGAAGGCCGAGACGGTCGAGGGCCAGATGTGCTGGTAGGCAGGGAACACGCCGTCAGGCAGGCCCGCGCGCAGTTCGCGGGCTGCGTTGTTGAAGTCCTCCCACGTCCATGAGCCGTCGGGGAAGTCGACGCCAGCCTCGCGGAAGAGGTCCTTGTTGTAGAACAGCACCCAGTGGTCGGCACGGTACGGGACGCCGTACACGGTGCCGTCGATCTGGTAGACATCGCGCAGCGCGGTCTCCGGGTCAAGGCCGTCGGCGATGTCGGTGACGTCGAGGAGCTGGCCTGCCTCACCCCAGGTGATGAGATCGGTGACGTTGCGAAGCGTGATGATGTCAGGCGCGGATCCGGCCGCGAGGTCGGCGGTCATGGCGACGGCCCACTCTGCGTTCGGGTAGTCGACCAGCTCGATGCTGATTCCGGGGTGTTCGGCCATGAACGCCTCGGCGAGCGGGCGGAACTCAGAACCCAGGTCCAGGTCCCAGCCGCCCCAGGTCAGGGTGACGTCCTCGGCGGCCGCCCCGCCGCCGTTGTTGGCGCCCGCGCCGGCCCCGCTGGGCTCGTCGCCATTGCCACCGCAGGCGGTCAGGGCCAGGGTGGCGGCCAGGCCGAGGGTGACGGCTGCGGTCACCTTGCGTGCGTGTCGCATCTTCTCTCCTTCGAGTTCGCTCCGGCCCACCGATGGACCGGGGCTTTCAGTGGTTCCGCCGGTGGGTCCGGTCGGCTGTAGGTCAGAGCTGTGTCGGGAGCTCGGTTCGGGTCACCAGGCCGTCGGGCCAGGTGACGACGGCGGCCTCGCTGGTGTCGCCAGGTTCGAGGACGAGCGTGACCGGCTCGCCCGGGCACGAGCCGCGGGCCAGGGTCACCAGGGCGGCGGTCCAGGTTCCGGTCCGTACCGGGAGCTCGAGTCGCGGCACCGACGCTCCGGGCCCCATCGGGGAGCACTGCTCACGCTCGTGCACGCTGGTGCGGGCCTCTCCGAGCACGGGCTGGAGGCACGAGGACAGGTCGTCACCGGCCACGGTCGGCCAGCCGGTGATGCGCAGGGTCACCTCGCCGGCGGTGACGCCGTCGACGAGGGAGGTCACGTTGACCAGGCGCAGCTCCCACGGGCCACGGACCAGGGAGACGATGGCGAGGCGGCCCGCCGGGATGACCTGGCCGACCCAGCCGGAGGCATGCCTGGTCTGAGTGACGGGCATGTCGATCCAGTGCGCGTCCACCAGACTGCCCCCGACCGCAACAGGGACCCCGCCACCGTCGACGATCTGCGGAGCGATGGGGGCCCAGCCCGCGCGGTGGGAGACACGCTCGAGGCGGTCGACCAGCGAGACCGACTGCTCGGACGGCTGGCGCCAGCTCGGCTCGTCGAGCCACGGCCAGGTCGCGGTTGAGTACCCGATGCGCGCGTACAGCGGTGAGTCCCCGGTCTGGTCGCCCTCGCAGGCGTGGTCCGTGCCGTGGTTGATCACGCGCACGATGCCGTCCGACGTCGTGCCGGACACGATCCAGCCGGGCGGACCGACGACGTCCAGGACGTCGCCCGCGTCGACCGGCAGCGGCTGCTCGACGGCGGTCCACGCGGGGTGATCCGCGGGCAGCGCCAGGCCCAGGAGGCCCTTGCTCGCCCAATATGGTGACCCGGTGCCCGAGTAGGACTGCAGCATCGGCAGCCACTCGTGGAACCAGCCCCCGGTGAGCAGGCCGCGCTCGTCGGGAACCTCGTGCCGCCCGAAGTAGTCGACCATGCCGGAGGCGGCCCGACGCAGGAGCCCGGAGTCGACCGAGGGCACCTCGGCGATGGCGCCGACCCACAGGGGGGCGGCAGTGGCGAAGCGGTAGGCCAGCGACCGGCCCTGGATCAGCGGGGCGCCGTCGGCACCGATCAGCTTCACGTAGTCCTGAAGGAACCGGTCGAGACGCGTGTGCTCCTCGGCCATTCGAGGGCCGGCGAGCTCCTGAGCACCTTCCATGCGCGCCCACAGGGTGGGGTACAGGTGCAGCGCCCACCCGGCGTAGTAGTCGAAGGAGCGCTCGTCGCCGTCGGAGAACCAGCCGTCCGCACGCTTGAACGAGTCGTGCACCGCGAGGTCGGACTCCATGTCCTCCAGCGACCAGGGACCGCCGACGGACTTGAGGAACGTCTGGACCACGAGCCGGAACCAGCACCAGTTGTTCCGCGGGTAGTCGGTGTCTCCGACCACGCTCGAGAGGTACGTGACGAGCTGTTCCTGCGTCAGCGGCGACAGGCGGTCCCAGATCCACGGGCGGGTCATGTCCAGCACCAGGGCGATCAAGGCGGCCTCCACCTTCGCCTGGCCGTGTTCCGGCAGGGTGATCCACCGGTCCTCGCGGGACTGGTCCACTCCGGCGGCGATGCCCTGGGAGTACCACTCAGCGTAGCCGTGGGGGTCGTGGCCGTTCTCACCTGCGAGCCGGAACCCGGCCATCAGAAGGGTCCGGGCGAAGCCTTCGAGCCCGTCGATGGCACGGCCGTACCCACCCTCGACGCCGGGCAGCGTGATCCGGCCATGCCCAGGCGACGCAAACGGACGTACCGAAGCAAGCATGTGGTCGGCGAGGGCGGCCCACCGCTGTCGGTCCCACCCGGTGATCGGCGAGCTCCTGTGCCCGTCGGAGTGCTCCATGAACTTCTCCCTCGAAGATCGACGTGCCGGGAGCATCACACGCAACAACAGCCAGAATCAACCACCCTGGCGCATATTGGCTGATCGGTTATGATCGTTTGCGGTGTATGATGGCCAGGAGCGCGCCGAAGGTTGCGCTCCGACACGGAGCCCCGAGCAGAGAGATCGACGATGACAACCTCCGAACGACAGCTGCTGCCCGCCGAGCGGCATGCGCTCGTGCTCGAAGCGCTCAAGCGCGACGGAAGCGTGCGAGTCGTCGACCTGGTGGCCGAGCTCGGCGTGGCGCCAGTGACGGTGCGGCGCGACATCGCCCAGCTCGAGTCCGAGGGGGCTCTCGTCCGGGTGCACGGAGGAGCCGTCGCAACACAGAACAAGCCCCAGCAGAACGTGGGCATCGAGGATTCCACGCGCGCCGATCCGCTGACGGTCGGGGTCGTCGTCCCGACCCTGAGCCAGTACTGGCCCGAGGTCATCCATGCCCTGGAGTCCTCGGCATACCGGCATGGCGTGCGACTGATCACCAGGGCTTCGTCATACGAGGCGGTCGACGAGCGTCCGATCTTCGATCGACTCGTGACGGTCGACCAGGTCGACGGACTCATCCTGGCGCCGCGTACCGACGGACCGTGCACCGAGGTGCTTGCCGAGTGGCTCACCACCCGCCCGATCCCCACGATCCTCATGGAACGGTCGGTCACACTGCTCGACGACCACGACCTGTTCGGGTCGGTCGGTAGCGACCATGCGCTCGGGGCGCTCATGGCGGTTCACCACCTCGCGCAACTCGGTCACCGCCGGGTCGGGCTGGTGCTCTCCAAGGACTCACCGACGTCCCACAAGATCGCCGAGGGCTGGCGGACCGGCTGCGTCGAGCTGGGCCTGACCTCGGACGAGCACTTCGAGCAGCTCACCCCCGCTCGCGGAAACCCCGAGTTCGGCGGCGTGGCCGACCAGGTGGTCGATCACGTCCTGTCCACCGGGACCACCGGGCTGCTGGTGCACTCCGATCCCGAGGCGTTCGGCGTCGCACAAGCAGCCATGGAACGCGGCCTTCACGTCCCCGGGGATCTGTCGGTCATCGCCTACGACGACCTCATCTCGGACGTCGTCAGCCCCAAGATGACCGCTGTGCGCCCACCACGCGAAGAGGTGGCCGCGACCGCCATCGAACGCGTTCTGCAACGCATCGCCGATCCGAGCCGCCCGCATGCACGCACACTCATCAGCCCCCGGCTCAACCTGCGCGAGTCCACCGGAACGCCGACGGCTACCCGTTGATCGCGCCGCGCCGATGCGCGGTCCTGATCGCGAGCTGGGCGGTCGGCGCCGCGGTCTCGGTCGCGGCGCTCGCGACCGAGACCGGGCAACGACCAGACCGGGGAAAGCGGGACGAGGCCCTCAGGTCAGCCGTGCGTGGTGATCCGCAGACGAAGCGTGGTCGGAGCAGGGCGGAGCACCTCGGCGGGGCGCACCCCTGGACCGCAGGCGGCGGTGCCCAGGCCGTGTCCGGCGGCGTCGAGGTGGATCCATAGCGCTCCGTCCGGGGCGAGGTCGTGCGGGTGAGCTGCGGTGGCCAGCGCGGCGTCCGACCAGGGACGGACCGACAGCTCGAAGGTGTCGTGCTCATGGCGGCCCACCTGCGCCGAGACCGCAGTCAACGTCAGCGGCCCCTCAGCCAGGCCCACGGTCGCGTGTCGCACCCCGCGACGGGCACCGTTCTCCTGTGGGTGGGTGTAGTTGGTCTGGAGCTCCGCCACGGTGTGCTGCCACCGCCCGGCCAGTGCTGCCCGCGTAGAGTCGGCGTAGGACTCGCCAGGGCCGAAGCCCGCCCAGTCCACCGATGCCCGGGGTGCGCCCGGCTGGTCGAGGACCAGGAGCCAACCAAGGCGGGCGAGGGGCCCGGACCAGGGGCCGTGCGGAGCGAGGTGCAGTGTGAGGTCGGCGGTGGTCGCGTCGACCGTGCGCCACTCGTATCGCACCGCAAGACCGCACGCGGACGGAGCCCCGCCGGTGCGGGCCTCGACCACGAGCGCGCCGTCGTCGGCCACGTATGCCGAGCGCACCGACTCTTGGAGGCGGCTCAGACCCGCCCGCTCCCAGAGGTCGGCATCTGCGGCGGGGTCGAACCATGACCGCCTGCCGTCGTTGTCCGTCGGGGCCCGCCAGGCGTCGGCACGGGCCGTGCGCACCGTAGCTGCGCCGACGGCGAGCAGGTGGCCTGCGGTGTCGAACCGCAGTGGTCCGACGGCGAACCCGCCCTCGTCGGTGCGGGTCACAGCGCCGGTGGCGGGTGCGACAGGTGCCGGGCGGCGCACGAGCATCTGCCCGGCACCAAGGGAGGTGGGCAGCCAGGTGGGGCTCGTGGTGTCGTGGCGGGCGGCGCGCAGCACGAGGTATACGGCAGCCGTCGCGGGCGTCTGGGCGGGAATCTCTCCGGCCACCTCGGCGGCCGTGAATGCCACCGACTGACCGGGAGCGAGAACCGGGAGGTCGCGCTTGCCCGCGGCGACCACCTCGCCGTCGGCCACGTACTCCCAGGTCAGACTCACGTGCGCGGTGTCGAGGAAGCCGTACCGGTTGCGGACGGTGAAGCCACGGCCGTCGGGAAGTGCTCGAATGCCGATCGGGGCGTACACCGCGGCGAGCTCCGTGAGGCCCGGGGAAGGGGTGCGGTCGGGCAGGAGCAGCCCGTCGGCGATGAAGACGCCGTCGTGCAGGACTTCGCCGAAGTCTCCGCCGTACCCGTGGAAAGGCGTGCCGTCGGCGTCGCGGGTGGCGATGCCGTGATCGATCCACTCCCATACGAACCCGCCCGCGAACCGGGGGTGGTTGTCGAAGAGATCGGCGTGGTCGGTCAGGCCGCCCGGACCATTGCCCATCGCGTGCGCGTACTCGCACAGCACGAACGGCATCGCCCGACGGCGGGCGTCCAGGCCGGCGTCGGGCAGGGCCGTCTCGACCCGCCGCACGATCGCCTCCTGCTCCTCGAACGAGGGGTACATGCGCGAGTACACGTCGACGTGCTCGTACGACCAGTCGCCCTCGTAGTGCAGGGGCCGGCTCGGGTCCAGCGCGCGGATCGCGGCAGCCATCGCTCCGAGGTTGCGCCCTGGGCCCGCCTCGTTGCCCAGCGACCACATGATGACGGACGGGTGGTGTGCGTCGCGGCGCACCATGCGGGTCACCCGATCGACGAGCACGGCCTCCCACGCCGGGTCGTCGGTGGGATTGTCCTGCCAGCCCTGCGCCTCGAAGCCGTGCGTCTCCAGGTCGTTCTCGTCCATGACATAGAGGCCGTACTCGTCGCACAGGTCGAGGAAGTGTGGGTGCGGTGGGTAGTGACTGGTACGCACGGCGTTGATGTGGTGCGCCTTCATGAGCAGCACGTCAGCGAGCATCGTCTCGGGCGTGACCGCCCGCCCACGGGTGGGTTCGAACTCGTGCCGATTGACCCCGTACAGCTTGACCGCCGTGCCGTTGACCGTCAGGACTCCGTCCACGATCGCGACCGTGCGGAAGCCGGCCCGCAGGTGCAGTGTGTGAGCCGACGTCGACACCTCGACGTCGTACAGTCGCGGGGTCTCCGCAGTCCACGGTTCGACGGTGCAGGTCACCTCCTGTCCGGCGCGTGTCTCGATGCCGAGCTCAGGAACGCGGACGACGGCGTCCTCGGTCCCCTCGATGTCGACCAGCAGCGTGCCCAGGCCGGTGGTGTGGTCATACCCGGCGTGGACCACGACGTGCTCGATCCCGTCGGCCGGCCGGTGCTCCAGGGTCACGTCACGGAAGATGCCCGAGAGCCACCACTGGTCCTGGTCCTCGACGTACGTGAACGCCGACCACTGCGTCACTCGCACGGCCAGCAGGTTCTCGCCTGGGCTCACCACGTCGGTCACGTCCACCTCGGTCGGCAGCCGGGAGCCGTGCGACTGCGCCAGCACCACCCCGTTGACCGCCACCTCGAACCACGAGTCCACCCCCTCGAAACGCAGCACCACCCGGCCATCACCCTGCCAGCCGACGGGCACGGCGAATGTGCGGCGGTACTCCCCGGTCGGGTTGGCCCGCGGAACTCGCGGCGGGTCGACGGGGATGGGAAACTGCACGTTCGTGTACGCGGGCTTGCCGTACGGCCAGGCGTCGGGCGAGCCGGCGAGCTGCCAGTGCCCGGGCACCATCAGTCTGTCCCAACCCTCACCGTGATCCGCGGGGCTCACCCCGCTTGCCGCCTCAGCGAAGAGCCGGAAGCGCCACTCGCCGTTGAGGCTCATGCGCCTGGCGCTGTCTGCCCCGGGGTCGGGCAGTCGGAGGCGGGCGGGACGCACTCCCGCAGGGGGCTGGACAGTCTCGTGATCGGGGCGTGCAGGCATGGCTGTCTCCTAGGGTGTGGCACAGGACGTGATGAGGCGCTACAGGGCGATGGCGGTGCGGGTGGTGAGCAGCCCGACGGTGCTGAGAAAGTGTTCTAGGGCGGTGAGCGCGACGCCACGGGTGACGGCGGTGCCGCGCACGGTGGACAGCGCGAGGACGAGATCGTCCGCGGATCGTCCAGGCGCCTGCTGCTGCAGCGTGTCGTGGGTGACGGGCAGCATGCGTTCGCCCAGGAGCCAGCTGGTCCACCCGGTCAAGACGATGGCCTCCGGGTTGATCACGGCGACGAGGTCGGCGAGTGCGGAGCCCAGGTAGTAGCCGGTGCGGGCGATGGTCTCCTCGACCGTGGCGTCCTGTGCGTCCGGCTCCGCGGCTGCGAGCCCGACCATGAAGTCGAACTGGTTGTCCACAGGTGCCAGGGCGTGCGAGGGGTCGATCTCCCGCAGCGTGCGCCAGATTCCCGGAGCGCCGATGTACGCCTCGACACAGCCGTGGCGCCCGCAGCGGCACCCCCGGCCATCGAGCATCAGCAGGGAGTGCCCCCACTCTCCGGCGGAGTTGGTTGCCCCGCGCAGCATGGTGTGATCGACGATGATGCCAGCACCCACACCGGTGCCCAGGTTCACGGTGATGAAGCTGGAGCTGTCAGCGCCACGGCCGAACCACAGCTCGGCCGTGGCGACGGCCTTGAGGGGGTTCTCGATGACGAGCGGGAATCCGAGGCGGTCGCGCAGCATGCCGAGGTCGCGTGTGTGCCAGTCCCAGGCGGGCACGATCGATGTCGTCGACGTCCCCTGCACCAGGCCCGGCAAGCACACACCGAGGCCGAGAACCTCGGTGCGGTCGATGCCCGCCTCGCCGAGCACCGTCGAGGCGAGCGTCTCGATACCGTCGATGATTGCGCTGGGAGCCTCGTCGTCCCAGGGGATCTCGTGGCCGCCTACAGGCATCAGCGCCGTGTCGTACACGTCGACGCGCAGGCTCGTCTCCGCCATGTCGACGCCCACGAAGTAGCCGCGCGACGGGTTGAGCCGCACCGTCAACGTCGGGCGACCCACCCGGCCCACGATTCGCGTGCCCTCCGCGAACAGCCCTTCGGCCATGAACTCGCTGACCACGGTGGTCACGGTGGCCAGGCTCAGCCCCGACACCTGGGCGATCTCGGCCCGGCTGGCCTCCTTGGCACGCAGGACCGCGTGCAGGACGCTGAGCCGGGACTCGCTGCGGATGTCCCGGCTCGACGCTCGGCGTCGCAGCGGCGAGGTCACGGCTCAGCGTCCGTGAGGTGGATGGCCGCCAGCCGGGGAGTGTGGTCACCGGCGGTCGCGTGGACCAGCAGGCGGACGGCGCCGGTGTTCCACGCCGCGGGCAACCAGAGCCGCCCGGCGTCACCGCCGGTGAACGGAGGCATCTGGGAGTCCTCCAGCCACACCCGGCCGAGCATCTCGTCACGGATGAACGCGCTGACCCGCACCTGACGGCCGTCGAACCGCAGTGACAGACCACCGGGCGGGACCTGGACGTCGAGCCAGACCTCCTGGCCGGCGGTGAGGTCGAGGGGCAGGTCGACGGCCGTGCCGGAGGCCGGCGCGGCGGCCAGGGCCTGGAGGTCGACGTCGGTCTGCGGCTCGACCTGCCAGCCGGTGACCTGTTCGAGGCGCAGCAGTTCGGCCGCGTACCCGGCACCAGCGCGATGGGGCAGGGTCAACGCCACTTCCGCCTGGCCGGGGGAGAGGAAGAGCCACGGGTCCTGTTCGGTGACGAGGTGCCGGACACCGTCGACAGTGGCGTCCACCGACCCGACGATGCCCGTCAGACGCAGCGCGTAGTGGCTGGTGCCGTCCACCGGCTGGGTGCGGGCATATGTGACCGGCTCCCCGAGGCGGGTGCTGCTCCAACCCCCGAGGGTGCGGAGCGGGGCGGGCTGGACGGGATCGATCCCGAGGCCGGCCACCTGCCACAGTGCGCTCACGTCGACCCGGCCGATGATCGACCAGACGCGGCCGAGGCCACGCAGCGACCCCATGCGCAGGCCCGGCAGGCGGTAGTCGTCGAAGTTGGCGTGCCCCCATGTCTCCACCGTGGCCATGAGCCGGTGTGCACCGGCAACGGGCACCGTGAAGGCGGCCCCGAAACCTGCCACCGTCGGCAACGCCTTGCCGTCCACCGTCAGGTCGGTGATGTCCGCGGCGCCGGCGACGAGCAGTTCGCAGGCCCCGTCCAGCTCGGTCGCGTAGTGGGTGCGGCCGCGGTACACGCCGACTGCCTCGGACGACGGCGGGAGCCGATGGTCCGTGGTCGTGCCGGTGCGGGTTGGCAGGTCGAGGCGAGTCACGGACTCGACGACCGGCGGTGCTGCCGTCGGCGGTGCCGCGGCGTCGGTCGCGGTGCCGGCATCGGCGGTGGCCGAGCGTCCGAGCGGGTGATGCACGATGACGGTCCAGGCGGTGTCTCCGGAGATGACGGTGGCGCGCGCAGGAGAGCCGGGGGCCGGAGCATCGAGCGTGAGGACGACGGGTGCGGCAACGCCGTCTGTGAGGGCGACGACGCTCGTGGTGCCCGAGCACAGCTCGATGCCGTCCGGGCTGAGGCGCGCGAGATCCGCGGTGGCCAGCGACAGCGTCCCCGGCAGGCCGAACCGTGCCAGCGGCAGGTCGGTGGTGACGAGCAGGCAGGAGTGCGGGCGCAGGGGGACGGTGACCTCGCGGGTCGCCGTCCTCCGCAGAGCCGGAGTGCTGACGGTTGCGGTGCCGGTCCGGTCGGTGAGGTTGGGAACCCCCCACAGCTCGCCGCCGCCGTCGAGCAGGAGCCGCGAAGGGCTCTCGCTCGTGGTGACGTCGACGCGCACGCCGTCGGTCAGCGGCGCGGTGGTCCCACGGGCGAGAGCCGGACCGAGCGTGGCGACCACGCGGCCGAGCACCTGCGCCTCGGTGAAGCCAGGGCGGGTGGCACCGATCGGGTCGATGTACCCGCCGAAGTCGTAGTCGTGCGTCATGAACCCGCCAGGGTTGCCCCAGTTGCCCACGGACGGGGTGTACCCGAAGTCGTAGCCGGACGCTTGCAGGTAAGGGGCGATGACGGTGGCACCGGAGACGAGCAGACGCCGCAGCGTGACGTGCGCGCGGTTGGTCTCGGTGACCATGAGCGGTAGGCCGCTCTGTGCGAGCTGCCCGGCGTAATGACGCACCTCGGCCTCGACTGCGGGCGAGCGGTCGTCGGGGTAGAAGTTCAACGCCGGGGCGATCTCGGGCACCCCTCCCGTTGCGCCGAACGGGTCGCCCTGGCCCGCGCAGGCGATGAGCGGCACGCTGATGCCGTGTCGCGCGGCGGTCTTCGCCAGCATCCCTTGGTAGGACGGCCGGTCCGCGGTGTCGAAGAAGTCGAGCTCGTTCTCGAGCTGGACGGCGACGACGGAACCACCCGCGCCGTGCTGACGAGCAGCGATGAGCGGCAGCGCCCGGTCCAACCACCGCTCGACGGCGGCAAGGTAGGCAGGCTCGTTCTGCCGCAGGCGCAGGTCAGGATCGAGCGTGAGCCAGGCTGGGAGCGCCCCGCCGTCCCACTCCGAGCAGATGTACGGACCTGGCCGGGCGATGACCGACAGGCCCGCTTCGTGCGCGAGGTCGAGGAACGCGGCCACATCCCGGCGCCCGCTGAAGTCCCACTCTCCAGGCGTCAGCTCGTGGAAGTTCCACGGCAGGTACACATCGATGACCGTGTACCCCGACTCGCGCACCGTAGCCAGCCGGGCCGCCCATTCCTCGCGCGGGATGCGGAAATAGAAGAGCGAAGCGCACAGGAGCACCCGTTCCTCGCCGTCGATCACCAGACCTGACGGGCTGAGCCTCACTGGATTCTGGTCTGTCGTGGTCACTTCACACCTGCGCTTCCCGTGGAGATGCTCATCTCGTACAAGTATTTTTGTCCGAGGAAGTAGATGACGAGCATGGGCAGCGTCAGGATGATCGAGCCCACCATGACGAGATTCCAGGCGGGGGTCTGGAGCTCGTTCGTCACCGCTGTCATGAACCGCAGGCCCAGTGCGAGCGGCATGAGTTCTTGTCTGTGAAGGTAGATGAGGGGACCCATGAAGTCGCCCCAGGACGCCGTGAGGGTAAAGATTGCGATGGCAGTGAGGATCGGCCACATCATCGGGAGAAAGATCCGCCGGTAGATGCCGAAGTACCCGAGCCCGTCCATCTGCGCGGCCTCGTCGTACTCGGAGGGAAGGCGTGCCACGAACTGTCGCACCAGGAACACGTTGAATGCGTTGGTAAAGAAGTTCGGGATGATCAACGGCAGGAACGTGTTCACCCAGCCGAGGTTCTGGAAGATGATGAACTGCGGGATCATGACGATCTGGCCGGGGATCATCATCGTGGCGAGCACCACCATGAAGACCGTGCCCTTCCCCGGTGCGCGCAGCCGGGCGAACGCATACCCGACCAGGGAGCTGGACAGCACCTGGCCGACGGCCGAGGTCGTCGCGATGATCACCGAGTTGAGGACAAACCGTCCGACCGGCAGCGGCGTGGCCGTGAACACGTCGGTGAAGTTCGACCAGTAGAACTCCTGGGGAATGATCGTGAACGCCCCGGCGGCCGTGGTCCGCGTGCTCGACAACGCGATCGATACCATGAAGATCAGCGGGGTGAAGAACACGATCGACGCGATGATGAGCAGCAGGTACGTCAGTGGAGTGGCCTTGAACGCCTTGAGTGTGCGCGCCTTGCGCGTTCGGCGTCGGTCCGCAGGGGGTGCGGCGCTGGTCCCGGGCGTGGAGGGAAGCGCCGTCGGTGTCGTGAGCGTAGCCATCACTTCACCTCCGTCTCATAGAAGACCCACCGCTTCGAGGTCTTGAAGGCAAGAGCTGTGAAGATCATGATGATGACGAAGAGCACCCAGGCCATCGCCGAGGCGAGCCCGAAGCGGAAGAACTGGAAGCCCTCGCGGAAAAGCAGGGGAACCATCATCATCGAGGCGTTGTCAGGGCCGCCACCGGTGAGGATGAACACCTGACCAAAGACCTGGAACGCGCCGATCATCCCCATGATGAGGTTGAAGAAGATGATGGGCGTGATCTGCGGGAACGTGATCGACCAGAACTGCCGCATCGGGCCCGCGCCATCGATCTCCGCAGCCTCGTAGAACTCCTTGGGGATGCCGTTCATCGCCGAGAGCAGCAGGATCGTCGCGCCGCCGGCCGCCCACAGGGCCAGCATGACGATGGCTGGGATGACCCACGTCGGGTCCAGCAGCCAGTGGGGACCATCGATCCCGAACAGTCCGAGGAACTGGTTCACCGGTCCCGACGGGGCGAGGACCATCATGAACACCATCGCGGTGGCCACGAGCGGGACCAGCACCGGGAGATAGACCATCGTTCGGAAGAACCTGCGGAACTTGATCCGCTTGTTGAGCAGGTTCGCCAGGAAGACGCCGATGGCGAGGGTCGTCGGCACGGCGAGCACCGCGTAGAGGAACGTCTGACCGACGGCGCGCCAGAAGAGCGGGTAGTCGGTGAACAGGCGCACAAAGTTGTCGAGGCCCACGAACACCGGGGGGTTGAACGAGTCCCACTCCGTAAGCGAGATGTAGACGGAGAAGATCATCGGTCCGGCAAGGAACACCAGAAACCCGATGATCCAGGGCGAGGCGAAGATCCAGAACATGCGGGCCTCGTGCTTGGCCCGCTTCGACATCGGCTGACGAGGGCGTGCGCCGCGCCGGGCGCGGCGCGAGCGAGTCGCCCGCGCCGCGCCGAGGACCTCGCCGATCGCGGCGGTCACTGGTCCGCCGGGGTGATGACCCGCTCGAGTTCGGCCTGGATCACGTCCAGCCGCTCCTGAGCATCGCCACCCTGGTTCCAGAAGACCTCGAGGTTCTCGCCGAACACCGTCTGCATCTCCGCCCAGTCGGGGATCAACGGGCTGCGGAAGACGAAGTCGGCGGACTCGGTGAACGCACCGAAGTTGATGTCACGGTCGCCGACCCACTCGGGGTTGAGGAACTCCTGGGACTGCTGGGCAACGAGATTGGCGGGCACGTCCTGCGCGCGGCGGACGATCTCCATCTGCGCCTCGACATCCGTCATGCAGGAGATGACCTCGAAGGCAGCCTCGGGGTTGCTCGATCCGCGCGGAATGGCGAGGCCGGAGCCAAAAGCGGTCGCCGCCTGGTTCGCGCCACGCCACACCGGCGCGATGTTCCAGTTGAAGTCGGCTTCGGTGAGCATGTTGAGCGCCCAGAAGCCGGTCATGTTCATCGCGACGTTCTGGGCGAAGAACGCCTGGTCACCGCCGATGCCCATGTCGGCAAAGTCAGCGGCAGACGGCACGACGCCGTGGACGTGGACGAGGTCGTTCGCCCACTGCAGCGCCTCGACGACCTCGGGCGTGTTGACGGTCGGGCTTCCGTCGGCATCGATGATGGCGCCGCCGTTCTGGTGGGCGAAGCTCCACCACTGGGCCCACCAGCCTGCCCCGCCGAAGCCCCACTGCTGCTCGCCGGGAACGGTCAAGGCCTGCATCGCGGCAAGGGCGTCGTCCCAGGTCCAGTCGGCGGTCGGACGCTCGATGCCTGCGGCGTCGAACAGGTCGGCGTTGTAGTAGAGGATGATCGCGCCGGAGCGGTCCGGCAGGGCGAAGATCTCGCCGTCGAGCGAGTACAGCTCGCCGACCGGACCGAACCGCGCGTAGAGGTCGAGCCCTGCCTCGTCGATGAACTCGTTGAGCGAGGTGAGCTGGTTGCGGGCGGAGAAGGAGTTGACCCCCTCGGCCACCTGCATGATGTCGGGGGCCGTGCCGCCCGCCATCATGGTCTGGACGGTGGTGTCGTAGTCCTCCGGGATGTGGCGGACGGTGACGCTGACGCCATCCATGTCCGCGGTGCACAGGTCCGCACGGGCCTGGGCGGACTCGGCGTCGATCATTCCGCCCCAGACCGTCATGGTGAGCTCGCCCGGCGCTGCACCGGCATCGCCGGCACATCCGGCCAGGGCCAACATGCCGACTACGGCAGCGCTTACGGCGCTGGCCTTGGCCAACCTCTTCGAAGTCATTCCGCCTCCTTGCGGTGGTGGCCGCCGGGTCATCCCGGGGCCTCTTCGTTTTCGTAGGCCTTAAAATAGTCATCAGTGGATGTAACGAGCCAGCACGGTGGCGCACAGTGCGCACCCGCGCGGGCTCATCCGGGCCTTGACTCCACATGACCGTTCCGCGGCCGGGCTCCGGCCGTGCATCGCACAACCGACTGGTACCCCACCAGATCCACGAGGATGGTGTTCATCACCACGGTGGTCACCGACAGCCACGGGAGCGGATCGGCCTGTCGAGACTGGAGTCGGCGTCGCCGGCGACGGGGCCGGGGCCCGGTGGCTGCAGCGGGGGTGGTGGGACGTACGACGAAGGCCGGAATCGTTGAGATTCCGGCCTTCCGTCTGTCGGGCTGACAGGATTTGAACCTGCGACCCCTTGACCCCCAGTCAAGTGCGCTACCAAGCTGCGCCACAGCCCGAGAGAACTCTGACGAGCCCTCTGGCCCCGAAGGGCCGACCGAAATACTACCCCACGTCAACGCGGGTGCCGGCCAGCCGAGGCGACGTCGTGCCACGTGCTCCGACGCGAGGATCGCGTCGGAGCACGCGGTGGCCCAGAGCCGGGAACCGACGCCCCGGCGTCGGACGGCCGGAGGCGCTACTCCGTGGCCAGCGCCGCCACCGGGGAGGTGCGGGCTGCCGTGCGGCCCGGGAGGACCGAGGCCAGCAGACCGGCCACGACCGCGACCAGGAGGACCAGGCCGGTGTCGCGCCACGGGAAGGCGAGGGTCGTCTCGCTCACGAGGGCGAGCGCCGTCGCCGAGCCCAGCCAACCGTAGGCCAGGCCCAGCGCCAGCCCGAGCACCGCGCCCACCAGGGCGATCAGGACGCCCTCCACGGCAAGCATGCCGCGCAGCCGGCCCCGGGTGAGGCCGATGGCCCGCAGGGTCGCCGACTCCTTCTGCCGCTCGATGACCGACAGGGACAGCGTGTTGGCCACCCCGATCAGCGCGATCACGACGGCGGCGGCGAGCAGACCGACGACGACGGCGAGCATCGTGTCGATGACGCGGCCGATCTGGGCGCGCTCCGCAGCCGCCCCGCCCACCCGCACGCCGGAGTCGGCGTCCGCGGCGATGTCGGAGATGCGCTGCATTGCGGTGGCCGCGGCGGCCGGGTCCTCCAGGGCGACCCACAGACCGGTGCGCGGAGCGCCCGCCTCGAGCACCTCGAGGTCCTCGGGCACCACGAGCAGCACGCTTCCCCCGAGCGGAGTGACGGCGACGGTGAGGTCGAGGTAGCCGTCGGCACCCGTGACCGTGACGATCTCGCCGTCGGTGAGGCCGCGGTGCGCCGCCCAGGCGGCCGGGACGACGACGGTGCCGCGGGTCAGCGGGGCCGCAGCCGCGCCACTGTGCAGCACCTCCCGGACTGCCTCGGGATCGATGCCGCGGACCGACGCAGCGCTGTCGCCGTCGGCCCGCGACGCGAGCGATGCCTCGACGAGGGCGTTCGGTGCGCAGACGCGCACGTCGTCCAGGGCACATACCCCGGTGACGACGTCGGCCGGGATCGCGACGGCGCGGCCGTCCTCCGAGAAGGAGACCCCTTCGGTGCTGAGGGTCGCGTCCACCGGGAAGGTCGAGTCCAGCTCGGCGTCCATGGTGGCGCGGGCGCTCGCGGCAGCGGTGGTCATGGTCGTCACCAACGTGACTCCGATGAGCAGCGCGGTCGCGGTCGCCGCCGTGCGTCGCGGGTTGCGCAGGGTGTTCGCGGCGGCGAGGCGCGCGGTCGGGCCGGTCAGGCCGGCGAGGCGCCCGGCCAGGGAGACCACCCACGGCATCCAGAACACGGCACCGAGGACGACGCCGACGAAGGACGCCGCACCTCCGAGCACCCCGGTCATCAGGCCGAGGTCGGCGTCGCCCCCGTTGGCAAGCCCGAGGCCCCGGGCCAGGAGGCCGAAGCCACCCACCGCGCCGAGCACGGACAGGACCAGGCGGAGCTTGCCGGCGCGGCGGGCGAGCGACGGTGCGTCGAGCGGACGCAGCGCGGCGAGCGGCGCCACCCGGGTGGCGAGCGCGGCCGGTGCCAGCGACGCCAGGACGGTGACGACGGTGCCCGTGGCGAGCGGGACGAGAACCACCTCGAGGGTCACCTGGGCGGTGGACGGCAGCGGTACGCCGAGATCCATGCCACCGGCCACGGCGAGCGCGAGCTGGACGAGCCCGATGCCCAGGGCGACCCCGGCGAGCGAGGTGAGGAGGCCCAGGAGCGCGGCCTCCAGCAGCACCGACCGGCGCAGCTGTCCCTTGGCGGCCCCCACGCAGCGCAGCAGGGCGAGGGTGCGCAGACGCTGCGCGACCAGCACCTGGAAGGTGTTCGCGATGACGAGGGCGGCCACGAGCAGCGCGATCGACGCGAAGACCAGTCCGAAGACGGTCATGACGACGTTCTGCCCGCCCTGCTGGGCGGCCATGCGGGCGTCGGCGATCTCGGCGGGCGTCAGGGCCTGGACCGCGGTGGCCTCGGTGCCCTGCGCCGAGGACAGGGCAGCGGCGATGCCGTCGCGCACCTGCGCCGGCGAGACGCCGTCGTCGAGCAGCACCCGGGCGACGTCGTACTGCACCGCCCCGTCGGCGAAGCTCTGGGCGCTCCACGCCATCACGTCCGCGCGCATGGCGACGGCGGCGCCGCCGTCACGGGTGAAGGCACCGTTCGGGTCGGCGACGAGGCCGACGACGGTCAGCGGACTCTCGACAGCCTCCACGGTCTCCTCACCGTCGACAACGCGCTGGACCGTGGCCACGGCGGTCACCCGGCCGCCGACGGTGACGCCGAGCAGCTCGGCTGCGGACTCGGGCAGCGCCACCTCGCCGGAGGCCTCCGGGAGGCGGCCCTGAGCGGCGTGGACCGGCAGCAGCGCTGCCGGCTCGGAGGCCGGCAGCACGGCGGTGACCGTCGTGCGCCCGCCCGCGGTGAGCTGGGCCCACGAGACGAGCTCCCCTTCGGCGGCCGCGACGCCGTCGACGGCGGCCAGCGCGGCCACGTCGTCGTCGGTGAGCGGGATACCGCCGCTCACCACGAGGTCGCTGCCGAGGTAACGGGCGCCGAAGGAGGCCGTGGTGGTGGCGGTCATGACGTTGGCGGCCAGCAGCGTGATGGCCACGAACGCCGTGGAGATGACGATGGCGACGCCCGCGGCGGCCAGGCGGCCGGCGCTGCGGCGCATCTGCGCGAGGGGGAGGCGCAGCATCAGGCACGCACCTCCGCGGCGAGGTCGGCGGCCTCGGTGGCGCCGTCGACCGTGCCCTCGAGGGAGCGCAGGGCGTCGAGGCCGGCGAGGACGGACTCGGGGGTGGGGTCGGTGATCTCGCCGGCGATGCGGCCGTCGGCGAGCAGGATGACGCGGTCGGCGTAGGCGGCGGCGGCCGGGTCGTGGGTGACCATGATGATCGTGCGCCCCAGCTCGCGCACCGAGCGGCGCAGGAAGGACAGGACCTGGGCGCCGGAGCGGGAGTCGAGGTTGCCGGTGGGTTCGTCGGCGAAGACGACGTCGGGCTTGGCGATCAGGGCGCGGGCGATGGCGACGCGCTGCTGCTGGCCGCCGGACAGCTCGGCCGGGCGGTGGGTCAGGCGCTGCTCGATGCCGAGGGTGCGGCACAGGGTGGCGAACCAGTGGGGGTCGACCTTGCCGCCGGCGAGCTCGACCGGGAGGGTGATGTTCTGTGCGGCGGTGAACATGGGCAGCAGGTTGAACTGCTGGAAGACGAAGCCGACGCGGTCGCGGCGCAGGAGGGTGAGGTCCTTGTCGGCGAGGCCGGTGATCTCGGTCGAGCCGATCCAGGCCTGGCCGCTGGTGGCTGAGTCGAGGCCGGCGAGCAGGTGCATGAGGGTGGACTTGCCGGAGCCGGAGGGGCCCATGATGGCGGTGAACTTCCCGGCCTGGAAGTCGACGTCGACGGCGTCGAGGGCGCGCACGGCGGCTGCGCCCTTGCCGTAGGTCTTGGCGAGCACGCGGGCCCGGACGGCGGCGACGGCCGGCGAGCCGGCCGTCGGCGAAGCGGCGTCATCGGTGAGCGGGACGAACACGGTGGTGTCCAAGGTCAACTCCGGTGGGTCGGCAAACGGTCTCTTCAGGAACGCCTCCACGCTAGGTCGGCGGCTCACCGCGCCGCGTCGCCCCGGAGAATGGTTCGTGCCGCCCTGTCGTCATCCCCGGGACGTACGAGGAACCACGCAGCCCCCGGCTGCCACGGCGATTCCGGCGGCGATCCCGGCGACGCTCGGCGCGGCGCGGGCCACGCGGAGCGCGCCGCGGCGCACGACACGCGGGGCCCGGCACCGGATTCCGGTCGCGGACCTTCTTATCGTTGACGGGTTTGGCGTCCGTGGAGGTACCGCGCCCCCGGCGTGAGTGCAACGAAAGGTGGGACATGGTCGGGCTCGTCCTGGCTCCGATCGTGCTCGGGGTGGCGCTGTACAAGCTGCCGCCCGCGATCATGAAGGTGCTGGCACTGCTGGGGCAGGGGTGGTTCGCCTGGACCGCCGTCGACCTGCTGCTGCGCGCCCGGCGCGAGGGGTCGTTCATCGAGGTGCTCGGCGGCTCGGACGCCACCCTCTACGTCACCCTGCGTGGTGACGCCACCTCCCTCGGGCTCGTGATCCTCACCATCACGCTCTTCGTGGCCGCACTGCTCTACGTGCTGCGCACGGACTACCTGAACGGCAGGCTCGTGCTCCTGCTCTTCGTGCTCCAGGGCCTGACCAGCGGCATCTTCGTCGTCGACGACATCTTCACGCTCTTCGTGATGTTCGAGGTCGCGACGCTGGTGGTGATCATGCTGGTCATGTTCCACAAGGGCCGCCGCAACACCTACGACGGCCTGTACTACCTGGTGGTCCAGCTCGTCGCGATGACGTTCTTCCTCTTCGGGGTCGCGTACCTGTACAGGATCTTCGGCGTCCTGTCGGTCAGCCAGGTCGCCGAGCTGATCGCCGCCGGCGGAGTCGACGGGCGCGCCCTGGTGCTGCCGTTCGCGATGATGCTCACCGGCGTCGGCCTCAAGGCGGGCCTCTTTCCGACCTTCTCCTACGTGCCTCGCTCCTACGGAAACCCGGGCGCCCCGGCGATCGTGCTGCTGCTGATGTCCGGCGTGCTCGTCAAGGGCGCGCTCTTCTGGATCGCCCGCCTGGTCCAGGCCTTCGCCCCGGCCCTCGACGTCACCGCCTTCCTCGTCGTCATCGGCCTGCTCACCGGCGTCGGCGGCGTGGCCAAGGCGCTCGCGACGACGGACCTGCGCCTGCTGCTCGCCTACAGCACCGTCGCTCAGTCCGGCTTGATCACCCTCGGCCTCGCCGCCGGCACCGACACGGCGCACGCCGGCGCGATCCTGCACCTGACGAACCACGCGCTGCTGAAGTCGATCCTGTTCCTCACCGCCGCGATGATCGTGCGGCGCTACGGCACGACGTCGGTCGCCGGTGTGCGCGGAGTGGCCCGGCAGATGCCGCTCGTCGCCGTCGTGACGATCCTGGCGATGCTCGGCATGGTCGGCATGCCCTTCACCGGCGGCGCCGTCTCGAAGGACCTCATGATGGCCGGGGCCGACGGCTGGGTCACCGCCGCGATGTGGGTGGTCAACACGGGCACGTTCTTCGTCATGGTCCGCTACGGCCGCGTGCTGGTGGGCACGCCCGCGGAGCCGCTCGCGGACGCCGACCGGGCGACCCGCCCCTGGCAGCTCGGCGCAGTGCTCGGCCTGACCGCCGCGACGCTCGCGATCGGCGCCTTCGGCACCGGCGTGCTCGACGTCCTCGTCGGCGTCGACGACGTCGTCCCGGCCTGGCCCGGCGTCGACAAGGTCGCGGGATTCTTCGGCCTGCTCGCCGCCGCGCTGCTGGCCCACCGCTTCGCGACGACGCCGGCCCGCCGCCTGCGCGGCCCGCTGACCGGGGCGCTCAGCCTCCCGCAGGCGTGCCTGGCCCTGACGGTCTTCTTCGTGGCGGCGGCCCTCTTCGGCACGCTGACGACGTGGGGGGTGTCCGGATGATCCCGACCCTGTGGGCCCTGACACGGCGCTATGTGCCGATCCTCGCGGTGTTCTTCGCGATCTGGGTCGTGATGAACGAGCGCATCGACTGGATCATCGCCGGCTCCGGTGTGCTGGTCGCGGTGGTCACGCTCGTGCTGACCAACCGGGTGCTGGGGGTCGACTTCGCGACGATCTTCCTGAGCCCCTGGTCGACCTTCCGCTATCTGCTCGCCCTGCTGCGCGCGATGGTCTCCGCGGCGTGGGGGATGGCGGTCATCATCGTCGCCGGCCCGCCCGTGGTCACGGAGTTCCAGTACGAGTCCGGGCTGACCGACGAGACGCTGCTCTTCGTCCTCGCGACGTCGATCACGCTCACGCCGGCCACGGTGTCGGTCGAGCGCGACGGCAGCACCATCACCGTCATCACGGCGGACTCAGACCTCGAGCGCGCCCGCGCCGGCTGCGCCTCGCTGGAGAAGTCGATCAGCCGCCTGCTGCCGCCGCCCGCCGCCATCGCCCGCCCGGAGAGGAACGAGTAGCCGTGTACCTGACCATCATCTCGGCGATCCTGCTGCTCGCGTCGGTCGCTAGCGGCGTCGTTGCCCTCCAGGGCCGCGACCCGTGGGCCCGCCTGCTCGGCTACACGCTGGTCTCGAGCAAGGTCACCATGCTGATCATCGTGCTGGCCCTGGCCACCGAGCACAGCTTCTACCTCGACATCGCACTGGTCTACATCGTGCTCAGCTATATCGGCGTCCTCGTCCTCGCCGACTACATGGTCGGCCAGGCGACGGCCTACGCCCCGGAGGTGGGGGAGTGAACGTCATCGTCGGCAACGTCCTGATCGGCCTGGGCACCTTCCTCGTGGTGCTCGGCCTGTTCGGCGTCTTCCGCTTCAAGAACTTCTACCTCAAGCTCCTCGCGGGCTCGAAGATCGACACCGTCGCGCTCATCGTCATCACCGCCGGGGTCGCGGTGCGCAGCGGCGTCACCTGGTTCAGCGCGAAGGCGCTGCTCGTCCTGGCGATCCTGCTGCTGGTCAATCCCGTGGTCTCCGGAGTCCTCGCCGCCGGCAAGCGCCGCTCCGAGGGGATACCGGGCAGCCCCGCCGTCGATCGGATCGAGGAGGTCTGATCATGGGTCTCGACCAGATCGTCTTCGTCTTCCTGATCGTCTTCGCGATCCGCGCCGTCTTCGCGTCGAACCTCAAGCACGCGATCATCAGCTCGTCGGTCTTCGGGCTGTGGGCCTCGCTCGTGTACCTGATGTACCACGCGCCGGACGTCGCGGTCTCCGAGGCGGTGGTCGCGAGCTCGCTCGGCACCGTGCTGCTGATCCTCACGATCCGCAACTACAAGGACGTCACCCTCCCTGGTGTCCGGACGATGGCGCTGCGCCGCAAGGGCGTCGACCTGTTCATGCTCGGCGCCTGCGCGCTCACGCTCTTCCTCACGACGACGGCGCCCGCCGGGGAGCTCGGCGCGCTGCGCGAGACGGTGATGGAGACCTTCCTGGCCTCGGACCGGGTCGTCAACCCGGTCAGCAGCATCCTGCTGCACTACCGCGTCTTCGACACCGTGCTCGAGGCCCTGATGCTGCTCATCGCGGTGCTCGGCGTCATGCACCTGACCGAGGCCGGGCGCGGCCCCGCGGTCATCGCGGGCTACGGGTCGCTGAGCACCCGCCATCCCACGATCACCAAGGCCATCCAGTTCCTCACCCCGATCCTCATCATCCTGGCGCTCGGCCTCATCGTGGGCGACCCGCTCACCCCGGGCGGCGGCTTCCAGGGGGCCGGCCTGCTGGCCGCCGTCGTCATCTCCCGCTATCTCGTGGGTGCGCGCGGACTGAAGGACACCAGGCCGCTGGAAAACCTCGAGAAGGCCATCTTCGTGGTCTTCGTGATCTCGGTGGCCCTCTTCATCTTCCTGGGCCTGCACGAGGTGACGCCCGAGGCGTACGCGCCCTTCATGATCGCCATGAACGGCCTGCTGGGCGTCAAGGTCTTCTGCGGCCTGTCGATCATGTTCGTCTACTTCGCCAGGGAGGCGTGAGATGTCCGACTGGCTGGGCTGGCTCAACGGCCCCAACGTCGCCGTCGTCCTGTTCTTCATCGGGCTGACCGGCGTCATCCTGCGCAAGAACATGATGATCACGGTCATCGCGTCCGGCGTGATGAGCACCGCCGTGATCCTGATGTTCGTGACGATGGGCTCGAGCGTGGACCACCGCGCGCCCATGGTCGCGGACACGGTCGCGATCGCCGCGGACCCGGCGCCGCAGGCCCTGATGATCACCTCGGTGGTGATCGGGGTCGCGGTCAAGACGGTGTGCCTCGTGATGATCCTCAACCACTACCGGCAGCACCGGACGCTCGACTGGGACGCCGCCAAGGCGATCCGCGAGGGGCGTCCAGCGACCGAGGTCCTGTAGCCGTCAGCTGCCGGCGCCCGCGCGGTGCCGCTCCCAGACCTCCGCGAGAGACGGCACGCGGATGCCGGCCCGGGCCCGGGCGGGTCCCCGGGTGAGGAAGACCCCGGCGACGCCGACCGCGATCGGCACGAGGACCACGGAGAGCGCGATGCGGTAGTCGGCCAGCGTGGGGTCGCCGACGGGGGCCCGGGCGTCGAGCACCAGGCCGACTGCGAGGATCGTGACGACGGCGGAGACGAAGCCGCCCATGTTGGCGACGCCCTGCGCGGTGCCGCTGCGGGCGGCGGGGTTGAAGCCGGCGGCGAGGTCGAGGCCGATGAGCGAGGCCGGCGCCCCGACCGAGATCAGCACGACGAACAGGGCCAGCACCGCGAACGGCAGCGGCTGCGAGGGGACCAGGACCATCGCCCACCCGGTGACGGTCAGGGTCGCGGTGCCGAGGACCAGCCAGGTCCGCCGCAGCGGGTGGCGGGCCGTGAGCTCGCCGATGACGGGGCCGGCGATCACGGAGACCACGACGTTGACGGTGAGCAGCGCTCCCGCCTGGCCGGTGCTCAGCCCGTGACCCTGGACCACGAACGGAACCCCCCACATGAAGACGAAGAGGTTCGTGGAGACGCCGCCGAGCAGGTGCGCGAAGAAGCCGAGCCACGTGCCGGGGCTGAGCAGCGTCTGGAGCACTCCGGCGGAGCCCCGTCGCAGCGGGGGCTCGTCGTAGGGGCCGGGACGCACCCCGGCGTGAGCGACGACGGCCGTCGCCACCCCCAGCGCGGCCAGGCCGGCGAACGCCGGTGCCCACCCGTGGCGCTCGAGCGTGAACGCGAACGGCAGGGCGGTGATGATCTGCCCGCTGCGGCCGAGCAGCCCCGTCACTTGGGTCAGCAGCGGCACCAGGCGACGGTCGAACCAGCCCCACGCCACGCGGACCGCCGAGATGAAGATGGCGGCATCCCCGATCCCGACCAGGACGCGCAGCGCGATGGCGAGACCCACGCCCGGCGCGACGGCCATCCCAGCCTGTCCGATCGCCATCGCCGTCGCGCCCGCGGTCAGCAGGCGGGCGGGCCCCCAGCGGTCCAGGGCGACGCCGATGGGTATCTGCATCCCCGAGTAGACGGCGAGCTGGACCACCACGAACAGGGACAGGACCGCCGCCTGGACGCCGAACCGCTCGGCCGCGGCCAGGCCGGCCACCCCGAAGGACGAGCGGTGGGCGACGGCGACCACGTACACGAGGGCCCCCGCGGCGTAGACCAGCCACGGGGTCGCCCTCGAACCGGGGACCCGGCTCAACCCTCCGTACCGGTGGGGGAGATGTGGTCCTCGTCCTCCATCAGGCCGTTGGTCGCGGCCTCACGGCGCAGGTCCGACGGCGTCAGCCCGGTGGCCTCCTGGACCGCGCGGCGCATCGCCACGGTCGAGCCGAAGCCCGAGAGGGTCGCGATCTCTGCGAGCGAGGCGGCAGCGAGGCGAGGGTCCTTCAGGCGCGTGATGGCGTGCTGCGTGCGCACCTCCTGGATGCGCTGCGCCACGGTGCGCTTTTCTCCCTCGAAGAGGCGCTGCAGCGAGCGGCGCGACAGGCCCAGGTGCTCCGCCACCGCCACCGACGACAGGTCGGGGTCCGTGTACCGGGCAGCGATGTGCCGCAGCGCGGCGAGACGCTGGCGGCGCAGCTCCCAGCCCGAGCAGCCGGCCACGGCCAGAGCCATGATCGTGCTGGTGGCGAGCGTGCGCAGCACGTCGGCCACCTGGGCGCGGGCGAGGGGAGCCAGCCGGTCGGCGTCCTGGCGCAGCAGGTCGAGCAGGAACGCTCCCAGGGCGCACGGCACCGCGTCGTCGGCGCGGCCCACGACGAAGGGGGCGGACCGAGGGAGCGCGGCCAGGCCGCCGTGGTCGGTCGGCATGTCGCAGATGACGACGCGGGCCGGGGCCTCGGCGCTGTACGTCACCGGGCTGGTGCCCAGGATGAGGGCCGAGTCCCGGGTCCCGAGCGTCGCCGTCGCCTCCGCATGGCGCAGGCTGGCCTCGCCGTCGACGACGACGACCAGACGCAGGACGTCCGGGTCGGAGCCCCACGCGCGGTCGCCGTCCAGGTGGACGGGACCGTGCTCGAGATAGGTGATCTGGAGCTCGCCGAAACGAGCGGTCCGGGATCGGGCCTGACCTCGGTCGGTCGTGCCGCCGGCAGGGGCCGCCGCCGGCTGGGGGTGACGCGGGGTCATTCCGCGGTGGCGGTGGAGGGTCCGCTGAGCGCTCGGGGTCATTGCCGGTCCCTTTCGTGGGATGGATGACCACAGGTGTACGCGCGAAAGATGTGTCGGTTGTCTCGATCTGCGTGGTACCTGGTACGAGGGTGCCGGGCACCAGCCACTCCGACGGCGTGGGCGCGGCAGATTACCGTTCGATGTGTGTCAGCCGCCCGCGAAGGGAGGGGGCGGGTGATGAGGGACGGATCGCTCACGCCGGGGTGCGTCCCGGGCCCTGCGGAAGGCCGCCCCGACGCGGATGCCGCCCGGCGTGCGTCACTCGAAGATGTCGCCGAAGTCCTCGAGGATTCCGCCGAGGACCATGCCGCCGAGGATCCCGCCGAGCATGTTGCCGCCTGAGCGTTGCCCGCCGTAGCCGTCGCCGTAGCCGTACGCCTGCCGGCCGGAGCCGTCGTCCCAGCCCGCGTTCGCGAGATCGCGGTTCGCCAGCGCCGCAGCCTCGGCCGCGAGGGAGGCGGCACGCCGCGCGCGCGCCAGCTGCCGTTCGGGGTCGCGCTCGGTCCGCGCCTCGCCGAGCTCACGTTCGGCCTCGGCGAGCCGGGTCCGTGCCTGGGGGCCCACCGGCGCGCGGTAGTCGTCGACGACGCGCCGCGCGGTGAGGATCTGACTCTCGGCGTCGTCGAACGCGGTGGAGAGGTGCGCGCGCGCCGTCTCGATCCGCCGCGAGCTCTCCTGCACGGCGGCGACGGCGTCGTCGAGCGCCGTGTTGGCCTGCCGCACGCGGGTGAGCCCGCCGACGGGGTCCGACGGCGTGCCCGGCGCGGGCAGCGAGGCCAGCGCCTGCTCCAGCCCGGCGATGGCGGCGTCGACCGCGCCCGACCGCAGCGAGGCGGGCAGGGCGCGGGCGGTGGCGAGCTCCTCGCGGGACTCCGCGATCATGGCGCCGAGGGTGGACTCGGCCGAGAGCGCCTCCATCTCGAAACGGTCGACGGCGTCCAGCAGCCCCTCCGCGCGGTGCACCGCCTCGGCGGCCGCGGTCGCGGCGGCCTCCGCGTCGCGTCCGCGCGACTCGTCGAGCTTTTTGGCGGCGACGTCGGCCGAGCGGGTCGCGAAGTCGAGCAGCCGGGCGGCCTGCTCGGGGTTGGCGGCCACGGCCTGCAGGGCACCGTCCGTGTACCGGCCGCGCAGGGCCTCGAGCGTCGCGTCCGCCCCGGCCAGCAGCGTGCGCACGCGCTCGACCTCGGAGCGGACGGTGGCCACCGTCTGCGGTGTGCGGCCCGCGGCCTCGCGACGCGCGGCGAGCCCGGCCGTCTGCTCCGCGACGGCGGCGTCCGCGTCGCGGGTCAGCTCGATGATCCGGGTGTACCACTCGTAGCGCTGCTCGTCGGTGTCCGGGACGGCGTCGTGCAGCAGCTGCTGGAGGCGGAAGGCCTCCTGCAGCTGAGCGCGCGCGGTGCGCAGTGCCTGGCCGATGCCCTGCGCCTCCTGCTCGCCGAGCTGGGCGAACGCGAAGCCGGCCTCGTCGTCGGCGAGACGCAGCCGCTCGTCGGTCCGTACCAGGGCCGAGCCCGCCTCCTGCTCCAGGCGCTGCAGCTC
>Ga0075011_10000291_pt1 | contig 26985 bp, 22 predicted proteins | sample TARM_MetaG_T_14_FD_72354 | JGI IMG/M metagenome (GOLD analysis project Ga0075011, IMG submission 72354) | Freshwater microbial communities from Pennsylvania, USA, analyzing microbe dynamics in response to fracking - TARM_MetaG_T_14 | ecosystem: Environmental > Aquatic > Freshwater > River... | reverse complement strand
CGCCTGCTCTGTATCTTCTTCAATAAATTCAGTAATACCTTTGACTAAGGCGTGGGCAATACGCTCATTAACCGGTAAATTGCGCCATTCCAACGCCTTACTGTCATCCACTTTTTCAGCGCCTGAATCCCGGTATTTTTCTGCCAGATCCAGTAAATTATCAGTGGCATCCGGGCTCTTATTTAAAACAACCGCTTCCACCGCCTCTTTTAAATCGCCCGGGATATCATCATAAATCGCCAGTTGCGCGGCATTGACAATACCCATATCCATCCCATTTTGGATACAGTAATAGAGAAATACAGCGTGAATCGCTTCGCGCACCGGATTATTGCCGCGGAAAGAGAAAGAAACATTAGAGACGCCACCGGAAATCATCGCATGCGGTAAGTTATCTTTAATATCTTTGACCGCTTCAATAAAATCAACGGCATAATTATTATGCTCAGCAATGCCCGTGGCTACAGCAAAAATATTGGGATCAAAAATGATATCTTCCGGCGGGAAGCCAACCTGATTGACCAGAATATCGTAGGAGCGTTGGCAAATTTCAAATTTACGGGCGCGCGTATCGGCCTGCCCCTCTTCATCAAAAGCCATCACTATCACAGCAAAACCATAACGACGAATTAACTTAGCCTGAGCAATAAATTTATCAACCCCCTCCTTCATGCTGATAGAGTTAACAATCCCCTTGCCCTGAACACACTTCATCCCCTCTTCTAAAATTTCCCACTTCGACGAGTCGACCATAATAGGCACACGGGAAATATCCGGCTCAGAAGCACATAAGTTAAGAAAACGTTTCATCGCATATAATGAATCAAGCATAGCTTCATCCATATTGATATCGATAATGTCTGCACCCGCTTCCACTTGATGTAGTGCCACCTCTAACGCCTGGTCATACAGCCCGTCCATGACTAAGCGCTTAAAGCGTGCCGATCCCGTTACATTGGTACGCTCGCCGACATTCTGAAAGAGCGAATCTTTACGTATGGTTAATGCTTCTAATCCGCTTAATCGGCAGGCGACTTCAATCTCAGGCAATGCGCGCGGTTTCACCCCGGCAACAGCATCGGCCATCTTTTTAATATGTTCAGGCGTGGTGCCGCAACAACCACCAACCAAATTTAAAAAGCCGCTTTCTGCCCACTCTTTAATATGCGCCGCCATTTCATCGGCTTCTAAATCATATTCACCAAAAGCATTGGGTAAACCGGCATTGGGATGTGCTGAAACATAGGTTTCTGAAATACGCGACATCTCCTGCACATACTGACGCAGTTCATCAGGCCCCAACGCACAGTTCAGACCAAATGAGAGCGGCTCAATATGACGTAATGAGTTGTAAAAAGCTTCTGTAGTTTGCCCGGAAAGAGTACGCCCCGAGGCATCGGTTATAGTACCGGAAATCATCACGGGCAATTTATAACCTAGCTCGTCAAACACGCCACTCACAGCGAAAGCTGCTGCCTTGGCATTAAGCGTATCAAAAATTGTCTCAATCAGGATAAGATCACAGCCACCTTCGATCAGGGCATGAGTTGATTCGCTGTATGCTGCAACTAACTCATCAAAACTGACATTACGAAATGCCGGATCGTTAACATCCGGAGAGATTGAGCAGGTACGGTTTGTCGGCCCCAAAACTCCGGCGACAAAACGCGGGCGGTCAGGTGTTTCTGCGGTTTTTTGGTCAGCAACCTCTCGTGCTAAGCGGGCCGCTTCGCGATTGATTTCAGCTGAGAGCGACTGCATATTATAATCAGCCATGGCAATAGTAGTCGCATTAAAGGTATTGGTTTCCAGAATATCCGCGCCCGCATCAAGATATTCACGGTGGATATCTGCAATCACCTGAGGCTGAGTTAACACCAGTAAATCATTATTGCCCTTAACATCACAGGACCAATCAGCAAAACGTTGGCCACGATAATCCTCTTCTTCAAACTTATAAGACTGGATCATGGTGCCCATGGCTCCATCAATAAGCAGAATATGCTTTTCTAATTGTGCTTTGATAAGTGCGCTGCGATCGCCAACTGACATAGAGTTCCCTGCTGTTTCTGCTAAATAGTGTTTGCCTGTGTATCCAAGCTACCTCAAGATGCTGACTTTGCATCTGAGGTAGCTTGGGTATATTAACATACAAGCTCCTTCTGTTGACGCCGGAAAAGCCTTCCTTGATTGAAATATTTTGTTATAAATAATGAATAAATTGATAGTTGTTTTAAAAAACAGGATGAATCGCAGCGTTGGAATTAGCAGAGAGAGCGGGTATAAAAAAGCGGACTAGAGATAGCCCGCTTTGAATTAAAAAGAACATTGTAATGTCATCATAATAAATAGTATTAACAGCTTTTTTGCTCGTAGATCTCTTACCGTCCTTCAGTACTCGTACTCCATCAACCTGAATAAACATAAACAACCACAAACAACACGTTTACCACTGAAACAGATCTAAAATACAAAGATCAATAATACACACACGACTCACAACAAAACTCAAATCTATTCATCTTATGATCGACTATCACGTTGTAAATAAAGCGATAATTAAAAGGCCAATTTGGCGATGAGTTGCTTAAAACAGCACACTCCTAAAATTTATTATCGCTTTTAACAAACTGATATGAAGTAATAATATTTCATCCCCCCATGTTAATAAAAAACCAAGTTAGTAAAAAACCAGACGACTCACGTTTTATTTTTTCTTCCTTCTTTAACGCAATTCAAAGCTTGTAACCACTGCTTGTAACCCTCCGACTTACTTATTCACTATATTGATTGTAGATCCGATTAACGGCATTACCAGTTCAACGAAAGCCTTATGAAGCATTTTATTAACTCCATCACACTTTTATTTTAACTCGGACAAATCATAAGGCGTCACTTGGTACACGCAGTAATTTAACCAGTTGCTATACAGTAAGTTTCCATGACTACGCCAGGTTGCGCGTGGTGTTTCATCTTTATCATCATGCGGATAATAATTCACCGGCAAAGTGGGCTCTAACCCCTCATCAAGATCCCGCAAGTACTCATTATTGAGGGTATCAGCATCATATTCCGGATGACCCGTGATAAATACCTGTCGGCAATCCGGACTGGCAGCCAAATAAATACCCGCTTCAGGTGCATCTGCAAAAACGGTTAAGTCGCTATTTTCTAAGATATATTGTGAATCGAACTCAGCAAAACGCGACAAAGGTGCCCAAAATTGATCATCAAAGCCTCGCACTAAGGGGTGGTGATGATGATGTGTTGTATGCAGATAAATCCCGGAAAGCTTCTTTTTACGCGTCACTTTATCAAGGCCGTACAAATATTTAAACGCGGCCTGTGCCGCCCAACATAAAAACAGTGTGGAGGTAACATTATGACGCGACCACTCTAATATTTCGGTAAATTTATCCCAATAATAAACCTCTTCAAAGGGCACAGTTCCCAATGGCGCGCCAGTGATAATAAAACCATCCCACTTTTGATTTTTAACCCGTTCGAAATCGCCATAAAACTTATCTAAATGTGCTTGTGGTGTATTTCGCGAGGCACGCGCATCTACGCGTAATAATTCAATATCCACCTGCAGTGGCGTATTCGAGAGCAAACGCATCAGTTGCGTTTCTGTTTCTATTTTCTTAGGCATTAAATTTAAAATTAATACCCGCAGAGGGCGAATATTTTGATGACTGGCACGCGTTTCATCCATAGTAAAAATATTTTCAGACTTTAAAATAGCAGCGGCAGGCAGATCATCGGGGATACGAATAGGCATAACAAAACTCCATATTAACTATTTCATTCATTTAGACATCTAGAAGTCTAACCTAATTTATCCAAGACAACAAAGCTTTCAAGAAAATGATAATATCATTGCAGAATTTATTACCGGAGAAATAAAAATGTTTACCCTTATCCAAGCAGATTTAACCCAACCAGAGCATGCGCAGGCTTATTTGAAATTAATGTCGGCTTATGCATCCGATCCTATGGGAGGAGGGGAAGATCTTTCTGATTTTACAAAACAGCATCTTATTGGCGCGCTCTTAAAACGCGATGATGTCTTTATTGTATTAGCCTTTAAAGAACAACAACCGGCAGCACTATTAACCGCCATAGAAGGCTTTTCAACATTTGCCTGTCAGCCATTGTTAAATATTCATGATGTGATGGTCTGTAAAAATTTTCGCGGGCAGGGATTAACCGCATTACTGTTTTCTGAAATCGAGAAAATTGCAAAATCCCGCGCATGCTGCAAAATGACACTGGAAGTATTAGAGGGCAATAAAATTGCTAAAAATGCCTACCGCAAACAAGGTTTTTCTGGCTATCAGCTGGATCCTGAGTTCGGTAACGCGCTGTTTTGGACTAAAGCATTAAAAGATTAACTGATTTTTTCTGTTAAGCTGCCAGTAAATCCAGGCCAGCGAGAGTCCACGCGCGAGCATAAAGGCATTCATCGCAATCCATAATGCATGATTGCCTTGCCCGGCAAAGAGCAGCCAGGTAGGGAAATACACAAGCCACAAGGAAAAAAGCATGCTGTTGCGCATCTCTTTTGCCCGCGTCATACCCACAAAAACCCCATCAAAAACAAAACCCAGCATAGAAGTCAGCGGTATCAGAATCAGCCAGGGCAAATAGCGGTTTGCTTCAATTTGCACGCTGCTGATAGAGGTTATCTGCTTAATAATCCATTGCCCGTAAAAATAAAATAACAGCAACTGTACAACACTGAAAATAAAGGCCCAAAACAGCGTTATATTAATACTTGCTTTTAATTGACTTAAACAGCGACTGCCGATATTTTTTCCCACTAAGGCTTCCACCGCATAAGCAAGACCATCCATAGAGAAAGAGATCAGCAATAGAAAATGCATCAGTACGGAGTTTGCAGAAACGACGTCGTCACCTAGCTTGACGCCCTGCAGTGTCATAAATGCGAAGGTAACCTGCAGACATAAAGTGCGCACAAAAATATCACGGTTTAGTGCAATAAAATGGCGCAGAGAATGAAGGTCGAACAGTTGTTTGTGCAGTGCACGTAAGTCAACGGCTTGCCAGAAGGGTTTGATGATTCTGGAAACAACTAACAAACCACAGAGCAAGGAGATATAATCAGCAGATAGTGACGCCCATGCCACACCTGCAACCCCCCACTCAAAAACAACCACAAAAAGTACACTCAAGCAGATATTGACCAGGTTGGTAATAATCAGCAGAAACATAGGTACTTTGGCATTCTGCATACCTAATAACCAACCCAACAACACCATATTAATTAAAGCGGCGGGGGCACTCCAAATACGGATATCAAAATACTCTTTGCCATATAAGAGCACCTGTTCGCTGCCATCAACAAAATGAAATACTAATGATGAAAGAGGGGTTTGCAGCGCGATCAAGAGCGATGCCAGTAACGATGCAAGCAGGATAGATTGCGCCAGCAGGTGTAATATTTTATGGGGATCATTGGCACCGTAAGCCTGCGCAACCAGTCCGGTGGTGGACATGCGCAGAAATACCAGTATCCAGAAAAGTAAAGTGATGACCATTGAGCCAACAGCCACGCCAGCTAAATAATATGATTCCGGCAAATGGCCAATGACAGCAATATCAACTAACCCCAGCAGGGGCACGCTGATATTAGAAAGCATCATCGGCAGGGCAATAGCAAAAATTTTCTGGTGTGTTGAAAAATTGAAAAAAGAAGCTTTTATCATCAAGACTCGTTATTCATGGCTAGTGGCTGTTTACCCTCAAATAGAGGCGAGTCAGATACTGTACCACACTCAGATAACGCAAGTGCCAGCCATTCAGATATAACAGAAAAAGCAGCCGGCAACCCTTTTGCTATTTCTCACATCCAATCTGCAGTCCGGATCACACCAACAGCGACACCTTCAATAGCAAATGACTGACACTCCAGATCTACTTTAATCGCCTTAAATTGGCTGTTTTCAGCTTTCAAGGTGACCTGACTACCTTCGCGGTAAAAGCGCTTAACGGTAACGTCATCTTCAACTCGCGCCACAACCACCTGACCATTATTGATATCCTGGGTTTTATGCACAGCCAGTAAATCGCCATCCATAATACCAATATCTCTCATGCTCTCGCCCTGTACGCGTAATAGAAAATCAGCGCAGGGGTGAAACAAGGAAGGATCGACATTATAATGCGCTTCAATATGTTCCTGCGCCAAAATAGGCTCCCCTGCAGCAACCATGCCAACGAGAGGTAACCCTTCATCAGCGCTCTCATGCTCTTTTTTAAATTCGCCCAACAGGCGAATGCCACGGGATGTGCCCGATAAAATTTCAATCGCACCTTTACGCGCAAGTGCTTTTAGATGCTCTTCTGCCGCATTCGCACTGCGAAAACCAAGCGCCTTAGCTAATTCAACACGCGTCGGGGGCATCCCGGTTTTTTCAATGCACTCTTTAATGACTTCTAATACTTCACTTTGGCGTTTGGTTAATTCTTTCATAACTCCCCCTATAAACTGTAAGTATAGACAGTGTATATCTACACATGAATTTATGCCAGTTGCAGCAGGATATTTTTAGAAAAAGCGCGCTATATACCCAAGCCCCTCAAGATGCAGGAGTCAGTGCAACTGACCTTAAGCGTTACAGCCTGCCGTTAAAATTCAGCACAGTTTCACCTGACTGGTTTTTCGCGCCAATCCACGGCAAGGCCTGTTTTATGGCGGGGTCTAGCCTGTCACTCTCTTTAAGCAAGCCTTGTAATTGATAAGCCCCTCTCTCTTTCAGCAGAAGTTTAATCGTACTGTTAAGCTGCTCTGAGTGCTGCTGTAAATCAGCAAGCAACTGGCCTTTTTCACAGCTCAAAGCGATATTAACCGCGCCCAAATCTATATTACCCATCTCACTGTTCACTTTGGCATTTTGCCAGGTAATAAAGCCATCGAGTAACTGACAGTAAGGATCCCCCTGCTGCGCATTTTTTATCACTACAGAAAGTTCACCGCTGGCTTGAACAGGTGGCAGGGGTAAATGCAGATAGGAAAGCAGTTCTGGCGCACTTAAATCGACAATAAAATTTTCCACAGATAAGCCAGAAAAGCCAAGCAGTACAGACCCTTTTCCAGCCAGGGCATTGCTGCCATTGTTAAATTTAAGATTTAACTGCAAACGTAAATCTTTCAATGCCAGCCAATCAACTGCCCATTCGAGTTGCTGTAAATGATACTTTTTTTTATAACTGAGCTGCAACGCTTGCCCTTGCCATAGCGAACCGGAAACAGCTGCCACTTCAATGCCTGAATTCTCGGGAATAAAACGGATCACAGTGGTCGCCGGTAATGTTATCAGCAGTGACAACAGATAGAAGAAAACGAATAATAAAATAAGTTTGATTTTCATAGAAAGTAACATCTCTTTATTTGAGTCAGGATTGATAGCCAAGTAATAAGCGATTAATTTTGATGTGCCCCTCTTTATCCATTTTTGAAAAATCGGTATTGAGAACGGACACTGAATAGCGATTATGCAAATCGCTTAACCAGGCAACAAAGAGATCAAATTCGACATCCACTATCCACACCTCTATCTCCTCTTTTTTATTCACAATACGTGAGAAATTGATACCGTGATCGCGCGCACTTTTAGTCACAAGCTGCGTTAAACTTATATTTTTATTGCGCACGGGGTCTTTCCCAACACCAGACTGGACCAATATTGCCGCTTTCTCCTGCACCCAAACGAGCGTCTGTTGCGCACTTTTTAATTGCATCTGACTGCTTTGCAGCTGATCTGATAAAGGCTTCCACGCCCCCCAATAGAGGATAGCCAGCAATAAAAAAGCAGCACTTGCCAGTGATAAGCGTTGTTCTCTTTCAGAGAGACTCTTCCACCAATCCGTAAATTGTTCTCTCATTATTTTTTCCTTATTGTTAACAAGCCACTGACACGATCTTTACTGCTGTTAAGCGCGCCCTGCTCGACAATAAAATGGTTAGGGATTGCAGCACTGAATTTTTCAAAAGACTGGAAGTTATTGCCACTGACTAAAATTCGCATCTCACCTTTTTTACTGTCAAATTTGAGACTGCTTGCCTGCAGTTGTGGATTATTGACAAAAGCGGGCAGCAGCTCATTAAGCATGGATAGAAAACCAGATTCTTCAGCGCCGCCATTTAAACCAACCAGCATGCTTTTGAGTTGTTTCTTAATACGTGCGTATTTTAATCTGTTTTGTGAAGGAAATGCCTGGCTGTAAATAGCCTCTACCTGCTGCTCAACTAAGCGGGTTTGTTTTTCTATCTGGGCGTTTTTCAGGTAAAGGTTAAGCAACAGGAAAACAGATAATACAAGGGTGAAAATAGCAGGTAGTCGCCACTTCTCAGCTAATCCATTACTCTCTTTCTTCGCTTTAAACTCCCCCGTAAGCAGGTTAACTTTATTATTCACAGTCCCTTTGCTCAATAACTCCATGGGTAAAACAGGATCATTATAAGTCCATTGGCCGATAACCGATTCTGGCAGCGGGCTGTAGCTTTGTATCTGTTGCTCTGGATTGTTTTCCAGCTTAGCCTGCAAGAGGATAGCAAGCATCGCCTGATCGCAACTCCAGGCGATATCCTGACTCTCTCTCACCAGCCACTGATTTTCCAGCTGCAGCGCTTGCCATTCCCCCGACTCGCAACCTGGCAGAGCTAAACCTTCAGGAATAAACTGCCTGCAGCTTATCTGCGCAGCTTCCAGCCAGCTCAACCACATAACTATTTTTTGTTTGTCACAAATCGCCACATGCAGTAAATCAGTCTGTTTTGCGATAACAGAGAAGTGTAATGAATCCACATCCGAAGCAATCTCCTCTTCCACCAGGTAGGGCAGCGCTTGCTGTATCTGGCGATTTAAAGCGCCGTTAATTGTCATTTCCCGAATGCATACATCCACACCGGGCAGCAGACAGATAACCTCGCGTTGTTGCGCTTTCTCAGCTAATAAGTTTAGCTGTTCAGCATTACCAATCTGTCCCGATGCGATGATTTCATTCTCACTATCAGACCAGATAAGCCAATGATTTTTCTGCGCAGCTTTACTTGCTAAGCGGATTATTAATCGTTCAGTCACCCATAATCTCCATCTTGCTAATCGTCATTACGGCCTCTGTCAGCCACTGATTGTGTAATGCTAAGTTCATTTAAATCCACCTGATTGATAAGCGATCGCTTGTGCTTTTTTTGCCTCTATTTGAAACAAAATTTTAACCATCAGTAGCCGTTCTTCAAATCCAACAACCCCGTTTAACAAAAAGAAATCACTGCTGACACTGAGCTGTTTCTTCAGCGCAGCTGATATCTCAACGCCTTTGAAGAGGTTATCTGCTAAAAAATCACTGATGCTATTCCAGCCGCTTACAGGGCGCTCCTGCAGCAATTTTCTAAAATCTGCAACAGACAGAGAATTATCTGCCTTAAACAGGGCGTATAATATTTCAGGCTGCTCTACGCTCACTGTGTTGACATTGATTTTTTGCTCGCTGGAGGGAATGGCACAGAGATAAGGAGCTATCTTTTCATATAACTTTTGCCCGACCCCCTGCACCGCGCGCAGTTCACTAATATCAACCATTAAGCCATTGGCAGCCAGATGCGCAACACCGCGCCCCTGATAAAAACTATCTTCAGCCCCTTGGGCGGCATCACTTCTATCATCCTCATCAATCCAGTCGCGCGTTGATTGTGCAACCATCTCAGCACTGTACTCATTTAAGCCGATAGCTTCGAGCAGATGCTGAAACTGAGTGACGGGCACGGCGGGCGTATTACCCTGATCCTGCAACGCCACGGCATTAACATTAAAACAACTGCGCTGATCTTTAATCTGACCGGCCAGATTACCGTTTTCAAGCGGGAAAACCATATCCGGCGTTGCCCATATTTGGTCCAGACTGACCACATCACTGTCAGCAAAATCCTGATTTAAAATCATCCGCCCTAAATCTTGTGCAGCCTGCCCGTACCAATACACTTTTTGTGAAAAAATTAACCCTTCAGTACGTTTCAGGCTTAATGTCAGCCGTCCCGTCATGGTAGCTGCGACAGTGACCATAATAGCTAAAATCATCAGCACAGTGATAAGCGCGATACCCTTTTGCTTTTTCTGATTAGCCATCATTTCTCAGCAACCCCTTTGGCTGAGATTAAAAAGGCGCGACGAATTTCAGCATAGTGCTTGCTGGTAAAACTAATTTCTATACCTGCCGGGAGGTTTTTTTCACTCTCCCATCTGTTTTGCCAGCCGTTGTTCCAGAAACGGAATTTGAGCTTTTCGATATCATCTAATAACACCTGCACTTGCGGCTCCTCGCCTGCCACCAGATCCGGATAAAGGAAATACAAACGCTGTAATTGCCCCTCCTGCAGTCGGTAACGTACCCGTAGAACATTGGAACGGGGCAGTAAACCAAGCGGGTTTTGCCAGCCGAGACGGCTAAATTCGATGCCCTGATCTTCTGAGCCAAACAGCGAACTTGCCGCTGTAATGACCCGTAACTTTTCTTGTTCGCCACTGCCATCGCGAGATGCGCGGGCAACAATCTGGCTAAAGTCTTGATCAATAATAAGCATTGCACGCTGCAGTTTAGTCAGCGACTCACTGTGCTCTTTACTTATTTCTCCGCTGCGCAGCACGCCCTGCAGAACTTGATAGGCGGTCAGGCTTAATAGCGCAAAAATAGAGATAGCCACCAGCACTTCAAGCAGTGTGAACCCCCTGTTTAGTGAGGCAGATAATGAACGCGGATTATTTCGCAATGTAGGTCCTAATATAAGCCAATGCGCCTCCCTCTTTTTGGGTGCTCACCTCAACATCCAGTGCCTTAAAATCATCATCACCAGTCTGTACTGTCTGGTAGCGTACATACCAGCGATTGCCGGCAAACTCTTCTGTATCATTTTGCCAGCTTGATGAGGGCCACTGCTTTTCTAATTTCAGCTCCACCAGACGGTTACTGGCCACCCATAAAGCAAACGTTTTATCCTGCAGATAAGCCTGATTCTTTAACGCTTCCGACGCTGCGTTCATCACAGCTAAACCCGATGTCGCCAAAATAACCAGCGCCAGCATAACTTCAAGCAGTGTCATCCCCTGTTGTTTTACGCTGCCAATGTGCGCTGATAGTCTCATTGTGCTTTTAACTCAGATAAGCTGATCACGCCACTCATACTGACAGCTGCAGTGACAGTCTGCTGTTTGCTGTTGCCTTTACTGTCTGAAAACTCCACAGAAAAAGGGGTCACCTCACCACTGGACATCACATAAACCTGCGGCATTAAGCTGATAACATTGTCATCACCTTCAATATCGACCAGATAGTCCTGGTCAATAAAATCATCCTGATCGCTGCTTATTATCTCATCCCAGACGGAGCCAGCTAAAAGATAGTTAATTTGTATCGATTCAGGTAATTCAACTTTCCCCTGAAACGGCTCTTTGACAATAGGCAGCCATCTTTTACTTTTATAATCATAAAAAACAAACTGGTAGCTGTTCTTATCGAAAAAAATACCCAACTCGAGACCGGAAATAAGCGCTTCATCTTCCGCAAACTTCAGCACAGTGGTAAAGCGCTGCGCCTGCCAGTTAATATTATCTTGTGACGTTAAGTTATCGGGCAGGGTCATCACAACCCCAACCGATACCATACCCATTAATAATAAAACCAGCATGATTTCAAGCAGGGTGAACCCGACTTGGTTACTGTTTTTCAGCTGCGCTTTAAACACCGCTATTTTTTCGCATCCAGGTTCCAGTTGCCAATGTCGTCATCGGTTCCCTCTTCACCATCCTGGCCCACTGACAGCACATCAATTTTACCGTGCTCACCCGGGCTGTTTAGTATGTAATCATTGCCCCATGGGTCTTGTGGAAGGCGTTTGATATAACCATCTTCACGATAACTACGCGGCTCAGGCGTGCCGCTTGGTTGTTCAACTAATGCCTCAAGTCCCTGCTCGGTACTTGGATAGACACCGTTATCTAATTTGTACATATCTAACGCATTTTCTAAAGCAACGACATCCGACACTACTTTCTGGCGATCCGCTTTATCTTTATTGCCCATCAAATTGGGCACAACCATAGAAGCTAATACCCCTAAAATAACGATGACCACCATAATTTCAAGTAAGGTAAAACCTGTTTGCTTGTTGTTACTGTTTTTCACTCTATTCCCCTTTTTGTTATTGTGAAAGTGCCGATTAACCTGACACCATATTATTAAGTTGTAATATGGGTTGTAAAATTGCGGCTACGATAAATAAAACTACCCCGGCCATTGAAATCACCAAAGCAGGCTCAAACAACCCCAAAGCAATAGTGATTTGCGCGGCAAATTGCTTGTCCTGATTGTCTGCTGAGCGTTCCAGCATATTGCCCAATTCACCGCTGCGCTCGCCACTGGTTATCATATGCAGCATCATAGGCGGAAACTGCTTAGTACTTTTCAGCGCACGCCCTAAACTTACCCCTTCGCGCACCCGCTCTGTGGCCTCTCCTACCTGCTGACGTATATAGAGATTACTGAGCACATGTCCGGCAATTGACATCGCCTCCAGCAGCGGCACTGCGCTGCTATTTAAGATACTTAAGGTACGTGCAAAACGCGCGGTATTTAACTCGCTGGCAACACGTCCGATAACGGGCAGTTTAAGCAACTGTTGATCAAATTTTAACTGTTTCTCCTGTTTCTTTAAGATCTGCCTGGCAATAAACAGGGAGGCAAAAATAAACAGCACAAAATACAAACCGTAAGCACTTAACGCATCACTGGCGGCAATTAAAAACTGTGTTGAACCGGGCAAGTCTGCGCCCATATGTTCAAACTGTCCAACCACTTGAGGCACCACGGACGTGAGCAGAATGGCAACCACTGAAACAGCAACCAGAGTCAGAACAATAGGATAGATAAGCGCCTGCATCATTTTACTTTTCATCTCCTGACGCTGCTCGGTATAGTCTGCGAGTCTATCCAATACTTTATCCAGATGCCCTGATTTCTCACCCGCTGCGACCATAGCGCAGAATAGATTGTCAAAAATAAGCGGAAAACCACGCATACTATCAGCAAGCGTGCGTCCTTCAATCACCCCGCCGCGCACGGAAACTATCATAGATTTTATTTTTACTTTATCGCATTGCTCAGCAACCGCGTGTAAACACTCTTCGATGGGAATGGAAGATGCGACCAGGGTTGATAATTGCCGGGTTATTAATGCCAAATCTGCGGTTTTAATTTTACTGCGGAATAAACTGGCTGCATTTTTTGATGTTTTACTGGCAACCGCTTCTACTTCAAGAGGAGTTAACCCCAAGCTGCGTAGTTGCTGGCGTAGCAAACGTGCAGAGTCGGCTTCTAACGTGCCTTTTTTCTGTCTGCCTCGTGCATCTATTGCTTTATAAAGAAACGTAGCCACACTAATCCTCTCTCGTTACGCGCAAGATCTCTTCCAGCGTGGTTTGTCCCGCAAGCACTTTTGCTAAACCATCATCGCGAATGCTTGGCGTATGCGCCCGAATCACTTTCTCAACCGCCTGTTCACCAGCACCGGTATGAATTAACTCGCGGACATTTTCATCTACTACCAATAACTCATGGATACCCGTACGTCCTCTATAACCGGTTTGGTTACATTTTTCACAGCCTACGGCACGATAAATAACCGCTTGTTGATCAACAGCCAGTCCGAGTATTTTATTTTCATTTTCAGTAGCGGTGTGCGGCGCTTTACAGCTTGGACATAAACGGCGCACTAAACGTTGCGCGAGTACCCCTAATAAACTCGACGATAATAAAAAAGGTTCAACCCCCATATCACGCAATCGCGTTACAGCACCAACGGCGCTATTAGTATGCAGTGTTGATAACACTAAGTGACCGGTTAAACTTGCTTGTACGGCAATTTCTGCTGTCTCGAGATCGCGGATTTCACCAATCATGACAACATCGGGATCCTGACGCAAAATAGCTCTTAAACCGCGCGCAAAGGTCATATCTACCTTAGTATTCACTTGCGTCTGACCAATCCCGTCAATGGCATACTCTATGGGATCTTCCACCGTAAGAATATTGCAGTCTTTAGAGTTTATTTCTAAAAGACCGGCATATAGGGTGGTACTTTTACCCGACCCGGTGGGACCGGTAACCAGAATAATACCGTGCGGTTTGTGGATAAGTTCGCGCAATAAATTATGGTTCTGCTTAGTCATTCCCAGCGTTGCCAGATCCAGTTTAATGGCATTTTTGTCTAATAAACGTAACACAACACGCTCACCATGACTGGCCGGCATAGTGGAAACACGTACATCTACCGCCCGTCCACCGATTCGCAGAGAGATACGGCCATCCTGAGGAATCCGTTTTTCGGCGATATCCAGTTTTGCCATCACCTTAATACGTGAAACCAGTAATGCCGCTAACTTACGCTGAGGTTTTAAGATCTCGCGCAATACACCATCAATACGGAAACGAATAATCAATGAGTTTTCAAAGGTTTCAATATGAATATCCGACGCTTCCTCTTTAATGGCCTCGCCTAACATAGCATTGATAAGTTTGATAATCGGCGCATCATCCTCGGTTTCGAGGAGATCTTCATCATCCGGCAGCTCTTCAGCAAGGGTAAAAAAGTCATCGCTGCCGATATCTTCCATCAGTTGCTGTGCCTCTGAGGAAGAGGACTGGTAAGCCAGTGCGACCAGATGCTCAAAAGATTCATTGTCGACCCGGCGCAAACTAAAAGGGTGGCCAATGACCCGGCGCACTTCAAGCAACAGATCAGCTCTGGGCTTCTGCTTATAACAAAGTTCTGTAGACTTGCCATCAACGCTGATCACCAGCTCATGCTTTTTAGAAAAAGGAAAAGGCAATTGGCCACGCGGTGTGAACTCGAGGATTTCCTCCTCATAAACCGGGTGTTCAAGCAAGTTCATTACCGCGCTTCCTGTGACGAATTATCAGTTTGATTTTTTTCTGCTTTGTGCGACTCTTTGGGTGGAGAAAAATCATCGGGATTAATCTCATGACTCTCTCCCCACTCAGGTAATATCGGCGCCTCGGCATTGGGCATTAAATTAATCCCTTTTTCTCTTTGTGATTTTTGTATTTCACGAATAAGACTGTATTTACGCGTACTAAGTTCACTCATAGTATTATCATCACGGATAATAGTTGCGCGAATAAATACCATTAAATTACGTTTTTCAGTGCTGCTTTTCGTTGATTTAAAGAGATAGCCCAATAAAGGAATGTCGCCAAGTAACGGCACCTTATCCTCACTTTCAGTGACTTTTTCATCAATTAAACCACCAATCACCACAGTCGCACCGGATCTGGCTAAAACTGTTGTTTTAACCGCACGCGTTGAAAATACAACATCCACAGTGTTGGTTGAATCTTTAATGGAAGAGACCTCCTGCTCTATAACCATCTGCACTGAATCCCCTTCATTGATTTGCGGGGTAACTTTTAACTTAATACCTATATCTTTACGCTCAATGGTCTGGAAAGGATTGCTATTCGTTGAACTGGCCGTCGATCCGGTTAACACAGGTACTTCATCACCGACAATAAAACTCGCTTCCTGGTTATCCAGGGTAGTAATACTGGGTGTTGCCAGAATATTGGAACTGGTTGCACTACTAATTGCCTGCAGTACCACTCCCCAATCATTACCGGCAAAACCGACAATGCCACCCGCTACATTGGCAAGCGCACTGACCGCATTGGTTAAATCATCACCGCTGTCGGAATTTTTGACTTCATAAGCTGCGCCGAGTATTTCACCTGTGGTCACGCCGTTACCCTGAAATTGCGTACCACCATACTCACTTCCCCACTGGGTACTCAAATTAATGCCGTCACCTTCAGAAACTTCAACGACAATAGCTTCAATTAATACCTGCGCACGGCGGATATCCAGCTGACGGATGATACCGCTAAGGGAGGACATTAATGCAGGTTGTGCAGAAACCACTATCGCATTAGTACCTTCATGTGATTCTATACTTAAAGCGGGTGCCGATGATTTTGAACTGCTTACTCCGCTCTCTTTTTCAATACTTTTACTGACCCCTTTTAATACCGCAACCACCTCTTTCGCTTTGGCATATTTGAGATAAAAAACCCGGGTATTGCCATCGCTTTTTAGTTCATCATCGAGTTTTCGGACCAGATCAACAATCCGCTCACGCGTTTTCGGCTCACCGCTAATAATCAGTGAATTGGTTCGCTCATCGGCCACTAAACGGGGCATAAGAATACTTGGCGTGGTATTTTTTTCACCTGCAGCAGGCTTTTGAATTGCGGTGATAATTTTCACCATTTCCAGAGCACTGGCAAATTGCAGCTTAACGATATCAACGTCCTGATCGCCAGCCCGGTCAACACGCTGGATTATTTTCACCAGACGATTTACAACAGCCGCGCGTCCGGTGATCATAATTACATTGGAGGGATCATAATGAACCACATTTCCCCCTCCCGCATTATCATTAAGCTGACGCAGTAAAGGGGCCAGTTCCCGTACCGACACATTAGTCACGGGCACCACGCGGGTGACCATCTCATCCCCGCTGAATTGTAAACCATCATCAACCACAGGAATTGATGATACTTTGGCATCTTTTGCCTTGATAACTTTAATTATTCCGCTTTTCATCTCAACAATAGCAAACCCATATACTTCTAAGACGTTGAGAAAAAACTGGTAATACTGTTTTTCATTTAACAGATCATAACTGCGGACATTGATCTTACCGCGTACGGAAGGCTCTAAAATAATTGTTTTGTTTAAGTTTTTACCGACAATATTGATGAACTCATTAATATCTGCATTTTTAAAACTCGCGGAGTATTCCGTTGCAAAAACAGACCCGATAAATCCTCCCTGAAGTAGTAAAACAAACAAACTTTGTCCTAACAATTTGCTTAGCTTGTTTTTCTTTCCTAAAAATATCATCTTAACTAGAACTCCAAATTTATGCTTTTCATTACGGATTAACCATTTGCTATAATTTTTATTAAATCATCAATCTAATTATTTCAAACCAATGCCTTACGGAATACTGAAATATAGTTCGTGGAGCTGACCGTCCCGCTCAACAGTCAGGCTCATCTCAGTCATTGTCGGAAATGCTTTCATTAATGTGAATGCCTGCTGTGTATCTGTTAAATCAATGCCGTTTAATTCAACAGCAAGATCATCATCTTTTAATCCAGCCTGATCAAATAAGCTGCGGTCTTTACCAGGCTTAACCCGGTATCCCTTCACCTCTTCATTCTCCCGCACAGGTGAAATATGAATATAATCGCTTAACTTACCGGGGTCTTTTAATAATGCATCGCGATCTAAATCCACCATATTTACTTGCTCATTGCTCATGTTTTCACTGTTCGCGGGCGGTGTTTGCGACTCATGAGTATCCCTTTGTTTATCGAGCTGCTCAACACCGTCTAACATTAAGGTCTGATGCTCGCCATTGACCTCGATAATAATTCTATCTTCATAGATTTCAATAACATTGGCATTCGTTCCTTCAATTATTGAGCCGATAAAGTAGCTCTCCTGTTTATTTTGATAATCAATAATGGCACTGGAAAATAACGGGTCCGTCGCAGCCACTACTCCCACTAAAATTAGTTTTAACTTTGTTTTGGGGAGTTCAGCTAATGGCAGTACTTTTTTCACTGGCGTTTTGGCTTTTATCTGCTGTCCAAAAAGGTGCTGCTGCTGCAGTTTTGCCGTATCAATTTTATGGTCATCCTGCTGCATTTGCGCCGTTGGGGGATTCCACTGGTAGAGAGGGGTTGCTTGAGGTAACAAAGACCAGGTGAGCAGAGCAAGCTGATATGCTAATAGAGCACTTAGCAGAACTAACGCCAGCCCGGATGTTTTTTGCAAAAAAATTGATAGTGATACAGACATACACCCTGCTTAATCTCGAATTCTGAGTCCCTATACCCAAACCACTTCAATATACAGAATCTGCATATTGAAGTGGTTTGGGTATTACACATTGTCAAACATACTGACAAATAATCTGCCATGCTACATCAGCACTACTTTAGCAACAAGCAGATTGCTTCAATAATGAGGTTTACACCCAAACTAGTTAATAAACCAGTGATCAAAATAAAAAGTAAAAGCCGAAACATACACATCCCTCTTTACCACAAACCCTCTCTTTTTTGGCGGGATATTTGTCAGTGGTGCGGGTATGGCAATTTGCTATACTACTTATTAACATGTAAGAGTGAGTAAAAGATGACAGATAAAAAAATCCGCCTGGATAAATGGTTATGGGCAGCCCGTTTTTACAAAACGCGCAGCGTTGCACGTACTATGGTTCAGGGGGGAAAAGTTCACTATAACGGGCAGCGCGGCAAAGCCAGCAAGCTTGTTGAAATTGGCGCGCTATTATCCATTCGCCAGGGTGATCAGATCAAACAAGTTCGCGTTGAAATATTATCGGATCAGCGCCAGGGGGCACCGATTGCAGAAACCTTATACCAAGAAACAGCCGAGAGCATCAAAAAACGCGAGCAGTACCAGATGTTGCGCAAGTTAAGCTTGCAAAATGCCCCGCACCCCGATCGCAAGCCCAATAAAAAAGAGCGACGGGAGCTGATCCAGGCGAAAGCACAGCGTAATACTGAAAATTACGACTAACACTAAATAGACAGAGAGTTAAAAAATGACAGACCAACTGCAACGTTTTATTTTTGATGACTACCAGATACGGGGTGAAATAGCCCGTGCGCACAACAGCTTTAATGAAATAATCAAAAAGCATGATTACAGTCCGGAAGTTGCCAATATTGTCGGAGAATTATTAATCGCCACCAGCTTATTAACTGCGACCTTAAAATTTGCAGGTAAAATAGCCGTACAGCTGCAGGGCGACGGCCCGCTAAATCTGGCGGTAATTAATGCCAATCAGGATCAAGAGCTGCGCGGCACCGCTCGCATTGCAGGTGAAACACAAGGATTGTCCTTTAAACAGCTGATAGGTAAAGGACATCTGATGATAACCGTCACTCCGGATAACGGAGAGCGTTATCAGGGTATTGTTGAACTGAGCAAAGACTCGCTAAGTGAATGTTTAGAAGATTACTTTGCGCAATCTGAGCAGTTACCGACGCGCATTATTTTACATGCCAGCAGCGCAGATAAACCACAGGCTGCGGGTCTGCTGCTACAAACCCTGCCCGCTGTGCATGAAGATCATAACGAACAATTCCAGCATGTCAGCGCATTAGCATCAACAGTTAAAGAAGAGGAGTTATACACGCTGGAGAATGAAGAATTACTGCATCGTTTATACCATCAGGAAACAGTGCGTTTATTTGATGCCACTCCTATCACCTTTAAATGCAGCTGCTCACAAGAGCGTTGTTTATCGTCACTGGCATCGATCGCACCCGAAGAAATTTTAGAGATGTTAAAAGAGAAAGGCGCTATTGATATGCGTTGTGAATATTGCGCAACGGATTATCACTTTGAAGTTGATGACCTGAAGATACTGTTAACCGATCCGCACAATACACAGCATTAACGGCTAAGAAAAAATGGCAACAGGAGAGAGCTGAATATCTCTCCTGTTTTTTATTTTAGGCAGCCCGTTTCGATACCTCAAAGCGTTCAACCAGAGTATTTAGACGTAAAATGGCATTTTTAACCAGGGTTGTACGGCGCAGCAGTTGCTGCGATGAGATTTCCATGGAGGTCGTAGTACTTTGTGCGTCTTTGGCTGTTTCACCATGCTGTTCACTATTACTGGCAATCTGTTTGATTGTGTTAAACATATTTTCAACGGCTGTTTTCAATTGCAGACTTCTTTCGCCAGAATCCATCACAAAGTTGTTTTGGTCGACATTTTTAACACCCTGCTCCATATAACGCACCGCCATCTCTGACTCCCGGCTCAATCTTTCCGTTATCTTACCGATATGACTGGCAGCCTGAGATGTTCTGGTGGCCAGATTTCTCACCTCATCGGCAACAACCGAAAAACCGCGTCCGTGTTCACCCGCCCGCGCTGCCTCAATCGCCGCATTGAGTGCCAGCAGATTGGTTTGCTCAGTGATTTCAGTGATCAGACCAACAATCGCGCCAATCTCTTTCATCTGCCCATTGACATCATTAACACTTTTCGCCGAGGCTAACACTATCTCCTTAATCTGATCCGTATTGCTGACCGCCTGCGTATACTCCTGTTGTGATTTCGCGACAACATCATACATAAGCTCCTGCATCATGTGCGCGGAAACCGTCGCATTAGCTATCTCATCCTGCTGACTGCCGGATAAAACCAGCATCGAGCCGATGGAGTGACTGGTCGCTTTACTGGAGCGATCGACACTCAGGCAACGACGCAGCATAGATTCACTGACCTCTTTAACTTCACTGGAAGCATGGATCATTTCACTGACCATATTATCGAGATTATCGATAAAGCTGTTGATCCAGCGTCCCAGATCGCCAGACTCATCAGCGCTAAAATCCGCCGTATTAAATCTATGATTCAGATTCGCATCCCCCTCTGCGAGCATCTGAATCACATCTATCATATGCTTTAAGTGGGCGGTAACAGGTTTAAGGGCAAAATAACTGAACCAGGCAACCGCCAGTAAAGAGACGCTGCCTAAAAGAAGATGCATTTGCCAGGATAATAACGCAAACCAGCTAGTGGCAATAAAGTGACTGATAAAGGGCAAACTCATGGCAAACATCAGCTTTTTACCCAGTGTATAAGTAAGTGAGCGATGTCGGTAAACCTCCTCCAGATCGGCTTCACACATCATCCCCCAAACATCTGGCGATCCATGCAGTTGAAAAGTGACCCCCTTACCGATAACGGGAATATGCCGATAATCAGAATATCCAGGGTAATCCACATAAAGATTTTCGCCGTGACGAATAGTTTCCCTGACGCCGGGATGCAGTTGCCCGGTCGCAGGATCGGTAAAACGGATTTCAAATTCAGTATGCGCCTTTACTTTGACTATCCCCCAGTCTGTATTGACACCGGATTTCAGATTTTCCCCATGGGAGAAGGTATTGTCCTCAAAACGGGAGCGTGAAAGTGCCGTGCCCGATGCAATGGCAGGATCCAGATTGGACTGCACCATAAAGATATAATTGTCTCCCGACTCACTATAAACATGTCCCGCTTCGCGCTGGATAAGATCCCCCATCACATCATTGGGTACCCGGCCGCAAAGGCAGCCTATGGTTTGCTTATCCACAACCAGCGGCTGGTAATACATAAGCGTCACCGGGTCATGGAAAGCGGAGCTGGAAGGACCTATCGCCTGGGTTTGCGGATCCAGATAGGGGCCGTGCAGAAACTGTGCCTGCAGCCCTTCTTTTAAAATCTGCGGATCAACCGTTTGCTTTGCATAAGAGGCATAACTGGAGCATGCCACACGGCCATCAGCAAGCACGATAAACAGCTCCGAAAAATCATTGTTTCTTGCCAACAAGCTCTGCAGAGAAGCTTGCCATTCACTCTCTTCTTTGGAGGTAATGTACAAAGAAGCATCGAATAGGAAACTCCACTGCGTATTTACCCAGGATTTTAAAATGTGTACCCGCGTATTCGCTATGCTGGTAAAGGTTTTTTCCAGTGTTTCCCTGCGCGATCTATTTAACCAACATGCCTTTCCCATGGCTATTTTACCCGTGGCACCAAACAGAGGTAACCAGTGCCGCTCTTTTGCTGTCAGATCCATTGTTAATTCCTTATCAAATTATAAAAATTTAATGTGACTCTTATTATTGTTTAGCAAAATTGATACCAAACACAACAAAAGCAACAATTTATGTACTAAAAATGACAATATGTACGGTAAAAATGAGATAAAAATATCCCTCTTTTATGCGGTCCCCCTATTAATGCTAAGGGTTACTATTTTAAATGATAAAAAAATTACTTTTCCACAGTGATCGATTCCAGCACTTAATTAATGATAGTCAGCGCTGAATTGCCCTCTACGCACCTAAATGAGGCATCACGCCCCATTAACGTGCATAGAGAACGCACCAGTAGGATAGGAAAAACAACAACAAATAAGGTTCGAGGACACACTTTGATAAAAGCAAAACAATTTCGGCCGATTGTTTGAACTAGATCTCCCACACTTTATATTTAATCCCCTACTCTTGATGCTGATATTTTATTTAATAATGAAATGAAATTTCAACCACTTAAGAGGAACTGATATATGACACTAGCGAAATTACTAGCGACTGATGAATTAAGCAAATATGGCATTAGCGGCGTTTCTGAAATTATCTACAATCCAAGTTACGATACCCTCTTTGCCGAAGAGATGTCCCCGGATTTAACTGGTTTTGAAAAAGGCACGCTCACTGCAAACGGCACAGTGGCGGTCGATACGGGCATTTTCACCGGCCGCTCCCCAAAAGATAAATACATAGTCAAAGACGATACCACGCGCGACACTGTGTGGTGGGCAGACCAGGGCAAAAATGATAATAAAGCTATCGATCAGTCGACCTGGCAGCATTTAAAAGATCTTGCTACTAAACAGCTTTCCAATAAAAGATTATTTGTCATTGATGCTTTTTGCGGCACCAATGAAGACTCTCGCCTAAAAGTGCGTTTTATTATGGAAGTTGCCTGGCAGGCACACTTTGTAACTAATATGTTTATCCGTCCGACAGATCAAGAACTAATTGATTTTGAACCGGACTTTGTAATGATAAACGCCTCTAAAACGACTAACCCAAAATGGCAGGAGCAAGGACTGAATTCTGAAAATTTTGTGGCATTTAATCTCACCGAAAATATGGGCGTTATTGGTGGCACCTGGTACGGCGGCGAAATGAAAAAAGGATTGTTCTCAGTGATGAACTACCTCTTACCGCTGCAGGGGATGGCATCAATGCACTGCTCCGCCAATATGGGTGAAAAGGGTGATACCGCTATTTTCTTCGGGCTCTCCGGCACAGGGAAAACCACCCTGTCAACCGATCCCAAACGCGCGTTAATTGGTGATGATGAACATGGCTGGGATGATGATGGTGTATTTAACTTTGAAGGGGGCTGCTACGCAAAAACGATTCGTCTGAGTGAAGAAGCTGAGCCGGATATTTTCCGTGCTATCAGGCACGATGCCCTGCTGGAAAATGTCGTCATTGATGCCGATGGTAATGTTGATTATCATGATGCCAGCAAAACTGAGAATGCGCGGGTTTCCTATCCGATTCACCATATCACCAATATTGTTGAACCTGTTTCTAGAGGGGGTCATGCGCAAAAAGTTATCTTTTTAACTGCCGATGCCTTTGGTGTTTTACCGCCTGTATCTAAACTGACGGAAGCACAAACACAGTATCACTTTCTTTCCGGTTTCACCGCAAAACTTGCCGGTACTGAGCGCGGCATCACCGAACCGACACCGACTTTTTCGGCGTGTTTTGGCGCGGCGTTCCTGACCTTGCATCCCACACAATATGCGCAGCAGCTGGTAAAACGGATGGAAGCATGCGGCGCAGAAGCTTATCTGGTCAATACGGGCTGGAATGGCTCAGGCAAACGGATCTCGATTCAAGATACGCGCGCCATTATTGATGCAATTTTAGATGGCTCAATTGAACGGGCGCAAACCAAGCAGATCCCCTATTTTAACTTAGCCGTGCCACTGGCATTACCCGGCGTGAATAGTTCAATTTTGGATCCGCGCGATACTTATGCAACGGCCGCCGAATGGGATGAAAAGGCGCAGCATTTAGCGCAGTTATTTATCGATAATTTTGCCCGTTACACAGATAAACCTGAAGGACAGGCGTTAGTGGCAGCGGGTCCTCAATTAGTCAAAGAACTTGCTTAAGTAATCCGGAGCAATAAGCGCAATAAGGCCACAGAGGTATACACTTCTGTGGCTTTTTGCCATCAGCCAATTTTTATCTTCGCCTAAGGTTAATGTATTTATCCGCTCAACTTTCTGCACAGTTCAAAGACAAAACGTATATTTTTTATAAAAAGTGTCAAATAATCTTGTTTTTATATTTCGTTTTGCTAGCATAAGCGCTTCAATCGTAACCCAAGCGAAACATTAATGCAGAAACGAAATAGCCAACAACGCCGCCACACTATTCTCAGCTTATTAAACGAGTCGGGCGAAGTGAGTGTTGATCAACTAGCTAGCCGTTTTGAAACATCCGAAGTGACCATACGTAAAGATCTCACCGCATTGGAAAAAAACGGACTGTTGCTGCGCCGTTATGGCGGTGCTATTTGCGTACCGCAGGAGATGATCCAGGCCCCGGCTGAAAATATATCGCTGAATAAACAAAATATTGCTAAAGCTGCAGCGAAACTGATCCGTGATCATAACCGTATTATTATTGATAGTGGCAGCACCACCTCAGGTCTTATTCAGGAGCTTAATAACAAGCGCGGTTTGTTAGTGATGACTAACTCGCTGCAGCTTGCCAATGCCATTCATGAACTGGAAAATGAACCCACTTTATTAATGCCGGGCGGCACCTGGGATCCCCATTCCGAATCCTTTCAGGGGCAAGTGGCCGAGCAGGTGCTGCGCTCTTACGATTTTGACCAGCTGTTTATCGGCGCAGACGGCATTGATCTTGAACGCGGCACAACCACATTTAATGAGCTGACAGGGTTAAGTAAGGTGATGGCGGAAGTTTCACGCGAGGTGATAGTGATGGTCGATTCAGAGAAGATCGGGCGGCGAATTCCCAATTTAGAGCTGCCCTGGCAGCAGATTTCGGTATTGGTAAGCGATGACAGATTATCCGCATCAGACGCGGAAAAAATAATTAAACAAGGGGTGCAGGTTATCCTGGCCCCCTATTCAAACTAACAGTTAACAAAATAATAGAGGAATTACTATGTGTGGAATCGTTGGCGCAGTGGCGCAAAGAGATGTCGCTGAAATTTTATTAGAGGGCTTAAAACGCCTTGAATACCGTGGTTATGACTCTGCCGGTGTTGCCGTTGTCAATACCGATAAACAGCTGCAGCGTGTACGCCGTTTAGGTAAAGTGAAAGAGCTAGCCGATGCGCTGGCTGCCGCACCGCTTAATGGCGGCACAGGCATAGCCCATACCCGCTGGGCGACCCATGGCGAGCCATCAGAAGCGAACGCTCACCCGCATATGTCAGGTGAGAATATCGTTATCGTCCATAACGGCATTATTGAGAACTACGAAAGTCTGCGTGAAACACTGCGCGAGCGCGGTTATGAATTCCTTTCTCAAACCGATACCGAAGTGATTTGTCATTTAGTTGAATGGGAACTGCGCACATCAAAAAACTTATTAGAAGCGGTACAGAAAACCGCCCTGCAGCTTGAAGGGGCTTATGGCACAGTAGCTATGGATAGGCGAGATCCTGAACGTTTAGTGGTTGCCCGCTCAGGCAGTCCATTAGTGATTGGTTTAGGCATTGGCGAAAACTTTCTGGCATCCGATCAGCTGGCGCTGTTAAGTGTTACCCGCCGTTTTATGTATCTTGAAGAGGGTGATGTAGCAGAAATCACCCGCCGTGATGTTAATGTATTTGATGTTGCCGGTGTGCCCGTTAAACGTGAAATTATAGAATCAACAGTCGAGCATGATGCAGGAGATAAAGGACAATATCGCCACTTTATGCAAAAAGAGATTTTTGAACAGCCAAGTGCGCTGATCAATGCAATGGAAGGACGTATTACTCAGGATAGCGTACTGGTAGATAGCATTGGTACTGGCGCTAAAGCGATTCTAGGTAAAGTTGAGCACGTGCAAATTATTGCCTGCGGCACCTCATATAACTCAGGAATGGCGGCTCGCTACTGGTTTGAATCCCTTGCCGGCGTAAGTTGTGACGTAGAGATCGCCTCAGAATTCCGTTACCGCGATTTTGTAGTGCGTCCAAATAGCCTGTTGCTAACCCTTTCACAATCAGGTGAAACAGCAGATACTCTGGCAGCGTTGCGTTTAGCAAAACAAAAGGGTTATATGTCCGCGATGACTATCTGTAATGTTTCAGGTTCATCACTGGTACGTGAATCAGATCTTGCCTTTATGACTCGCGCCGGAACTGAAATTGGTGTGGCATCAACGAAAGCCTTTACCACGCAATTGGCCGCAATGTTAATACTGGTCACCGCTATCGGTAAAGAGCAAGGCACTATCGGCAAAGAAAAAGAAGCTGAGATTGTGCACGCGTTACATTCTCTGCCCGCACAAATTGAAAAAGCGCTGGCCTTTGATAAACCTATCGAAGCATTAGCCACAGATTTTGCCGATAAACACCACACCCTATTCCTTGGCCGTGGTGAGTTTTACCCTATTGCCATGGAAGCGGCGCTGAAATTAAAAGAGATCTCCTATATTCATGCAGAAGCCTATGCAGCCGGTGAATTAAAACACGGCCCATTGGCACTGATTGATGCAGATATGCCGGTCGTGGTTGTCGCGCCAACCAATGATCTTTTGGAAAAACTTAAATCTAATGTGGAAGAAGTACGTGCACGTGGCGGCTTACTGTATGTATTTGCCGATGAAAATGCCGGATTTGAAGAGAGTGACGGCATGAAAATTATCACCCTGCCACACGTTGACCCGATCATTGCGCCTATCTTTTACACTATTCCTATGCAACTCCTCTCTTATCATGTGGCGTTAATTAAAGGTACAGATGTAGATCAACCGCGCAATCTGGCAAAAGCAGTGACGGTTGAGTAACCATTTTTAGCCGACATTAAACATTAAAAACCACCCTCTGGCGTTTCTCCAGCGGGTGGTTTTTTTATCTGTTATCCAACAAGTGTTCGACGAGAAAATAGGCTGAATTCAAAAGTCTATAGTAAAAACAGTAAATTAGATTAACTCACTGAAAAAATCACTGTTAAGCCCGCAAATATTTGCTGCTACTTTTCATTTATTAAGCAACATCCTTGTATGTTGTATGC
>Ga0075011_10000288_pt1 | contig 27064 bp, 24 predicted proteins | sample TARM_MetaG_T_14_FD_72354 | JGI IMG/M metagenome (GOLD analysis project Ga0075011, IMG submission 72354) | Freshwater microbial communities from Pennsylvania, USA, analyzing microbe dynamics in response to fracking - TARM_MetaG_T_14 | ecosystem: Environmental > Aquatic > Freshwater > River... | reverse complement strand
GTGACGGGCGTGGACAAAGTCCGCGCGGTCCTGGGCGGATTCCACCTGCAAGAGGCCAAGCCCGAACGGCTCGCCCCCACGGCGGACTATTTGGCCGCCCTCGACCTGGAAGGGCTGTGGTGCTGCCACTGCACGGACCTGGCCGCCAAGATCAGTCTGGCCGCCAAGTGCCCGGTCCGGGAAGTGGGCTCGGGCATGAAGCTGGCGTTCTAGAATCAAAGTTTCGGTATTAAGGGACTGGATCAGGCCATAGCGTTGAGAATGCGCAACTGGACCGGAGGGCTCGCAGACAGTTTTCCCTTCCTCGCCCGCGGAATATTTTGCTCAGACAGTCTCCTTCCCGCACTAAAGGGCCTCCCGAAGGAGGCCCATAGAGGGGGAAATGCCCCTGACGTTTATCTCCTCTGTTTGTCCGTTAGGCGGTGATCACGGTGACCGCGCCGCCCGTGTTGGCCGCGACCATCAGGTCGATGGCGGCGGCGTAGTTCGCGCCGGTGCAGGCGATGACGATGTCGCCGGTCTCCAGGTTGTAGTCTTCGGCCGCCTGGTCGAAGTAGCCCGGCCCGGCCACGGTGGCCGCGTCGTCCTCTGAGCGGTAGATGAACAGTTGTTGGCCGGGCACGCCGCCCATGAGCCGCATGTCTTCGCTGGTATATGCCATGGTTGGTTTCTCCTTCTGCGGTTGGTTGTGGTCGATTGCGGACCTAGTCGATGGCCGCGTCGTCGTCGCACTGGATCTGGACCACGCCGTCCGGGTCGATGAGGCAGGCCCCGGCCGAAAGCATGTGGTCCACCAGGTGGGCGGCCTTTTCCGGCACCCAGTCCACGAACGCCTGGACCTTCTGGCCCTCGGCCAGGCCCGCGGCGTTGCGGTGATAGATGTAGCACTTGCGCATGCCTGCCTCGTCCAGCGGCAGGCCGGTGTGGAACATCCAGGTGATGCCCAGCCAGGTGCGGGACTCGGTGCCCTTGAGCCAGGCGTACTGCTCGCCCGCGTAGTCGCTGGACTTGAATTCCTGGATGTTCAAGAGCTCGTTCCACTGGTGCGGGCCGACCACGGCGAAGCGGTGGCCGTCGTCGGGCACGTCGTTGGCGTTGAGCGTGCCGAAGGCCTGGAGGATCTTGTCCTTGGTCAGACCGGTGGCGGACTCGGCGACCACGTTGGTGGCTCCTTCGAGTTTGGTGATGATCAGTTCATCTATCTTGCGGCCCAGCGCCCAGGCACCCGCATTGGCGGCCACCTGTTTCTCGTCGCTCTTGTCCTTGAGCTCGTCGAGCTTGTCGATGTACTCGGCGGCGTACCAGTCGGACAGGGTGCAGGACACATTGGAATGGTTGAGGTTCATGAGCGGCACGTTGCCGTGGCGGGTCTTTTTCCCGGCCGCGCCCTTGCCAACCTTCTGGAAGACGCACTTGGAGCCTTCCACTTCGGTCTGAAGGCGAACGGTCTGGCGCATCTTGGATCCCTGAGCCTGATAGGCCTGATGGACCATCTCGACGTACTGGGAGACAAAAGCATTGCTGACAGTTGTGGACATCGGTTTCTCCTTGTCCGTTGCGGGTTATGACAGACCGGGTATCCGAGCTGCGTCCGCCTGTCGGGTGTCCGGGAGCCGGAAAGCGGACCATCCGCCCTCCGGCCCCGGGCCGTGTGCGAGACATCCGGGCCGGGTGCGCAAAGCGTAGCACCGGTTTTCCGCAAACCACGGTTTTGTCGAAGAATGTCAGGGAAAAACAGCCGAGGGGTATGAAAAAGCAACTTGACAGGGGGCCGATTCCAGGCAGATTCGGGCGTGATGCAACCGCTTGACGATAAACGCAGACAAGACCTGGCCCGCCGTCTCGACCACCCCCTGACCATCGGCTCAAAGAGCGTGGCCAACCGCCTCTGGCTCGCGCCTCTGGCCGGATTGAGCCACGTGGCCTACCGCGAGGTGCTCGACGGATACGGCGGGTGCGGGCTGATGTTCACCGAGATGTGCGGGGCCAAGAGCGTGCCCACCGAGAGCCCGCGCGTTTCGCCGGTCTTCCGCTGGCGCGAAGCCGAACTGTCCCGTCTGGTCTGCCAGGTGGCGGGTGCCACACCGGAACAGATGGTCCCGGCCGCCCGGCGCGTCGAGGACTGCGGTTTTTTCGGCTTCGACATCAACATGGGTTGCTCGGTCTCGGGCATCGTCAAAAAAAAAGCGGGCGCGGCCCTGCTCAAGGACCCGGACGCCGCCCTGCGCGTGGTCGAGGCCGTGCGCAAGACCATCTCCATCCCGCTGTTCATCAAGTTTCGCACCGGCTGGACCCCGGACATCGTGCCCGCGGTACAGCTTGCCCGCCGGTTCGAGGACGCGGGCGCGGACTGTCTGATTTTCCACCCGCGCGTGGCCCCGGACAAGCGCACTCGGCAACCGGTCCGCAGCCACATCCGGACCATTGCCGACGCCGTCTCCATCCCGGTCTTCGGCAACGGCGACGTGGTCACGCCCGGAGATTGCCTCGACATGCTCGAAACCACCGGCTGCGCCGGGGTCTCCATCGGCCGCATGGCCATTGCCCGGCCCTGGCTGTTCGCCGAGTGGACCTCGGACTTCACCCCGACCGAGACCTGCTTCCGCGACTACGCCATGCAATTGGCCAACGCCCTGGACAACCACTTCGACCCGATCCGGGCGCTCAAACGGTACCGGCTGTTCACCATCTATTTCGCGGCCAATTTCCTCTTCGGGCACTCCCTGCAATCCAGGTTTCTGAAGGCCAAGAACATGGATGACATACGATCTGTCGTACAAAATCACGTCCACCCCGGCATGCAACTCGTCAAACGACCCAATTTGAGCATGTACAATATCTGACGGAGGGAAGCCATGCAGACCATCGATCTCAGCCATACCATCCGCACCGGCATGCCGGTCTATCCCGGCGACGAGCCACCCAATGTGCGCCGTACCCATTTCATCAAGAAGCACGGCTTCGCCCAGACCTGCCTGACCCTGCCCACCCATGCCGGGACGCACGTGGACGCCGCGGCGCACTTATTCCTGGAAGCGCCCGCCCTGGATGGCCTCGGCCCGGACAACTTCACCGGCTGGGGCGCGGTCATCGACCTCACCGCACTGGGCACTCCATATATCGATCAGCCCGATCTCGCATCGCTGGCCGACATCGACAGCCTCGACTTCGCACTGCTCCACACCGGCTGGGATCGACACTGGAACACCGACCGCTACTTCCGGGACTTCCCCACCTTGACCCGGACCGCCGCCGGGTTCCTGGCCGGACTTGGCCTCAAGGGCCTCGGCCTCGACACCCCCTCGCCCGATCCCGTGGATTCCCATGATCTTCCCGCGCACCTCATCCTCTTCGACCACGGCCTGGTCATCGTCGAAAACCTCACCCATCTTGGCGATCTGCCCAGCGAAAGCTTCGTGTTCTGCTGCCTGCCCCTGAAAATAGCCGACGGCGAAGCCTCGCCGTGTAGGGCTGTGGGGATTGCATTGTAGCGGATGAGTGGAAATTGTGGGGAGGCGGGAGGCTTTCTCCTAAGCTGCCTTTCCTCCCTCACTCTCCTTGCCTGCATATAGGGCGTAGTACCCGCTCGGCACCACAACCAATGTGAACAATGTCGAGGCGACCAGGCCGAATATCAGGGCCCAGGCCAGCCCCGAGAAGATGGGGTCCAGGGTGATGGGCCAGGCACCCAGCGCGGTGGTCAGAGCGGTGAGCACGATGGGACGCATGCGAACTGCGCCGGATTGGACGATGGCCTGTTTCAGGGGCTTGCCGTCCTTGACCTCGGCCTGGATGAATTCGATGAGCACGAGCGAGTTGCGGATGACAATGCCGCCGAGCGCGATCATGCCGATCATGGAGGTGGCGGTGAAGAAGACCGGGTCGCCGAACCCGCCGACCGTATCGCCCGCCACGAGGTTGAGCAGCCAGAATCCGGGCAGGATGCCGAGCAGGGTCAACGGGATGGCGGACATGATCAGGGTGGGCATGACGAAGGAGCCGGTCTGCCCCACGAGCAGGATGAAGATGCCGACCAGTGCGGCGGCAAAAGCGATGCCGAGGTCGCGGAACACGTCCAGGGTGATCTTCCATTCGCCTTCGCCCGCCCACTGGGTGGTCAGGCCGGGCTGTAGGGGGGCTTTCTTGAGCATGGACTGGAGGTCCAGGACCGCTTCGCCGGGCGGAACGCCTGCGGTTTCGGCATAGACATAGGCCACGCGCCTGAGGTTCTTGTGGTAGATGGGCTGTTCGGCCGGGACCTCGCGGAAGGAGCCGAGTTCGGCCAGGGGAACCATGGCCCCGGAAGCGGTCTTCATGCGCAACTCGCTCAGAGGGTCCGGGCCGGTGCGCAGGCCGACGGGCAGTATCAGACGCACGGGCAGGGGCTGGCGCTCGTTGGGCAGGTGTATGTTGGCCGGGGTGGAGCCGGACAGGGCCATGCGCAGGGTATCGACCACATCGGCGGTGGTCACCCCGTGCAGGGCGGCCTTTTCCTTGTCCAGGACGAAGTCGTACATGGTCCGGTCGGTCTCTGACGAGTCATCCAGATCCACCAGACCGGGCAGGGTTCCCATGACCGATTCCACGTGGCGCGCGCCCTGGACGAGGGAGCTGTATTCTATGCCCGGACGGCCGTATATTTCGGCGGTCAGGGTGGCGATGACCGGCGGGCCGGGCGGGGTCTCGACGAGCTTCATGCGCACGCCGTTTCGGTCCGCGACGGCCTGGAGATCGTTGCGCAGCCGCAGACCGATGGTGTGGGACTGCATGGAACGGTCCGACTTGTCCTTCAGGTTGACGCGGATGTCCGCGAGATTGGGCTGATCGCGCCAGTAGTAGTGACGGACCATGCTGTTGAAATCCATGGGCGAGGGCTCGCCCGCGTAAGTCACGAAGTCGGTTACCTCGGGCACGGTCCGCAGGTAGGTCTCGAAGTCCCGTACGGCGCGGTCGGTCCGCTCCAGCGTGGTCCCTTCGGGCATGTCCACGAGGATCTGGAATTCGTTCTTGTTGTCGAACGGCAGCATCTTGAGCGGCACGAGTCGCAGGAGCACCAGCCCGGCGCACAGGCCGAGACCTGCCAGGATGGCGAGGAGCAGTAGCCAGCGGTTGCGGGCGCGGTCCAAAAACGGGGTGATGACCGCGCTATAGACGCGCAAGAGCCGAGTGCCGACCTTCCTTTCCGGTTCGCCTTCTTCGGGCCTGGGCTGTTTGGGCTTGTGGTTGCGCAGCAGCAGGTAGGCCATCCACGGGACCACGGTCAGGGCGGCCACGGTGGAGAATGTCACGGTCAGGGGCACGTTGGCGGCCATGGGAGCCATGTATGGGCCCATCATGCCGGTGATGAAGAAGAGCGGAGCAAAGGAGACGATGATCGCCATGGTGGACAGGATGACCGGGGGCAGGACCTCTTTTACGGCGGCCAGGGTGGCCTCGAGCGGGTCGCGCAGCCCCATGCGAATATGCCGCTGGATGTTGTCCACGTTGGTGATGGGGTCGTCGACGACCAGACCGAGCGAGAGGATGAGGGCAAAGAGTGTGACCCGGTTGATGGTGTAACCCATGAGATAATTGACGAACAGGGCGAGCGAGAAGCTCATGGGCACGGCCAGGGCGACCACCAGGGCCTCGCGCCAGCCCAGGGTGAAGGCGAGCAGGGCGATGACCGTGATGATGGCGAAGAGCAGGGAGGAAAGCAGGTCGTTGACCTTGGCGTGGGCGGTCTGGCCGTAGTCGCGGGTCACGGTCATGGTCACGCCTTGGGGCAGGACGTCGCGTTCGAGTTCTTTGGCGTGCTTTATGACTGCGTCGGCCACGCCCACGGCGTTGACTCCCTTTTTCTTGGACAGGCCGATGGTCACGGCGGGTCGGGAAACGTTTTCGGGCCTTCGATCCTGCCCGGTCATGTACAGGTCGGAAAACCCGATGCGCGAATAGTTGGCCGGTTCGGTCGGGCCGTCGATGATGTCGGCCACGTCGCGCAGGTAGACCGGCCTGTCGTCGAACACGCCGACCACCAGGGAAGCGGCGTCTTCGGCGGACAACAGGAAGGATTCGCTGACCACCGGGGTGTCCGTGTCGCCGGACACGAAATGCCCGGCGGCCAGAGACCTGTCCGCGCCCTTAAGGGCAGTGGCGATCTCCTCGGGGGAGATGTGGAACCCGGCCATGCGGCCCGGATGCAGCTCCACGCGCACCTCGCGCGAGCGCCCCGAGTACAGGCGCACCCGGGAGACGTCCTCGACCTCGGCCAGCCTGTGGAACAGCTCTTCGGCCATGCGCCGTAGGTCGAAATCGGAGTAGCGGTCCTCGAAACCGTTGGCCGCGTGCAGTGTCAGGGTGACAATGGGGACGTCGTCGATCTCCACTGGCTTGACCACCCAGCCCGACACGATGGACGGGGCCAGGTCCTGATTTTTCATGATCGTGTTGTACAGCTTGAGCAGCGAGTCTTCGCGGTTCTCGCCCACAAAGAAGCGCACGGTCACGGCGGTCTGGTCCTTGCTGGATATGGAGTAGACATACTCCACTCCGTCGATCTGCCAGAGCAGGCGCTCCAGCGGCGTGGTCACGAGCTTTTCCACCTCTTCGGCGGACGCGCCCGGCACCTGGACCAGGACGTCGGCCATGGGTACCACTATTTGCGGTTCCTCCTCGCGTGGGGTGACCATGATGGCGGCCACGCCAACCAGGAGCGAGGCCAGTGCCAGGATGATGGACATCTGCGAGGTCAGGAAATAACGGACGATGGACGGCAGAAATCCCCGGACCCTGGATTTGTCGGGGTGCATCAGAGGCCTCCCCCCGAAGTCAGCCCCACGGTCTCGCCGCCGGACAGGCCGGACAATATCTCTATCCCGCCGTCCACGACACGGCCCGTGCGCACGTAGACCGGCTGCCAAGCCTCATCGCTCTTGATCATGACGGTCTCGAGCTGTCCCACGTGGCGGACCGCGCCCTGGGGCACCAGCACGGTCTCCCGCTCGCCCAGAGGGATCAACAACCGGCCGAACATGCCGGGATACAGACCGGGGCGGTCGGGCAGCCGGACCTTGACCAAAAAGGAGCGGGTCACGGGATCGGCCAGGGGCTCGATCTCCTGGACCGCACCGGCCAGAGGGGCCTTGTCGCTCAGGGCGGTGATGACAACGGACAGGGAATCGCCGAGCTTGATGCGCCCGATGAGCGCCTCGCGGACCATGGCCTCCAGGTGCATGGCCCCGCTCGTATGCAGAGTCAAAAGCTCCTTGTTGGGAAAGGCCAAATCCCCCGGCTCCACCAGCCGCTTGGCCACCTCGCCCGCTTCCTGGGCCGTGATGGTCGTGTAGCCTAAGTCGATCTCGGCCTCCTGGACCACTTTCCCCGCTTCGCGGGCCTGGGCCTCGGCACCGGCCACGCCCTGCTCGGCCCTGCTTAACGCGGCCTTGGCCTGTAGATAGTCGGACTCGGCCTTCTCCACTTCCTCGGCCGTGACCACCTTTTGCTCAAAAAGCTGGCTCATGCGCCGGTAGGTGGATTCGGACTTGGTATACGCGGCCTTGGCCGAGGCCAGCCCGTCGCGCGCCTGGGCCACCTGGCTGCGGGCCGAGGCCAGCGCCTGCCGGGAGCGTTCCAGGCGGGTGTTGGAGGCGCGGCTGTCCAGGACCACCAGCTTGTCGCCCTTGGCCACCCGGTCGCCGGGCCGGACCAGAATTTCGAGCACCCGGCCCGTGACCTGGGCCTCCACCCGGATGTCGGTCTTGGCCTGGACCGTGCCCACCGCGTCGAACAGGCGCGGCAACACCGTGCGCTCGGCCGTGGCCGTGGCCTCGGGTTCGTACCCCGGCTCCTTTTTCACGGCCACCGGAGGCTCCTGCCCGCAACCGGCCAACACGGCCGTTAAAAAGACGATTGACAATATGTTCAGGGTTATTTTCCGCATGCCCCGGTATATAGCACACAATCCCCGGCTCACGCCACGCCGAAGGCGGGGCGGGGAGAAGGGGCTCAAGCAATTTTCTTGAAAACAAAAAAACGCCATTCCTCCTCCGCACGACTCTGCCGAAGGCACACAAACAGTTTGGGAGAGTCCAGGGAACCCTTTTCAAAGTGTTCTCTGGCTGGTCCAGGGGTAGCGCTCTGGCCGTCGGAGACGCCTGCCAGGGAGGGCATTCCGGCGAAAATTGGGCACAAAAAAAGTGCGCTGACCGGATTACCCGGCGGTCCCTGGCTCTATTTGCCTCGGGGGTCCATGCGCACACTATGCTTTGTGGGGGCGCGACTCGATTCGCTGGTATATGGTCTGCTGTGGTTTAACGGGTTGCATCCTCCGTTCGGGTTGCTCGTCGTATATGTCATGGGCCGATCCCTTTCGGGCCTTTCCCTTATGGCCATCTTTGGCACTATAGAAGTAAGCACTCAGATGCGTTTGTCCAGGGGCGGGCTGCGAAATAGCACGAGGGAGAGGGGGGTTTCCGGCGGGGAACCGGGGCACCGCGCCGTGCCTTCTTGTCTTGTGGGTATGAGGTGGTATGGTCGGAGAAATGCAATCACCCTATACAGGAGTATTTTCGCGATGATCACCATTGATGCCCAAAAATGTGTCCGGGATGGATTTTGCGTCCAGGCCTGCCCGGTGAATCTGATCAAGATGGACGGCGGGGCTGTTCCCGAGGAAATCGACGGTGCCGCCGACCGCTGTATTCGTTGCGGGCACTGCGTGGACGTGTGTCCCACGAACGCCCTGGACAACGCTTTGACCCCCGCCGGGGAGTACCTGCCGGTGCCCGACAAGCGGCCCGACGCCGAGTCCATGGAGAACCTGCTCGTCTCGCGGCGCTCGGCGCGATCCTTCCGCAAGAAGCCGGTCGAGCGGGAGCAGCTGGAACGGCTGCTGGAAACGGCCCGGCGTGCGCCCACGGCGTCCAATGCCCAGAAGCTGTCCTGGACCATGATCCAGGACCCGCAACGGCTCGACCGCGTTCGGGAGCTGTCTCTCGAATGGATGGGCACCAACCCGGCGCGCTCGCACTACATGGAGGCAGCCCGGCAGGGGCGGGATGTAATTCTTCGCAACGCCACCGCCCTGGCCGTAGTGCACGGGCCCGCGCAATCTTTCTGGACCGCCATAGACTCCACCCTCGCCCTGACCTACATGGAGTTGCTGGCCGCAACCATGGGGTTGGGCACCTGCTGGGCCGGGTTGGTCACTTACGCGAGCACGGCCGTTCCGGGACTGCTCCCGGTGCTCGGCGTGCCCGAAGGCAGCAAGGTCGGCGGCGCGATCATGCTCGGACACCCCCGGCTGAAGCACCGTCTGATCCCGCCCCGGGACGCGGCGCGGGTTACCTGGCTGTAAGAAGAAGAATGGCGTGGCCCTCCCGCGGGAGGGTCACTTCACTTGCTTGACCACGGCCCCGGCCTCGCGGTCCGGGGTCAGCTCGAAGATGCGGTCGGCCGACCCGGCGAAGAGGTCGAGCGGATGGTGGCTGATGACCAGGAGCTGGAGGTCCAGCCGGGCGGCGATCTCCTGGATCAGCTTCATGAACTTGGGAATCAACCCGGGCTTGAGCCAGCAGTCCTGCTCGTCGAGCACCAGAAACGGCCGGTGGGAGACCTCGGGCAGTTGGGACAGGGCGATGAGCCGAAGGCCAACGGACAGGATGTTGCAGACCGAGCCGCCCTGGCCGGACATGATGTCCTCGATCTCGTCCTCGCGCCCCTGGTTGCGGATCAGGAAGTGGATCTGGAGGCGGTTGTTCTTGACCTCGCGCTCGGTGACCACCACTCGGTCCTGGCCCAGGATTTCGCGGATGGCGTGGGTCAGGTTGGCCTCCACCTCGTCGAGGATACGGCCGAACAAGGCGGTGGACAGCTCTTCCAGGGTGTCGCGCGCCTTGGGTGCGAGGTCCAGGAATCCGCGCACTTCGGTCAGCTTGCGGCGCACGCGGCCGTGCTCGGCGTGCCACTGCTCGCCCAGGGCGGACAGCCGGTGCAGACGGCCCTCAGCTTCCCGGCGGGCTCGGCGCAATTCGTTGAGGTCGGCGGACGGACTCACCTAGTCGTCCTCCACCGCGTTTTCCGCTTGGGCGAGGTCGGCCTGTACCTGTTGGATATGTTCGCGGTACTTGGCTACAACTTCTTCGTTTTGCTTGCGCTTTTCTTCGAGGAGCTGTTGCAGTTCCTTGAGGTTGCTGGTTCCGTACTCGGCCTCGGCCTGTTGTTTCAGGGTTTCCAGCTGGTGGGAGAGCTGGGCCACGGCCTCTTCGGTACGCACCTTGCGGTCGCGTAGCTGCTCGTATTGGCGGCGCAGGGTGTTCAGTTCCTGTTCCACCTGGGAATCCCTGTTGGCCCCTGTTTGGTTGGGGTTGCTATTCACCGTTGACGACCTCCTCGTAGAGTTCCCAGATGAGCTTGCCTTCCGGGGTTTCGGTACTCAGGTTTTCGGCCAGAAACTGCTTCAGGCCCGTGCCCTCGTGGGTGCGTTGCCAGGCCAGCCGTTCCAGACCCTTGATGAAATTGGACTCGCCCTCGATCTCCTGCTCCTCGGGGGGCAGGTCCTGGTCCGGGAAGACCTGGTCAAAGGAGAGGTGCGGGACCACCCAGGGCGCCAGTTCCTCGCAACCGGGCGTCCAGACGGCGGCGGCGGGCTCGCGGGCCATGGACCGCCGGGTGAAGGTCAGCCGGGTGATGTTGCCGGGGTTGGCCCAGGTAGTCTGTCCCTTGGTCACCGTGGGCTGGGGCCGGTGGATGTGCCCGTTGATCAGCCAGTCGATGCCGGGCAGCTCCTTGATGGAATAGGCCTTGTCGATGAACTCCGGGAAACGGATGTTGTGGTGGGACAGCCAGACCACGGTGTCCGGGTCGCCCTCTTCGTGCTCGTATCCCTTGGGCAGAGGCGAACCGTCCGGGCTGGCGCCTACCAGGACCGGGCCGTCCGGGGTGTCCAGGACGAACTGCGGACCGGGCTCCTTCATCAGTCGGACCGCGCCCGCGGTCTCGAGCACGGCCAGGGATACATCATCCGTGAAGCGTGACTGGTATTTGTCGTGGTTACCCACCAGCACATACACGGCCTGATCGCCGGTGCGCCCGGCGAACAACCGGATGAGTTCAACGAGCATGCGGTTGGAATTGTCGCGCGGCCAGTGGAACAGATCGCCGAGCAGGACAAAGGCCATGCCCAGTTCGTCGGCCCTTGCGAGGCAGGCGGTGAGTTTGTCCAGGATCTGGTCCAGGTACCCTTGCAGCCGCTGGCCGGGCGGATGGTCGGCCAGGTGCGGGTCGGCCACCAGAAACAGGCCATTGGCCTTGATGTGATCAAGCGTCATGCCGGCACCCGTGGTCCAGGAATGAATCGGTGGTCAGGTCGCCGCCGCAGACCGGGCAGCAGCCGATGGCCCGGATACGGTCTTCCATGGCGACCACAACGGACCGCAAATCCGTTTTCAGGCCGTCCAGCTCGGCTTTTATTTTTGAAATTTTATCCATTAATACAGTTAATTCAATGACTGTTTCGCCGAGCCTGTCCAGGGGCGCGGCCACGGGCGGTTCAGCAACGTTCTCCAAGGCGGCATGCAGTCGGCCCAAGCGGTTGGCGCGGGCGCGCAGGACGTAGAGTTCGTCCACAATTCCGGCCAGTCGCGCGGTGTCCTCCCGATCCGGCGGGCCGGTCAGTCCGGCCAGGGCAGCCTGGTGGATCGAGGCCCGGTGCAGGGTCGCCCCGGTGCCTGCGAGGTCATGCAGGATGTGGCGCAGGGGGGCCGTGTCCCGCATCTCGGGAGGAGGATCGAGCCGGGCCAGGGCTCCGGCGGTGCGGTCTGCCCGCTCATGCTGGGACGAGACCGAGCCCATGGACGTGATGTGGCGTTTCAAACGGTCCACATCTTGAATGGGCGGCGGTTGCAGGGCTCCTTCAAGGACCGCGTTCGTGGACCGTTCACGGTCCAGGGCGGCCAACAGGGCGCGATGCTCGGCCAATCCCGCTTCCAGGGCCGGGATGGTCTGTTCCAATGCGGTGGCGTTTCGCTCCAGATCCTCGGCCTGGTCCATGCGCAGGGCGATGTCCGGCAGGGGGGCGAGACGATCCAGGTCCGAGCCGATGCGCGCGGTCTGCTCGTCCAACCCGCGGGCTTCCCTTTTGGCGTCGCGTACACGCATTTTAAGGGCGTTCTGCATGGCCAGCAGATGGGCGGACTCGGTGGACGCGGCGAAAAACTCGGCCATGACCGAATCGGGCTGGTTGAGCAGAAAGACCGGGTCGCGTTGGTTGCCCAGGTGTACGTCCACGGAGTCTTTACGGGTCTCCAGCTCTACCCGATCCAGTCGCAGGATATTGGCCACGTCCTCTGGCACCCTGCCCTGGAGTTTGTGATACTCCTCGGGCTCCTCGGCATCCGGGGCCCAGACCTCATATTTGGCCCACCGCTTGGTGCGCACCCAGGCCACGCGCGTGCCGTTGTCCATCTCCACCTCCACGCGTGCCTCCTTGGCCCCGTGGCGGATGTACAGGGCCGGGTTCGGGCTGCGTGCCGGGTTGGTGGCCAGACAGCGCAAGGCCTCGACCACGGCGGACTTGCCGGTGTTGTTGGAACCGGTCAGGATGGTCACGCCAGGGCCAAGCGCAAGCTCGGTGTGCTCGTGAGCCATAAAGTTATCGATAATGATTTTACTAATCATACTTTATGGATATCTCGGCTTATCCTTGAGTTTTCGATACCATTTTGCGGGCCCGCACTTGCGCATCTTCTCATTTCCGGACCGCCAGATGTCGGCCAGCCTGTCCGGCATACCGTGTTCGTCGCAGGGGAACTTTTCACACTCGAAACAGTAATCCACTTCGTGCTTCCTTGCGCAATCCGGGACCTTGCAGGTCTGGAATAGACAGCCCTGTTCCCGGCAACCGGCGCAGGACCCCCGGGCCAGAAAATCGAGCAGCTCGGCAAAGGCCGGATACTTGGCGAAGACCGGGGTCATCGGCTCGAACCGCTTGGCGTATGCGGCGAAGTTCGGCCCGAGCAGATCTCGCAGTTCGCGGCCCGCTTTCTGGACGGGACCATCCGCGAAAGCCGCACATTGGCCGCAAAGCAGACCGCAGGGGGCGAGCCTGGACTTGACCCAGTCGGCCTCGTTCGGAAGGTAGCCGTGTTCCCGGAGAATGGAAAGAGCGGTTTCGGCCGCGAACACGGCCATGCGGTAGCAGTCGCGGCGTAGGTTGTCTCGCCGGTAGCGCGCCTTGTCGTCCGGGTCGGTGAAATCGCATTGGATCAGTTCAAAGCAATTGATGGATCCGTATTGGCCGTCGAAGCGCTCCAGCAGTTCCTGGCTCAGTGCGTAGCACGCCTCATGACCCTCCCCGGCCTCGCCCCGTCCGGCGTACAGGCCGATGCCCATGACCGCGCCGGACACGGCTCCGCATTGGCCGCAGGTCCGCGACATGCCGCTGCAAAATCCTGTGGCCGCGCGGACCGCGTCCCGGCTTTCGCGCCCGCCCGCCTCGGCAATGACCTGGACCACGGACTCGGCGCACAGAAATTTGTTGTCCCCGAACAGCTCCAGCAGCCTGTCTTTCACGAAATCGCTTGTCATTTATGTATCCTTTTACTCGCCCTCTTTGGGGTTGCAGGCCAAAAACGGGCAGAAATCAAGGGCCTGAGCGCTCAGGCTTGTTCCTTTTCCAGTCCCCTCGTGCAAAATCAAGGGCGGCTCCACGCGCAGTCCCTGCCTGGCCGACTTGACCGTCTCCACCAGGACCATGCGGGCCTCCTGGTCCGCCTTGCCGTGGACCATGCGCATGCGCTTGGGGGTCAGTCCGGCCCCGTCCAGATCGGCCATGATCTCGGCCAGCCGCTCGGGCAGATGCACGAAGGCGAAGCGGCCACGCGTCTTGAGGGCCACGGCCGCGCACCGGGCGAACGCCGCAAAGGTGCCGGTTCCCTCGAACCGGGCGTTCCTGCGGTCCTCTTCCATGCTCGACCTGCCCTGGCCGAGTTTACGGTAAGGTGGGTTGGCGACTACGAAATCGACCACATTTTCAGGCCGACAGCCAGCCACGTCACCACGTACTATCGTCAACTTATCGGTAAGATGTAAGTTGACCGCGTTTTCCTTCGCAGTCTCCACGGAATGGGGGTTCAGCTCGATTCCGTTGAGGCGCAATCCAGGCTGACGAAGGAGCAGGGCCAGGGCTACCACACCGCAGCCGCAGCCCAGGTCCAAGCCCTTTTGGCCTCGGGCGACGTTGACGAAGGAGGCCAGTAGCAGGGAGTCCAGGGAGAAGCGGTATCCGTCTTCGGGCTGGACCAGGCCGCGCGGGAAATAGGCGCGCCGGTCGAGGATCGTCCGGGTGTCCACGCCGCTCATTTGGCCCTCGACAGCTTGCGCCGCATCCGGGAGCGGAACATGTCCACGAACAGGCGGGCTTCTTTCAGTCTCAGGGCCAGGGCCAGGAACATGTAGACCGCGATCCAGACCGGGATGAGCAGCACCCACCAAAGATGCCAGTCTGCGCTGAGGAACGCGCCCCCGCCGATGAGCGCGGAGAGCAGGAGGATGCGCAGGGCGGCTCCCATGGGCAGGAGGGACGAGGCGCGCTTGCGGCATAACAGCACGTACAGCAGTCCGAAATTGAGCAGAGAGGACGCGCTCACGGCCAGGGCCAGTCCGACGTGGGCCAGGGGTTGCATGAGCAGTACGCCCAGACCGATGTTGGACACCAGACATAGGACCGCGATCTTGACCGGGGTGCGCGTGTCTTCCAGGGCGTAGAACCCGGCCACCAGGGGCCGCGACAGGGCTATGAAGGGCAGCCCCACAGAGTAGGCCACCAGGGCGTTGGCTGTTGCGGCGACCGCCTCGGGCGTGAACGCCCCACGCTCGAAGAGCAGGCCGATGACCGGCCCGGCCAACCCGATGAGCCCGGCCGCGGCGGGCAGGCTGATGAACAGGGTCAGTCCCAGCGATGCGGACAGGGCTTCGTCGTACTCCGCCATTTCGCCCTTGGCCGCCAGCCTGGACAGGGACGGCAGGGCCGCCGTGCTGATGGCGATACCGAACACTCCCAGCGGGAATTGGACCAGCCGGTCCGCATAATAGAGATAGGATACGGACCCCACCGGCAGAAACGAGGCCAGCAGGGTGCCGAGCAGGATGTTCAACTGGTACACGGCCGCGCCGAAGACCGTGGGAAGCATGAGCATGCCCATGCGTGCCACGCCCTTGTTCCGCCAGGACCACGGCCCGCGCCAGGAGAACCCGGTGCGGACAAGAAACGGTTGTTGCAGCAGCCACTGAGCCGCACCGCCGACGAGCACGCCGTAGGCCATGCAGTAGGCCACGTTATACCCCGCGAAATAGCCAAACAGGGCCGAGCCTATGAGCGAGACGTTCAGGGCCACCGGGGCCAGTGCCGGGGCCAGGAAATGGTTCCGTGAGTTGAGAATGCCCATGCACAAGGCCACCCCGCAGATGAGCACCACATAGGGGAAGCAGATGCGCACGAGGTCCACGGTGACCGCGAATTGCGCGTGGTTGTCCCGAAATCCCGGCGCGATGGCCATGGTCAGCGGCTGGGCCAAGAGTTCCACGATAACGGTGATACCGATGAGCACCGCTGCCAGCCAGGCCGCGGCCGAGCGGGCCATGGCCCGGGCCGCTTCTTCCCCTTCCTCCTCCATGAGCCGGGAGTAAATGGGGATGAAGGCCATGGTCAGCGACCCCTCGCCGAACAACCGCCTGAGCAGGTTCGGAATGCGGAAGGCCACGAAGAAGGCGTCCGCGAACAGCCCCGCGCCCAGGGCAAAGGCCACGATGATGTCTCTAACGAACCCCAAGATGCGCGAGACCAGGGTGGCCCCGGCCACAACCGCTGCGTTGCGGGCTATGCGCCTGCCGTGATCGCTCACTGGATCAACCGTCCGGATTCGTCTCGCCGCCGTTCGTTTTTTTGCACAGGACAAACTCTAGAGATTTTTTAGAGAACGATCTTCCAGTTTGGAATAACTGTCTATTTTAACCACATATCCCGACACGCCTGATCCGGTTATGCAAGGCCGGTCCAGACCTTTTGCACACCGGTCCGCCGCAAGGTTCGACCGTCGCGGACGGCTCCCGCCTTTCCAATTCGGACCGCAACCGTCTTTCGCGGGACGTTGCGGTTGGGAGCTCATCGCCTGCGTTGGCACTTGGGGCAGAAAGTGGAGGTCCGGCCCGCAACAGTCACGGCGCGCAGTTGCCCGCCACACTGGTTGCACGCCTGCCCCTTGCGTCCATACACGTTGAAGCTGTTCTGGAACGCCCCGGCATTGCCGTGCGCGTTGACATAATCCGAGATGGAGCTGCCGTTCTCGTCAATGGCCTGCCGGAGTACTGCCTGTAGCTCGGTGAACAGTAACACCGCCCGCTTGCGTCCCACCCGGCTGCCTCGGGTTTCGGGGTTGAGTCCCGCACGGAACAGCGATTCGTCCGCGTAGATGTTGCCCACGCCCGCCACCACCGATTGGTTCAGCAACAGCGCCTTGATGGCGCAGTTGCGCCCGGTGACCCGTTCAGCCAGCACCTCGGGCGCGGTCTCCAGCGGCTCGGGGCCGACCTTGCACAGGAAATCCCAGCAATCCAGCTCGCCCCGTTCAAAACAGCGCACGTAGCCGAATTTGCGCATGTCCGCAAAAGACAACAATGAGCCGTCGTCCAGATGAAACAGGATGCGGTCGTGCTTTTCGGCCGCTCGGGCGGGGCCGTGCACCACGCGCCCGGTCATCTTCAGATGAAAGGCCAGAGTCGAGCCGTTGTCCAGCTCCATGAGCAGCACCTTGGCCCGCCGCCACGCGCGGACGATACTCCGCCCCAGCACCTTGGGCACCAGGGTTTCCTCGGGCTCGCTCAAACGCGTCAGACCCGGTACCGTCACCGACTCGACGGTCCGGCCCGTTACCGACGCGTCCAGCCCGCGCGCAATCACTTCGACTTCAGGTAGTTCCGGCATGGTTTGGTGAGTACCCGAAATCCGTGCCGGTGAAAAGCGGCTCGCCTTGATGCGGACATCGGAAATTCCACAGGGGGGATCGTCCGCCCGGTGGCGATTGAGGCCGGATCGGCTATTCTTACACCAGGGTAAACCGCCAGGCGCACGCCCACTCCGCTGGATGCGGGTCTGGCGGGCAGCCGATGCATTCACAGCGCAGCCGGGAGTCTATTTCCAGCGCAAAGCCGGTGTATTCGGTGGTGCCGCCCGATTTGCACGGGTAATCGGCCAGTCCACGCCGTTTCCGGGCGGTCTGCACCCGGCAGTCGGTCATGCGGAAGACGATGGAGTTTTCGGTCTCCTCAATGAACTCCCATTGATTGAGATGTCCATACATGCGCGCGGCCAGTCCGGCCTTGAGCGCGGGGATGCCGCCGTTTTCGGGCAGGTTGAGCTGGCTCTTCGCGCGGCGGGCCTCCAGGGGCGCGAACCGGGCCCAGCAGGTGTCGTTGACCCGTTTGGCCGCATCCATGCCCGCCATGCGTTCCACGGCCTGGAACCAGACTCCGTCCGCGGCCAGCCAGCCAGTGCGTAATGCCTGGGCCGCGCCGTCCAAGGCTTCCGGGGCCACACCGGCCAGCAGCCCGTCCGGTTCCCTGCCCAAGGCCCGCTCCAGCTTGCCGCGTAGGATCGACTCCAAGCGGTCCCCGGCCTCGCCCTCGGCGTCCAGCGCCGCGTTCAGCCCCAGCTGGTGCACGCTCTCGGCCAGCCACAATCCATAGTGCGCCGCCAACTGCCGGATAATTCCGGCCAACTCCCCTGCCTTGTCCACGCTCGACTCGCTCACGGTTGCCTCCCGGTTTTGATCCAGCAGTACATGGGAGTCAGGGGCTGACGCAAGGGGGGAGAAATGGGGAGAAAAACTCCGGCGGCCTCCTCCGGGGGAGACCGCACAGCCAAGTTGCCGCCATACTCCGCGCGCGACAATACGTCACCCCGCGCAAACACCTTCGCCGCAGGCGGCAGAAAAAGTTTGGGAGATCCCAAAGAACCTTTTTCAAAAGGTCCTTTGGCCGTGGGAGACGCCGCCTGCCGGAGGCCTTCCTCTCCGGCCTAGTCGAGTTTGTCCATATCCCAGGGTTTTCTGATGAACATGCCGGTTTTGATTTCCGGGTGGTCGCAGATGAACACGGCGCGTTGACCGGGGTGGGAGGTGTCGAGGCCTTGGCCCGCGTCGTTGACCAGGCCGTAATCTTCGGCGGAGATCTTGGGCCGAATGAGCCCGGGCACGAGGATTTCCACGGGTTGGTCGGTGGTCCAGCGCGCCTTGGTCTGGACGAGCCAGCGGCCCGAGGCCAGTGGGGAGAGGATGCGGGCGAGTACGGGCCGCTTTTCGGTTTCGTCCGGCGGCTGGGCGATGACGCCCCGGTTGGCCGGGTCGAAGAAACCGGTGGTCAGCGGGCGCGAGGCGGCGTTGACCAGTTCGGACAGGTAGAGCTCGGGTTGGAATCGGCCGGTGGCGGCGTGCGTCAGGGCGGTCTTGTAGGCATCCACGACCTGGGCGAGGTAGGCCGAGCTTTTGGTTCTCCCTTCGAGTTTGAGGGAGGCCACTTTCATACCCCGGAACCAGTCGAGGTAGTGGAGCAGGCAGAGGTCTTCGGCAGCGAAGAATTTGGTCCAGTTATCGGTGTCGAGCGCGGCGGACAGGGCGCGGTCGGCCGGGGGCTGGGACTCGGGGCCGTCGTTGTCCGGTGAGGAAAAGGCGAATTCCTCGGGCGCGTCAAAGGTGAAGTCTTCGCTGAAGGGGTTGGGGTGTTCGCGCATTTCCCAGAGTTTTTCGCCGGGCCGGGTACGTTCCTCGAAGGTCATGGACACGGGCCTGTATTCGTAGCGGCAGGGGTGTGAGCACTGGCCGAGGTTGCCGGGTCGGTCATTGAGCAGGGCGGACATGTAACAGCGGCCGGACACGGCCATGCACATGGCCCCATGGATGAAGACCTCGAGTTCCACGGAGGGCATCTGTTTGCGGCAGGCGTCGAGCATCTCGCCCAGCTCGGCCGAGCGCAGCTCGCGGGCCACGTTGACGCGTTTGGCTCCGTTTTCGCGCCAGAAGCGTACAGCCTCCACGTTGGCGGTGTTGGCCTGGGTGGAAATATGCACCGGGATTTCGGGCAGCTCCCGGCGGAGCAGGCGGATGACCCCGGGGTCGGCGGCGATGATCGCGTCGGGCTGAAGTTCGCCCAAAGTGTCGATCTGCTCGCGCACCGCATTCATGTGCGACTGGCGCGGGTAGACGTTCAGGGTGTAGTAGACCTTGACCCCGGCCTGGTGGGCGAGGGGGATGGCGCGGTCCAGGGCTTGACGGTCGAACCCGCCCGCGCCCGCGCGCAGGTTGAGGCTTTGGCCGCCGAGGTAGACTGCGTCCGCGCCGTACAGGATGGCGGTCTCGAGTTTTTCCATGTCGCCCGCCGGGGCGAGCAGTTCCGGGATGAACGGGGTGTCGGGCATGGTTGCAGAATACCTGTGTGGGTTCGTTTCGCCAAGGACAAGTGCGGGGAGCGGGCCTATACGGGCAGTCCCTTGGCCCGCCGGGCTTCCTTCATCTTATCGAGCAGTTCGTTGGGGATGTCCAGGTTGCCCCGGCCCACACCGAGCTTGATGTCCGGCTTGTTCGTTCCGTGGAAGTCCGAGCCGCCGCTGTGGAGCAGGCCCAGACGGTCGGCCATCTCGCCGAACGCCTTGGTGTCGGCCGGGGAGTGTTCGGAGTAGAGGACCTCCATGCCGTCCAGGCCGAGGTCCATGAGGCGGCGGACCACCTTTTCGGTTTCCTTGTAGCTCAGTTTCAGGGCAAAGGGATGAGCCAGGATGGAGGTGGCCCCGATATTGTTCAGAATAGAGAACGCCTGTTCGGGTGAGAGCTTGCGCTTGGGCACGTAGGCCCGTCCGTTGTCGCCGATCCAGACCTTGAATGCCTCGTCCATGGACGAGACCACGCCGAGCGCCATGAGCTCCTGGGCGAAATGCGGACGGCCAATGGTCCCTCCGGCGCGGGCGGCCACGGCCTCGTAGGTAATGTTCACGCCAAGCTTGCGCAGTTTCTCCACGATCTCATGATTGCGGTTGGCGCGTCCCTCGATGACCCAGTCAAAGGCCTTCTTGAGCTCGTCCGCCTGTTCGGGCAGCCACAGGGCGACCACGTGGATCCACCCTGCTCCATCCGGGGATTCCAGGCTCAATTCCGCGCCCGGAATGACTTCGATACCGTGCTTTTCCCCGGCCTCCATGGCTTCGGGAATCCCCTGGAAGGTGTCGTGATCGGTCACCGCGATGGCGTCCAGCCCGCTTTCCCTGGCCAGCTTGACCAGTTCCGTGGGTGTCAGAGTCCCGTCCGAGACCGTGGTGTGCGTGTGCAGGTCTATGCTCATGGATATGCTGTCCCGTTGGTTTTCGATTGTTCAAGCCTTGAAGGTACAGGCTCCTTGCTGCGAGGTAAAGCACGGCGAGGTTGCCAATCTCCGCCCCCGGGGTTATTCTGTCCGCACCTAAAGGAGAACGCCATGACCCTGAAGAAAGAACTGCTCGATATCCTGGCTTGCCCGCAGTGCAAGGGCGAACTCGCGCCCAAGGCGGCTGGCGACGGGCTGGCCTGCCCCAAGTGCAAGGTGGTCTACCCGGTCAAGGACGACATCCCCATCATGCTCGTGGACCAGGCCGTGCCCGAAAAGGCTTGGACCGGTTCGAAATAACCGTCCGCTTCGATTGTCACAAAAACCGCCCTGTCCGCATTTGCGGCAGGGCGGTTTTTTTTGATCGGCCCCCCCCCCCGTTTTCTCGACCCACGAACCTCAGTTGATTTTTTTCCACAGGGAGTCTTGACGATCAAAAAAGCGTGCCTATTTTTGATTCCGAACGAACGAAAAGGAGGTGCCGTTCATGGTTATCGATTTCAATACGCTCTACAATTTCCCGTCCCGGTTGGACCGTGTCTTTGAGGAAATGCTGCGATCGCCCATGGGCGACGATCGGCGTTTGGCCTACCCCCCGCTCAATCTGAGCAACGACGAGGGGAACATTTACGTTCGCGCGGAAGTGCCCGGCGTGACCATCGACGACGTGGAACTGACGTTGACGGACAAGACGCTGGTCATCAAGGGCGAGCGCACAGCGCCGCAGGGCAAATTCTATCGCCAGGAACGCCCGAGTGGCGTTTTCCACAGAGTTGTCAACATCGGCGTGCCGGTGGACAGGGACAAGGTGGCCGCGGCCATGAAGGACGGCGTGCTGACCGTTACTCTGCCCAAGTCCGAAGAGGTCAAGCCGCGCACTATCAGCATCGACGTTGCCTAAGGAGGGTGTCATGAGTGAAGTCGCGAAGAAAGAGACAGAAAAGGAACTGAGCCGTTTCCGTCCTGCCACGGATATTTTGGAACGCGAGGACGGCTTTCATATCTTCATGGACATGCCCGGCGTGAACAAGGCCGACATGGCCATCGACCTGGAAGAGGACGAGTTGACCGTGACGGGCCGCTCGGGCCAATGCCCGATTCCGGGCGAGCGATTCGTGGAGATGCAGTTCGGCGCGTGCGAATACGTGCGGTCCATTTCCATCTCCGACATCGTGGACCGGGAGCAGATCAAGGCCTCCCTGGAAAACGGGGTCCTGGAGTTGTTCCTGCCCAAGGTGGAGAAGGTCCAGCCCAAACGGATCACCATCCAAGCTCAATAGTTTTGTCAGCCATTCCATAACAAGAGCCCCGGCAACCACGGTTGCCGGGGCTCTTTGCTTTCGTGAGAGGGCGGCAAGCGTCGTTCGGCGGGTTTGAAAACCGCCATATGAAAAGTCGAAAGCTAGATGGCCCAGGTCTCGATATCGATGAGTCCCAGTCGGGCGGCGTAGCGGACGAGTTCCACGGAGCTTTTGAGCCCGAGTTTCTTCATCAGGTTGGTGCGGTGGTTTTCCACGGTCTTGGGCGAGATGAACAATTCTTTGGCCACGCCTTTGGCGGTCAGTCCTTCGGCGAGCATGCGCATGACTTCCTGCTCGCGGGGGGTCAGGGTGGAGTACGGGTCGTCGTGGTCGTTCTCGGAGTCGCTTTTGGTTTGCAGCAACTTGAAGACGACCTCCCGGGACAGGGCGCTGTCCAGGAAAATGTTGCCGCCGGCCACAGTGTTCAGGCCCTCGAGGAGCTGCCCGGCCGCGGACTCCTTGATGATGTAGCCCGTGGCTCCGACCCGGAAGGCCTCGACGATGTAGTCGGCCTCGGAATGCATGGAGATGATCACGAACCGGGTCTGGGGCAGTTCGTCCTTGAGCTCGCGGATCATCTGAATGCCGCTCTTGTCGGGCATGGAGATGTCCACCAGGACTATGTCCGGCTTGTGGGTGCGGGCCAGGGACACGCCCTCCTCGCCGGAGCCCGCCTCGGCGCAGACCGCGAAGTTTTCGTCTCGGCTGACAATGGTTTTGAGGCCTTCCCTGAAAAGGGGGTGGTCATCGACGATCAATATGTCCAGGGTGTTCGCTCCCATACTAGCCGTGTCTCCTCGCGCTTTCGATCGGTACCTTGAAAAGTATGCGTGTGCCGGTGCCGGTCAGGGTCTGGACAGTCATGGAACCGCCGATGAGGCGGGCTCGTTCCTCCATGCTCCGCAGGCCCATGCGCTTTTCAGCGTCGGCCCTGGTCAGGCTTTCCTCCATTGGGAAGCCGCTGCCGTTGTCCTCGATGCGGATGAGGATGTCCGGGTGGCTTTTGACCAGGCGAATGACGGCTTTGGTCGCCCCGGCGTGGCGGCAGATGTTCCTGACGGCTTCCTGAACCATGCGGTAGAGGTTGATTTCCACGTCGAAGTCCAAGGAAATATTTTCGATTCCGGTGGAGAAAAAGTCAACTTCAAAGCCGTAGCGGTTTCCCGCATCGTGGCACAGGTTGGTCAGGGCCTGAACCAGACCCAGCTGATCCAGGGCCGGGGGCCGCAACCCATAGGCGATTTCGCGGACCGAGGCGATGGTGCGGCGCAGGATCCCGGCCACGGCCTCGCCCCGCTCGGCCAGCTCGGGGTGTGCGTCCGGGTGGCCGTCAAACAGGGTCTCCATCTTGAGCATGATGGAAGAGAGGTCCTGGGCCACATTGTCGTGCAGGTCGCGGGCAATGCGCTGGCGTTCGTCTTCCTGTACGCGGATGAGCTGCTGGGTCAGGGCCTGGATGCGCTCCTGGGCCTTGCCCCGTTCCTCGGCCACGGCCTTGAGCCGGACGTTGGCCTTGGACAGCTCGCCGGTTCGCTTGCGTACCCGGTTCTCCATCTGGGCGTGGGCAATGAGCAGTTCGGATTCGAGCGCCTTATACCGGGTGATGTTGGTCAGGATGAGCATCCGGGCGTCGCGGCCGCCCCACATGATCGGCTTGACGTTCATGTTCACCCACTTGGTCCCGCCGCTTCGGGTCAGGATGCGGAAGGACCCCAGGGATTCGTTCGTCTCGCCGGAGTCGAGGCTGTTGAACCGGGATGCCTGCTCGTGCTGGTCGCCGGGGTGGACCATGTCCACGAAATCGATCTTTTCGAGCTCCTTGGCCGAGTAGCCGGTGATGCGCATCATGGACTCGTTGACGTACCGGGGCACGCCGTTCTGCATGACGATGACGCCCTCCTGGGAGTTCTCGGCCAGGATGCGGTAACGCTCCTCGGAGTCCATGAGGGCCTCTTCGGCGCGCCGTCTGGGGGTCACGTCCAGCAGAGAGACGATGACCCTGGACAGGGTGTCCTTGTACTCGTCCGGCACGAAGAAATGGCCCATGACCCAGATGGTGTCGCCGTTCAGGGTGCGGTTGGAGATCTCGGCGCAGTATTCCCTGCCGCCTGAGGCCAACAGGATCATTTCCTCGGCGAAAGCGGCCATTGAAGACTCTGTCAGGACCTTGTCCAGGTTGCCGAACAACTCGTCCTTGCTGGTCGCGCCGAGCAGGGCCAGGGTGGCCTTGTTCACGTCCACCACGGTGACCAGGGTGACGCAGTGCACAAGGGCCTCGGGATTGTCATGGAAAAATTTGCGGAAATCGGTAACGCCCTGCTCCTTGAGCTCGTCGAAGTAGAACTTGAGCTTGGTCATATCCTCCTCCCACAGGGAGATGGGGGAGTCTTCGAACAGGGTGCGGAACCGGGCCTCGCTGGCCGCGATGGCGGCCCCGGCTTCCAGGCGCAGGGTGACGTCCCTGGACACGCCCTGGAAACCGCATGGGTGCCCCTGATCGTCGAGGAGCCTCTTTATCATGGTCTCGGCCCAGAAGGTCTTCCCGTTCTTGTCGATATGTTCCAACTCCAGGCTGTTGATCAGGGAGTAGTCCTCCGCGGCCTCGGCCTCCCGCCGCCGGGCCAGGGCCTCCTCGAACTTGGCGATGGAAGATTTGGTGATCATCTTTCTGAACGGGCGGCCCTGGAGCTCCTCCAGGGTGAAGCCGCTGATGTCCTTGACGGACGGGGTGACGTAGACCAGGCGGTAGTCGTCGTCCATGGTCCAGATGACGTCGGCGGTGTTCTCTGCCAGGAAACGGAATTTCTCCTCGCTGGCCCGCAGCCGCTCCTCGGCCTCCTTGCGTTCGGTGATGTCCGTGACGAGGCCTTCCACGGCCAGGGGGTCGCCGTTCTTGTCCCGGAGCAGGATATGGCGTTGGCTGGCCCATTGGACCTTGCCCGACTTGTGGATGAACTGGAATTCGTATTCCTCGCGTACCTGGCCTGCGAGCAGCTCCTCTATGATCCGGTCCAGGTAGCCACGCCAGTCCGGGTGGATGATTTCGCGCATCAGCATGGGGCATTCCTGGTACTCCCGGATCGAATACCCTGAGAACCGCTCCACCGAGGGGCTGAGGTAGTCGTAGAAACCGGTGCGCAGGTTCAGGCGGAAGAAGATGTCGTTGGTGCCGTCGGAGATGAAGTTCAGGCTTTTCTTGGCCGAGCCCAAGGCCTCGCGTACGCGGATGAGATCGGACAGGTCCTGTTTGATGGCGATGACATGGGTGACTTCCCCGGACTCGTCGGTGATCGGGTCGAACCATCCTTTGACTGTATGCAGTCCACCGTCCCTGGTCCGGACCACGTATTCACCTTCCCATCGCTTGCCTTGTTGGACCGTGGGGCGCACGCTGCTCCAGTACAGCTCCAGGGTCCTCTCGGGCATCATCTGCTCCTGGGGTATGTCCAGGATATCGTCGACGGAGTAACCCCAGAGGTCGGCCCAGGCCCGGTTCCCCCAGAGGGGTAAGAGGTCCCTGTCATGGATGGAGACCGCCATGCCCGAGGCCTCGACCAACCGCCGAAACAGGGCGGGATCGGAATCGATCAGCCGCTTGCGGGTTTCGGCGTCAGGGTTTTTGAGTTGGGGGCGGTTGATCTTCACGGGGCGTCCGGCGGGGTGAAAGTGTCAGACATGGTTCTCTACGGTGGCGTACCGTACCGTAGTTATCGGTTAAATGGAAGGAGAGGCCTCAGCCCAGCAGCGTTTGAGCAGGCTATTTAAGGCCGTTGATCCAGGACACGGCCAGAGAGGCGTGGTCGTCGGCCACCTGCTCCACCCAGGAGGAACGCTCGCCTTCCGCCTGGAGCACTTCCCGGCTGGTTTTCGCCGGGGCCAGCACGATGGAGAAGGCGCGTTTTTCCTTGTCGCGCAGGGTCTCGAGGGTGGTGATCAGTGGCTGCCATTTCGCCGTCTGCCTGCCCGTGACCAGCCAGAACACGGGCAGGTCGAGCTGGGCGAGGACGGCGCGGTCCGGCATGTCGTTCGGGGCGAGTCCGTCGGTGAGCATGCAGACCAGAAAGCGGGGAGCGGCCCGGCGCGCGGCCCGAATGGCCGCCGGCACGCCCTGGCCCGAGCCCCAGATTCCGGCCTTGTCCGCGTCGATGGAAGGGTGGGCCGCCAGGAAGTCGAAGGCGGACAGGGTGTCCTCGGCCAGTTCGCCTGTGCCCGCCGGGGAGGGATTCTCTCCTCCGCAGCCGCGCGGGGTGAAGGTCAGGGCGGCCAGGCCGTGCATGGACAGGGTCCGGGTGAAGGCCTGGACCATACCGGGGGCAGCGCAGGCGGGCCCGTGAATGACCACCGCGCCCGTTGAGTCTTCGTCGTAGGGCGGACGGGAGAACCGGGCCTCGATCCGCCCTGTGGGGCCGTCAAAGGCCACCTCTTCCTCGCGCACGTGTACCTTGACCGGATAGTGCGCGAGGCGGTCGTCATCGGTCATCAGGATGAACCGCTCGATGCGGTCGTCCTTGGCCAGGAAGGTGACCGAGCCCGTGACCGGCTCGTCGGCGTACACGGACGGACCGATGGTGTAGATGTATTTGCCAAAGGCTTGCTTCAGGCGGCGCAGGGTCTTGTTCTTGGAATCGTAAATCAAAAAACGCCCGTACTTGGTGTTGCGGGCGTCGATGATGGATATGACCCGGTCATCCTTGGTCCGGAACTGGCCGGAGAACTCCTTGGAGGAATAGGAAAAATAGTCGCCCATCAGGGCTCTGCCGAAGCGGGCCTCGGCCCCACGGTGGACGGTGGCGTCCTTGCGCACGTGGATCTTCTTGGGCAGGCCGTCCTCGGCCAGTTCTTCTTCGGGCGTTGGTTCGGTTTGGGGCGGCAGGGTCTTGGCCGGGCTGATCTCGATCACGTCGGGCTCGGGCTCCGGCAGAGGGGCGGCCTCGGGCTGCGGCGCGGTTTCGGGAGGTTGCGGCGAGTTGTCCAGGACCACGGTCTTGTCCATGGGCAGGGGCGCGGCGGCCGGGGGCGCTTCCGGGCACTCCTGTTCTGCCTTGGGCGGCGGCGCGGGAGCGGGCATGGGAATGAGCGGCTCCGGTTCCGGGACCTCGGTCAGGCTGACCTCCATGAGCTCCTCGGGCAACAGGTCCGGCAGGCTCACGGAGTTGAGCAGCGCCACCGCCACCACGGCGTGGAAGAGAATGGAGAGCGTCCAACTCAGTGCCCGCTGCATACCGTCCGTTTCCCCCTATTCCCTGTCCCGGTCGCGTGGCTGTTCGGCCACAATGCCGAGCCTGTCGATGCCCGCGGCCTTGATCTCGCCCATGACCTGGACCACAATGCCGTAGGGAACTTCCTTGTCCGCACGCAGGAAGAGCTGCTTCTTCTGC
>Ga0075011_10000287_pt1 | contig 27065 bp, 24 predicted proteins | sample TARM_MetaG_T_14_FD_72354 | JGI IMG/M metagenome (GOLD analysis project Ga0075011, IMG submission 72354) | Freshwater microbial communities from Pennsylvania, USA, analyzing microbe dynamics in response to fracking - TARM_MetaG_T_14 | ecosystem: Environmental > Aquatic > Freshwater > River... | reverse complement strand
AATCCAGCCGCTATCGTGGCTGAAGCGCTTAATCGAGAGTTTCCACACGACAAGAAGATTCTGAACATTTGTGATATGCCAGCCGCGATTATGGTTAGTTACGCTCAATTGCTCGGATGTGAGATTTGGGATTTTGTTCCTGAATATTTCGGCCTCAATCATTACGGATGGTTTACTAAAATTCGTAATAAGCAAGGTGAGGATCTAACAGGTCGTATTAAAGAAATTATCTTAGAAAAAGGGATTAGTGCGGTCGATTCAGAGATTGCTGATGATCCTTCTTGGCAGGCGACATTCAAAAACATGCAGGTGATGCTTCAGGATAACCCAGAATATCTACCCAATACTTACCTGCAATATTACCTGTACCCAGAGAAAATGGTTGCTAAAGAAGACATCAATAATACTCGAGCTCGTCAGGTGATTAATGGGCGAGAAAAACGTGTGTTTGAGTTGAATCAAAGAATCATTGATGCGGGAACAACAGCACAAGAAACTTTACACGCTGATATCCATGGGCGTTACATGGTTCGAGTCGCCTCATCCCTTGCGTACAACCTCAACGATGTTTACTTAGTAATTGTACCCAATAATGGCGCGATCTCTAACCTGCAAGCAGACGCTATGGTTGAGGTACCTGCTGCATTAAGTAGTGAAGGGCCAAAAGTATTTAGCGTCGGGACGATACCTACATTCCAAAAAGGCATGATTGAAAGCCAGCTTGGTTATGAAAAGCTTGTTGTAGATGCGTGGTACGAGGGCAGTAAGCAAAAGCTTATTAACGCACTAACGTTGAACCGTACAGTCGTCAATGTTCCTAAAGCAAAAGCTATTACAGAACAATTAATAGAAGAAAATAGAGCCTACCTTCCACAATTTTTTCAATAACAATTGAAGACGGGAGCCCAATTAGCCGGCTCCTCGTCAAAACAAGAGGTTGACATGAAAGATATTATCCAACGTTTTGGGGCCGCTATGTTTGTCCCTGTACTCCTATTCCCTGCGGCAGGTATGTTACTTGGTTTGTCAGTTGTACTACTCAATCAGGATGTGTTTCCTTGGGCGCAAGAAGGCAGTGCCTGGGTGAAAATTTCCACCATTATTCTTCAAGCCTCACTCGCTGTATTTAAAAACATGGCGCTCATTTTTGCTGTTGGCTTACCCATTGCTCTGGCAAAAAAAGCATCTGGACGAGCGGTTCTGGCGACTTTAGTCTCCTATATCACTTTCAATTACGTTATTGGTGGTATTCTCCAATTTTGGGGCACAAGTTTAGGGGTAAATTATGTCGATGGTGAGCGTGGTTTGACGGAAGTTGGCGGTATTCTAACGTTAGACACCAATTTACTTGGTGCCATCTTAATTGCGAGTATTTCTGTTTGGGTGCATAACCGTTTTTTTGATAAGAAGCTTCCTGATTGGGCGGCAGTCTTTGCTGGTACTCCATTGGTGGTGATTATCAGTTTCCCACTAATGATTGCCATGGCTATTGCAACTTGCTTTACCTGGCCGAGTATTCAGCATGGCATTAATAATCTACAGTCTTTCTTGGTTGATGCCGGTTCGCTTGGTGTATGGCTGTTTACTTTCCTAGAGCGAATTATGATACCTACTGGCTTACACCACTTTGTGTATGGCCCTGTATTTTATGGCCCTGTCGCAGTCGATGGAGGTACGGTCGCCTATTGGATTGAGCACATACAGACCTTTGCTCAAAGCTCGGAAAGTTTGACTAGCCAGTTCCCTCAAGGGGGACTAATGCTAACAGGTATGGGTAAAGTGTTTGGCTGTACTGGTATTGCATTAGCACTATACTCAGTGGCGAAGCAAGAAAACAAAAAAATGGTAATGGGGTTGGTATTAGGTGCAGCTATCACTGCTATCCTCACCGGGATCACGGAGCCAATTGAGTTTACTTTTCTCTTTATTGCTCCCGCATTGTTTGCATTACATGCGGTCCTCTCTGCAACAATGGCGACGATCGCGTTTACTCTAGGTGTGTCAGGTAACTTTCAAACAGGTTTGATTGATTTTATATTCCAAAACTGGCTTCCTTTAGCGGGTAATCATGCAGTCACTTATGCGCTTCAAATTTTAGTCGGTTTGATTTTTACAGCGATATATTTTTTGACTTTCCGTACACTTATTCTGAAGTACAATATTTTGACTCCTGGCCGCGAAGGAGCTGAGACCAAGTTATACTCAAAAGCAGATTACAAAGAAGGAAAGCAGTCTGTTAATCAAAAGATCGATAAAACACAGGCGAGCGCATTCATTGAAGGACTTGGTGGGAAAGACAACATTGAGTTATTAACTAATTGTGCTACGCGATTGCGTGTGAAAGTTAAAGACGCGAGTTTGGTGAAAGAAAACGCCTATTTCACATCTCATGGTGCAGTAAATGTTGTGCGTAACAAAGAAAGCTTTCAAATAATTGTTGGCCTGACGGTTCCACAAGTTCGTGAAGATATGAGTCAACTTATTAAGGTATAGCCCCCAAGTATGCTCCTGTAGTTAGACTCACGGGTGCGGCAGAATCTGCTTCACCCTTTTTTATTTGAAGCTTATGTTAGGAGGTTCTGTCGCAAAGTTGTGCTGAAGTGCAAAGGCTCTAAATTAGGCTCCAAGCGCTTAAAATCCATTCTAAACAAATAAACTATCAGGGTTGTTGATATAATGGATGATAGATTTTGGCTAATCAATGAGAGGACTTGCAATACCTCAAATTATCCGCCAAATGCTAATTAAGTGAAAGCTGTACCTCATTTATGTTCATCTTCGTTTCAGCCTGATCTGTCTGAAACATTTTTGCCCCATTTAGTGTTGGCGAAAGTAAAACCACTCACTCCCACATCGAGAGCTTTCCATAGATTTCCTTATGCCAAACGTGAGGTGTGTAGAAAATCCTCCCTTTTTCGTATTTTCTCGTTCGTCATTTTGGTGGAGAAAGATAATATCCTATTAAAAACAGATGATTAAAATAGATTTTGGAGTTGCTTAGACGCGAAATAACAGCGCTAAAGGGGGGAAGAAGTTGACTTCACCTCCTTTAAACACAGTTTACGCAATGAAGGATCTGTACGAAAATGATCGTACAACCATTGAATGTACGATCATTTTCGTACATAATATTACGGACAAATATGGGATTTAATACAGTAAAGAAAAGGGCTATTGAGTGTATTGAAAATGGTGATTACGATCATGAGGTTAGACACAATATTGATGTGAAGAACCTCTTTCAATGCGGTCAACTGACTGATGAGTTTGTTGTGGGGTTGATTAAAGCTACAAGAGGTAATGAGTATGATGTTAGTCCTCATCACCAAGCCCATACAGTGGATGTACATGTATTCAAACCATTTTGGTAAGCAATGGTATGTGAAATTCTATTTCGTTGAACCAGATGTAATGTTTATAAGCGTTCATGAAAGTGGGGTCTGAGATGAAAATTGTAAAAGAAGGTGATAAACGACAAGTTGTTTGCCCTAAATGTGGTTTGTCACATGCGACTTACGCTCTGCGTGATATAAACTTTAGCGATAACTCGGGTACAGTGAAAAATGTGCTTGCTGGCGTATGCGATAGTTGTAATGAAGTGGTTAGTATTCCTAAACAGTCAACCGCTAAAGTGAAGGCCGAATACAATAAGGTGAAAATTCCTGTTGATGTAAGAGTTCCCGCACATTACTTAGATATCCTTACCGTGGCGTCTCAAATAATTGAACCAAGCTTGACAGAAAATTTTAACAAGCCACTTGTTTTGTATTATTTACACGCATTGAGTAGCGGACGTTATTCTGCTGAAAATTTAGGCAGCTTACTTAGCGCGGATATTGCGAAAGCAAAGGCATCAAAAAGACTATCTTTAAAACTTAACCAGACCAGTTTAGATGAAATTGATAGTCTTATGAAAACACAAGGCTTGAAAAATAATACTGAGGTATTTAAATCTCTAATTCTTAAAATTAATGAGGATATTGTGCAACCTAAAATTCCTCGCCACCTCAGTGAGTTAAAAAATTTGGCGGCTGCATTTTCGTAGAATGACATAACAGGCATGAACTTTTCTTTCTACTATACGGTTATACCTCTGATTTGGCTGCGTTAGCAGCCAATACCTCGAACATCAAAGCCGTCTACCTCGTTTTCCCCAATCTGAATTTATCCGAAGTAGATGCTTTAGAGCATAAGGTCTAACTGATTCCTGTCCAAAACCCTGTCAGAGTGGCTTGTTCTGACAGGAATAGAGAATCGCTTCGAAGCATTACATTCGTTTCAGTGGCTTAACCACGCTGTCTAACCCCTCTATTTTCAGTGCCAGGCAAAGCTGAAGGAGTTCTCCTAGCTCACCTTTAGGCCAGCCCTTTTTATCGAACCACAGCAGATATTCTTCAGGTAAGTCGATCAAAAATCGGCCTGTATACTTGCCGAACGGCATTTGCATTCTAGCGAGCTTGAGAAGGTTTTCTTTTTCTAACATAAACGTATGTATTTAAGCGGTAACAGAGTGACAGCATTGTGCCACCTTTCGATGGCACAATGAATGTTTATAGTGCAGCTAATGACTCAGTTTTTGTTTTGCCGCGTTTTGACTGCTGTTTCTGGATAGCGTCAATTAAGCGTTTGAGTGTCTTGGTATCTATTGCTTTTGGTTGCGGCGAATAAAGAGACTGATTGATTTTATTCAGCTTCTCATTCAGTTCTGCTTGCTCTTCATCGGTTAACTGTACGGTAGGGATCCATGCATTTATGGCAGCGCAGATAGCAATACCATCTGCGTTAGCCAGCGCGTTGATTACTGCTTCATATTCGCTTGATGAAGTAACGGATTGCTCAACTTGCAGTTGCTGAGCTGACGTTCGGCTCTTGAAGCGCCAGGCTACAACGAGGGTGATTAGCCAAAGTGAAGCGAACAGGGCGGTCAGATAAGGCCAAATCCCAGAGTCTTTCACTGTAACAGTATTGACTTGTGGAGGTGTATTCACTGGCGTTGGGACCGCGGCCAGTGGTTGGTCGCTGGCTTTTACTTGCAGTGTCAGCCCGGCAACAGAAGTGGACTGTTGGTGCTTATTGTTCGTGTTCCACCAGTTTACAGTGACAGGATCAAGCGTGATATCGCCACTTTCGCGAGGGATCAGTACTTGTTTGATGGTCATCACCACATCGCCATTTTCTAAGGTTTCGAACTGTGGTTTTTCATCATACATACTGATGGCTGCAGGGTAATTAACTTTAATATTTGGTAACTGTTCCTGCGTTAACCCGGTGACCTGAAGTCTTAGTTCACGAGTGATAGAGTCGCCGACATTCGCTTGATATTGCTCTGTTACAATGGGATCTCCGTTTGAATCAAGCCAGTGCTGAGTTAAATCCAGTTTGCTGGCAGGTAGCCATGAACCTTTAAAGTCAGCCGGTTTTTCTTCGACTTTAATCTGGTACTTTTTAGGTGTTGTTTCGATCGGAACAAGACGGGTGCCACCATTATATCGACTGCCATAGACAATGGTTCCTTTAAATACCGGTTCGCTGAGCTGGTAGCTACCGGCTTTTTCTGCTGTGATACGAAAATCCTGATCAACGATGGTCACTTCAACGCCATCAATAATCGTTTGATACTGATTTGCTTCCGTTGCTGCTTTGAGATCTAAACCGGGCACTGCAGGTGGAGAGACAGTTGGGTTCTGCAGACGTCTAGGATCTGCTTTTATAATTAATCTCGCTTTTAGCAGTGCACTTTCATTAGGGTAGAGGTTGGATTTTGACAGCTGTGTTTGTACTTCAACCAGATCATTGATATCCGGAGCGTGTTCATCCTGCGATACTTCAATGGTTATCGGTTGTGTTTTTTCTCCGTCCAACTCAAAGCTTGGAATTGTGATGTAGCCGATATGCGTCGCCGCTAATGACACCGTCCACTCACTTTTGTTACTTCGGCTGCCGTTAATAATATTGATAGAAGAACCGAAACTGGGCCGACCAAGAGAGAAGTCTTTTTCCAGAACAGTAAAATCAATATCATCAGATGATGCTCTCTGATCACTCACGATGCGTAATTGAAAAACTTCATTTTTCACAACTTTGTTTTTGCTGACACTGGCATAGAAAGACGCTGCCTGAGATGAAAAGCTAAACAGACAGATGCTGATAAAGGTCAGCCAGTTGATGAGTCGGCTTTGTAATACGTTCATTATCACCACTTTTTACCTTGAGTTTGTGGAGGCTGTTTGTCCTGAGCTTGCAGCATTAACTGGGCCCGTAGTAATTTGCTGGGATCACGTGCACTTTCTACTTGCTCAAGCTTTCTTAGTTTTGGATCGACTTGTTCGGTTGTTGACTGATTTGATGGTGGCGCTGGTGGTTCTGCCTGCTGTGAATCAGAGTTTTTATCTGTCGCTTGCGTCTGCGCGCTTCTATCATCATTTTTCTGCTTTTCTTCAGAGTTCAGTTGGCTATCTTGTTGTGATTGTTGGGCTTTTTCGGGTTCAGATGGTTTATTTTCCGGAGACGGATTGTCTTTGGATGACGATGGTTCTTTGGATGACGATGGTTGTTGGCTTTGTGAATCCTGCGATTGACCAGACGTATCCCCGGATTGAGAATTTTGTTGCTGTTGCTGTTGCTGTTGCTGTTGCTGTTGCTGTTGCTGTTGCTGTTGCTTCTGTCGTTGTTTTTTCACAACGTCTAAATTGTGTTTAGCATCCTGATTATCTGGCTCTTGTTGTAATACTTCTTGATACAGTTGCTGAGCTTTGTCCAGGTCACCCTGTTGGGCATAAGCATTGGCCAAATTGTATTTTGTCCGTGTAGAGGGATTTTGCACCTGAGAGAAACTCTCGATTGCTCCTGAAAAATCTTTATTCTGGTAGCGGGCGACGCCTTGCCACTCAGGGTCACTAAATTGCTCACTGGCCGCCTGATAGTTTTTATCCTGATACAATTGCATCGCCTGTTGGTTGTTATTCAACCATGGAGATGCTGAGACGTGATCGGGAAACACACTCAACCCTGTTGCCAGCATAAGAACGAAGACAGAACCGCGACGAAAGAGTAGCAGCACAGGAATTAACAGTAATGGAAGTAAAAAGTATCCATTGTTGATACGTTCAGACACCATTTTGTTTTTGTCTTTCTCGCCCACCTGTTGGGCATTATGTTGAGAAAGAATTTGGCTAACATCCTGACCATCTGCCTGATAGGGTGTGAAAAATCCGTCCACATTTTGAGCCAGTGCCTGCATTGACCCAAAGTTTGTTTTGGCAATCACGGTCTGACCATTATCCATTTTGAGCAAAGATCCATCACTTAAGGTAATCGGTGCACCTGTCGATGAGCCAAGACCTAAAATTGTTAAATGCCACTGTGTGCCAGAGAGAAGATCGGTAATGTTGTCTCGTTCCTGCTGGTCGATATCATCAGTCAGTAAAATGATATTTCCCTGAGCCAGCCCTGCGTTTTTAAGCATTTCTATCGCAAGCTGTACGCCACTTGCAGCATTCGCTCCCTGGTAGGGCATGATATCTGGCGATAAATTTGGCAATAAGTTCGCTATGGTGGCGCTGTCACTGGTAAGAGGGCTGACGGTATAAGCATCACCAGAGTATGCGACAAGACCAGTAGAACCCTCTTTCCAGCCTTTTAGCAGGTCGGTGGCTTTGTAGCGAGCTTGAGTCAGGCGGTTAGGCTTAAGATCCGTAGCGTACAACGACAGGGACATATCCATAACCAGAACTCTCGCATCACTGCTGGTGTAACTGGGGCGGCTCTGTTGTTCAAAACTCGGTCCGGCCAGAGCGATAACCGCAACCAACCAACTGATGGAAAGCAGAGAAATGAAGCCGGTTTTAGATGCTTGTTTTTCCAGACCCATCGCGCTGGCAATATGCGTAGCGATTAAGCCATGACTTTGTTGGCGTTTCATTAGCCAGGCAGTGATGAGTGCTAATGGTAGCAGTGCTAGTAGCCATACAGGATTAAGAAAAGTAAAGTCAGACATGGTTTCTCCTGACAATAAATAACAGCACAGACAATAGTAAAGCGATCGCTAGCGGATAGGTAAACCACTCTTCCTGTGGACGCCAGGTTTGAGTTGCCTGGCTAATGGGTTCTAAGCTGTTAATTGTATCATAGATGGTTGCCAGCTCTTTTTGGTCTCGCGCTCTGAAATATTGGCCCCCGGTGAGTTTCGCAATTTCCATCAGGCTCTTTTCATCCAGATCCTGAGCGGTATTGACTTTACGGGTGAGGAAAAATTCTTTAACCATCATTTCACCCGCCCCGATACCAACCGTGTAGATGGTGGTGTGGTATTTCTTCGCAATTTTGGCCGCTTCAATCGGATCCAGCACGCCGGACGTATTGCTGCCGTCACTTAAAAGAATCATTACACGTTGCGGGGCGTCACTGTCGATAAAAGTTTTCGTTGCCAGGCCAATGCCTTCTCCGATTGCCGTTTTGGTACCTATCAGTCGTAATACGGCCTGATTAAGCTGTTGGCTGATGGTATGGCGGTCTAATGTCAGCGGTGTTTGTAAATAGGCGTGATCAGCAAAAAAGACCAGTCCGAGCCTGTCACCCTGCCGTTTATTAATGAAATCTCCTAAAACTTTTTTTACTGCTGTGAGGCGATCGATGTACTCACCGTCTGACTTCATGTCTTCCTGACTCATAGAGTAGGATAGGTCAACCACCAGCATCATATCGCGATGTTTTGGCGAGGTGGTTACAGGGTCGCCATACCACACAGGTCGACAAATGGCCGCAATCAGGCATAGCCAAATGGTAATGAGTAACATCTTACTAAACCACTGATTCGGCGCGGTCGATGAATCCTGTGCTGGCAGGTAGGGCAACTGAATGGCTGCCCGTTCTTTGGCTGGGGGTAAAAGCCGGTTAATGATGACGGGTAGTGGCAAAAGAACAACGAGCCACCACCATACGAACTCAATGTTTGCCAACGTTTAATAATCTCCTTTTCCGCGGCGGCAGCGCAGTGTTTACCCATTGATAGCAGTCAGCTATCAAATCCTGAGCATTTTCAATTTTTTGCTTTTGATACAAAGCTTGCTGCCATAGGGATTCTTTTTGCATGAAGATAGGTTTATCCACCTGAGAATCTAAAAATGAATACCAGTCAGTGCCGGTTAAATGAGCAACCTGATCGCGGGGGTAGTAGCAAAGTGCCGCCTGGCGCACCAGTTCAATTGCCGCTGATGGCGTCTGTTGACCAAGAGCTGGATCTAATAATCGCAATGCGGTTTTTTTCGGTGCTATTTTTTTACGCTTCCAGCGAATCATTAAAGCGGCAATGATAACCGTGAAAATAATAGCAGCGAATAGCGCCCACCATCCCCAAGAGAGTGGAAGCCAGGATGGTGTTTCTGGTAAATGCAAAGCATTAAGATCGAGCAAGTTAGATGATTCCTTCATATATTTTTATTATCCAGATAGTTGTTGCAGCAAAGACATATCACTCGAGAGTGAGCGGTAATCCATTTGTATAGATTGGCACAATGATTCTAATTCTAATTTATGAGAATCAAAGGCTTTTTTGATCTCTAAGCGGGTACTTTTATTCGAAAAGTTGAGCCAGCGATGACTTTTACCATTGCTTACCTTTTCTGTACCACGAAATGGCGTATTACCTTGCTCCAGTGGGTCATAAATATGAACCACTCTTACCCGGTTATGCTTACGTAACTGGTTGAATAAAGGTTTAAAAGAATCGTTATAGCCGACAAAGTCACTGATCATGATGACTTCGCTGCCTTTAGGGCAGAGTCGGTTTAGAGTCTGTAATACTGTGGTTAAAGAGTTTGATCCGGTGGAATGAGTTAATGCCTGCTGCTGACACTCCACTAACTGGGCGATGATCTGCAGCGGGCCTTTATTACGGCTGGTTGGTTTTACTTCGACCAGTTTATTACCCGTATTAATAACTGCACCGATTCGGTCTTTTTGAGCAACAGACAACCAACTGATAAGGCTTGCCATATGGGCCGCCTGAACAGATTTGAGTAGTAGTGATGAGCCGAACTGCATCGAGGAGCTCAAATCTACATAAATGATGACTGGTGTTTCTCGTTCTTCAGTAAATAACTTGGTGTGAGGTTTTCCGGTACGCGCTGTTACACGCCAGTCGATTGAGCGAATGTCATCGCCTGCTTGATACTGACGTACTTCAGCAAAGTCCATTCCGCGCCCAAGCTGCTTGCTTTGATGCTGACCAAGCATTTGTGACCATAAGCTTTTTGCTGGTGGTAACCATTTGAGCGTATGCTGCTGATACGGCAATAGCTCTTCTAAACAGAGGTGTACACCATCTGAATGGGCCGGTAATGCGTCGGGTGTTGATGTCATATCTATGACCTTATGCGCTACCAACTAAAGAAAGTAAATGAGTGATCACCTGATTTGGATGAACACCTTCAGCCTGTGCCTGATAAGTTAACAACAGACGGTGACGCAGTACCGGAAAAGCCATAGCCTGTACGTCTTCCGGGCTGACAAAGTCACGGCCTTGCAACCAGGCGCGAGCGCGAGCGCAACGATCCAGTGCGATAGTCGCACGAGGACTAACACCCATTTCTATCCATTGAGCCAGTTTGGCGTCATATTGATCGGGTTGACGTGTCGCCATAACCAGACGGACGATGTATTTTTCAATCGTTTCTGCCATGTGAATATTCAGAACTTCCTGACGGGCAGAGAAGATTTGCTGTTGCGACAGTTTTGGCAGAGTGCGCGTTTCCTGACCTTTTGCTTCACCACGATTTAAACGCAGGATACTTAACTCATGCTCGGCATCTGGATAATCGACATTTAAATGCAGTAAAAAACGGTCAAGCTGTGCTTCTGGTAACGGATAAGTCCCTTCCTGTTCGATAGGGTTCTGCGTTGCCATCACCAGAAACAATTCAGGCAATGGATAGGTTTTTCTGCCGGCTGTTATTTGTTTTTCTGCCATCGCTTCCAGCATTGCTGCCTGAACTTTCGCCGGAGCCCGGTTAATTTCATCGGCAAGAATTAACGAGTTGAAAATCGGCCCGGACTGAAAAGTAAACTCACCAGTTTCAGGCCTAAAGATATCGGTACCGGTTAAGTCGGCCGGGAGTAAATCTGGTGTAAACTGGATTCGGTGAAAATCTCCCTCGATACAGTCGGCAAGTGATTTTACAGCACGGGTTTTTGCGAGTCCCGGAGGACCTTCAACCAGAATATGACCGTCTGCAAGCAGAGCGACAAGAAGTTGTTCAACTAAAGCTGATTGCCCAATCACTTGATGGTTTAAATGTTGCTGTAGCGAATTAAAGGTTTCTGACTGCATGAAATCCTGCTCTCCTTGATTATTGTGTACTTAGTGGGTCCAGAATTGAAAAAGTTCCTTAGAATGTGATCACGATGAACTACTTGCTGATAAATTAAACAATTATATAAAGTGGGATTGTGATTTATTGTTTAATATGGGGGCGGTAAATTATTTTCTAAACAGCCAGTTAGCACTCAGCTTATAATTAATTAAACTGTGTGGTGAATATATAAGCGCGTTTTAATAAAGAAGTGCGATGATTGGTCGATGACTAGTAGATAAGATAAACATCATTAAAAGCCAAATTGGTTGGGAAAAGTAAAGATGATTAAATTCAGCAATATGAGTATCAAAAAGAAAGTGGTCATAGGGATCACCTTTGCTGTATTAGCTTCAACGATTATTGTTGGGCTCATGGCACAAAGGCAGGCGCGAGAAGTATTAGAGCATCGACTTATTGATATTCAGCTTCCCGCAATGCTTAAACAAATCAGTGATCAGGTAGACACTGAGGTAACCCACTTACTGCTGGCTGCTGAACAACTTGCGAATAGTGAGTTTATTAAGCAGGCAATAGCCACCAAAAATGTGGATCCAGCTGATGAAGCAAAGCTCGTAAAACAACTGAATAGTGTTCGTACTCAGTACAAGCTTAACGATGCGTCCGTTGCCAATCGCCATACTGCTTATTACTGGAACCAGAATGGATTCCTGCGTGAGCTCAACAAGAAGCAGGATGGCTGGTTCTTTGGTTTCGTTAATTCGAACAATCCAACCATGGTTAGTATGTTTCAGGAAGCGAATGGTCAGGTGAAAATGTTCGCTAACTTCCAGAACGTAGGCGGTGACACGTTATCCGGTTTATCAAAATCAATGGATGATATGGTTAACTTGCTAAACAGTTTTAAGATTGAAAAGACCGGTTATGTCTATCTGACAAACGCCCAAGGCGAAGTTCAGATCCATCGTGATAAGAGTCAGGCTAAATCAACACTGGCTGATCTGTACGATGCCGATACCAGTAAGTTGCTGAATAAATCATCATTCAACTTGATTAGCGCTGAACGCGACGGTGTGGATGTATTCGTTGCCAGCCTGTATGTCAAGTCCATGGACTGGTTCGTCGTTGGTACGGTGCCAAAGAGCGAGGTATTCAGTGACTTAAATGATGTTGCACAACGTATGCTCATTACTACAATAGTCGTTGCTGCTATTTTTATTGCTATGGGATTATTGCTGGCCAACAGTATCGCTAATCCGATTCGTCAGATAGCGACACGCTTTACCGACTTAGGTAAAGGCGATGGTGATTTATCACAGCGTATTGACGTTGAAGGTAAAGATGAAATTGCTCAGTTGTCTGCTGGTTTTAACGGCTTCATTGAGAAAATTCATCAGTCGATGAAAGAAGTCGCGTCAACCAGTAGCGCATTACAACACGCGGCGGAAACCGTCTCGACCAAAGCGCATACGACACACGACAACAGCCAGAATCAAAGAGACCAAACGATTCAGGTGGTAACGGCTATTAACCAAATGGGTGCAACCATCAGTGAGATTGCGTCTAATGCTGCAACGGCTGCGGAAACGGCAAACGAGGCGACATCGAATACCGAGGTTGGCCGTCAGGTTGTCACTCAGGCTAAAGATGCTATCAGTCGCCTGGCTTCCGATATCGACAATATTGGGCAGGTGGTGCAGCAACTGGCTTCCACCACTCAGGATATAGGTTCAATTCTGGATGTGATTCGCGATATTTCAGATCAAACGAACTTGCTGGCTTTGAATGCTGCGATTGAGGCTGCGCGCGCTGGTGAACAAGGTCGCGGCTTTGCTGTTGTGGCTGATGAGGTGCGTAATCTTGCAAGCCGTACGGCGGCGTCTACAGAAGAAATTCAGAGTATGATCAACCAACTTCAGGGCGATGCGAAAGAAGCGGTCTCAGCGATGGAAGCAGGTAAATCTGTCACTATGGAAGGTGTGACATCATCAGACGAAGCCGTGGAAGTGCTGGTGGGTATTTCAGAACGAATTCACGATATTTCAGATCGTAATACACAGGTGGCTACTGCAACCGAAGAGCAGTCAACGGTTGTACATACCATCAACATGAATATCGAAGAGATAAACTCGATTAATGAGATTACAACCAGCACAGCGGAAGAGCTTGCAGGTTCAAGTCAGGAACTGCGTGAACTGTCTGCTCGTCTGGATAAGATGGTCGGAAGCTTTAAGCTATAGAATCAAGGCTAGAAACCGAATCGGGAGTTGGGTAAACTTCTGCTCAGAATTTGAAATTAGGTAAGTACAATGAGCGATTTTGAAAAAGAACTTGAGCAAATGACAGAAGAAGCGGGTAGCGAACCTGAAGTTGCGTTACCAACTTTGGAAGAGCAAAAAGCGATTGTTGAAGAGCTTAAGCGTTTGGAAGCTGAAGGTAAGCTCACTCCGGAAGTGTTAGAAGAGCATTTTGGTAAGTTCTACGCGAAAACGGATGCACCGATTCATTAATACCGAGATTAAATATCCTCTTTGAAAGGTCTGGCGATATGCCAGACCTTTTTGTTTTAGCGCTTTTTGTTTTAGTGTAAGTGTTTTAGAAGCTAGCTAAACTGTTTTGATGTTCACTGATCAGTAGTGACATCTGTTCTTCTGCTCGCTCTTGCGCACTCGCAAAGCTTTCGTTGTTAGCAAAACTACCAATCACCTCGTAGTAACACTTCAGCTTAGGCTCTGTTCCAGAAGGGCGAACTATCACCCGTGCACCGCCTTCAAGGTGGTAGATCAGCACGTCGCTACCTGGCAAATCAATCGCTTCGGTTTGTTGTGTTTTATGATCGGTACGTATTGAGTTTTTGAGATCTTCGGTGACCCAAACCTGTTTGCCTGCAATTGCTTTAGGTGGGTTGGCCCGTAACATTTCTCCAATTGGAGGAGAGTTTGGATCAAGCGCAATACTTTTTTGTGCGTTGATATACATGCCATGCTGGCGATAAATACTTTCCAGTTGATCCCAGATGGTTTTCCCCTGGCTATACAGTTCGGCAGCAAGCTGACAAAAGGCCACCAATGCCGACAAACCATCTTTATCCCATACAGTATCACCAATGGTGTAACCCAATGCTTCTTCATAAGCGAACAGAAACTGGTGTTGGTCACTCTGTTCCTGCATGGCGATATTGGTCAGCCATTTAAAACCAGTCAGCGTTTGATAATACTTTGCTCCATGCGCTGCGGCGATTTTACTGAGTAAGCTGGAAGAAACGATGGTATTGCCAACCAGCTGCTTTTGGGCATCGGTTTGACTGAGCAGATAATGACCGAACAAAGTCCCTACCTGATCACCTGTGAGCATTTGATAGCTGCTATCAGGCTTACGAACAGCGACAGCAAAACGGTCTGCGTCGGGGTCATTGGCACAGGCAAGTTCTGCTTCGATAGAATCAGCCAGTTCAATCACCATATCCATTGCGCCAGCTTCTTCCGGGTTCGGAAAATTGACGGTCGGGAATGTTCCATCCGGTTCACGCTGTTCTTTAACACTCATGACTTTGTTAAACCCGGCGTCACGAAGCAGGTCTTCGGCCATATTTGCGCCGACACCATGCATAGCAGTGTAAGCGATAGTAACGGCTTTAGGATCACCTGACGGTGTTAATAAAAAGTTGTTATTTACGGCGTCACGATAAGTGGAGTAATAGTCATCACGTAACCAAACGAGCAGGTCTTCGCGCTCAGCTTCAGCCAGAGGCAACTGCGGAATAATACGTGTTGCTGCAATATCGATTTCCGCTGCGATTCCGGAATCGTGCGGCGGGATGATCTGTGCACCATTTTCCCAGTATACTTTAAAGCCATTATATTCCGGTGGGTTGTGGCTGGCGGTAACAACCACTGCGGCAGCTGCATTGAAATGCTTTACGCCAAATGCAACGATGGGTGTCGCGGCAACGTGATGGGTCAGGTAAACTTTGATGCCAAGCGCGGTTAGTACAGATGCGGTTTCATGCGCAAAGGTCTGTGAGTCGGTTCTGCCATCATAGCCAATAACCACACCGCGATTTTTGGCATTCTTGACTTGTTTCACTAGGTATTCGCCTAGCCCTAAAGCGGTTTGCTGAATTACTAAACGGTTCATTCTGTTGGGGCCGCAACCCACTTTTCCACGCAAGCCAGCAGTACCAAATTCAAGTCTGGATTTAAAACGATCTTCCAATTCGTCGTACATTTGCTGGTCGATAAGAGTTTGCAGTTCTTCTCTGGTTTTTGGATCGGGATCTGCAGTCAACCATTGTGTGACTTGTTCCATCATGCTTGCCACCTTGTGTATTAATACTCATCGTAATTCATGATTCGAAACACGCAGCATAATTGAGTTCTATTCTCATTTGTGAGTGCGCAATCGCTAAAATCTGTATCCAAACAAATTCATTACATTGTAAGTAATTTTAGAACAGTTTTTGTGTGGCTCTCGACTAAGGTCTCATGTTTATTTCTTGAACAAAGCAAAAACTCTACTAGCCTTTAGTTAATATTATAAATAACAAAAATTTAACAAATATAACAATTAATTCAATTTTGCTGTGTGTGGTGATTCTCGCTGATGGGATGAAGTGCGGCTAAGCAGAGGAGAAAGATCTTGAGACGATTTGTGATCAGCTTGTGGGGACTTTTTGCGTTAACCGCACCTGCTTATTCTGCCGAACGGGTCTTGAATATGACACCGGGTGTGACTGAAATTAGTGGCCAGGTTTACCAGCTGCATATGCTCATTTTCTATATCTGTGTAGCCATAGCAGTCGTGGTTTTTGGTGTGATGTTTTATGCCATTTTTAAACATCGTAAATCAAAAGGCGCGGTCGCCGCCCATTTCCATGAAAGTACCAAAGTGGAAATTATATGGACGATTATCCCCATTATCATTCTGGTAGCAATGGCTATTCCCGCAACCAAAACTTTGGTGGCGATGGAAGACACTTCTCAATCGGACTTAACCGTCAAAATTACCGGTTCACAATGGAAGTGGCACTACAGCTATTTTGAACAGGATGTCGAGTTTTACAGCTTGTTAGCGACTTCGCAAAAACAAATTGACGGGGAAGAAGTGAAAGGTGCCCATTATTTGTTGGAAGTTGATCAACCGTTAGTTTTGCCTACCGAGCGTAAAGTACGTTTCTTACTGACTTCTGATGATGTTATTCACTCGTGGTGGGTACCGGATTTCGCGGTTAAGAAAGACACAATACCCGGTTATATCAACGAAGCTTGGACCCGTATTGATGAACCCGGCATTTATCGCGGTCAGTGTGCCGAGTTATGTGGTCGTGCTCACGGGTTTATGCCGGTTGTGGTTCATGCTATGGAACCCGAGAAATACGACCAATGGTTGGCGGATAAAAAAGCCCAGTTGGCAGCACAGCGGGAAGAGGCACAAAAAGCACTGCAAAGTTCAATGTCACTGGATGAACTGATGGTGATGGGGGAAAAGGTTTATTTGGACCGTTGTGCCGTCTGCCACCAACCAACGGGTATGGGGATTCCCGGTGCATTCCCTGCTATCAAAGGAAGCCCTGTTGCCACAGGGCCGCTTGATGAGCACCTGTCTGTGGTGATTAATGGCCGTTCAGGAACGGCAATGCAGGCTTTTGCAAATCAGTTAAGCGATCAGGAACTGGCTGCGGTGATCAGTTATCAGCGTAATGCGTGGGGCAACGATACCGGTGACATGATTCAGGCATCCGATATTAATGCGTTCAAAACTCAAGGCTCTGCAAATAGTGAGGAGGAGCAATGAAATCGTCCAGCATTCACAAGGAAAAGTCGGCCCCTATGGCTGATGCTGACATTGCCAATCCAGATACTGCTGGCGGCGACCACGAACATCATCATGCCCCTAAAGGCATCGCGAGATGGATTTACTCCACTAATCACAAAGACATAGGCACGCTTTATCTTTGGTTCAGCTTCGCAATGTTTCTGATTGGTGGCGGGATGGCGATGATCATTCGTGCCGAGTTGTTCCAGCCGGGATTACAATTAGTTGAACCTGAGTTTTTTAATCAAATGACAACGGTACATGGCCTTATCATGGTGTTTGGGGCGGTTATGCCAGCGTTTACCGGGTTAGCAAACTGGATGGTGCCGTTGATGATTGGCGCACCTGATATGGCGTTGCCGCGAATGAATAACCTCAGCTTTTGGATACTGCCATTTGCGTTTTTAATTCTTCTGGCTTCACTCTTTACTGAAGGCGGCGGCCCAAACTTTGGCTGGACATTTTACGCACCGCTTTCCACAACCTATGGCCCTGACAGCACTGCGCTGTTTGTTTTCTCTGTTCATATTATGGGGATCAGCTCGATTATGGGGGCGATTAACGTGATCGTCACCATAGTCAACATGCGCGCTCCGGGTATGACCTGGTTTAAGCTGCCACTTTTCGTCTGGACTTGGTTGATCACTGCATTTCTTTTGATCGCGGTAATGCCGGTTTTGGCCGGAGCCGTTACCATGGTACTCACAGATAAGTATTTTGGTACCAGCTTCTTCGACGCAGCTGGTGGCGGTGATCCGGTTATGTTCCAGCATATATTCTGGTTTTTTGGTCACCCGGAAGTGTACATCATGATTTTGCCATCTTTCGGCATTATTTCAGCAATTGTGCCTGCATTCAGTGGTAAGAAACTGTTTGGCTATCACTCAATGGTATACGCGACCAGCAGTATTGCACTGCTGTCATTTCTGGTTTGGGCGCACCACATGTTCACCACAGGTATGCCGGTGTTTGCTGAACTGTTCTTTATGTACTGTACGATGTTGATTGCTGTTCCAACCGGGGTGAAAGTCTTTAACTGGGTTGCGACTATGTGGCGTGGGGCGCTTACCTTTGAAACCCCGATGCTGTTTGCGATTGCCTTTATTGTTCTGTTTACCATTGGCGGATTTTCCGGGTTGATGCTGGCGATTGTGCCTGCAGATTTCCAATATCATGATACCTACTTTGTGGTGGCACACTTCCATTATGTACTGGTGTCGGGGGCCGTCTTCTCTATCATGGCCGCAGCGTATTACTGGCTTCCGAAGTGGACTGGTCATATGTACGATGAGCGGCTCAGTTTATGGCATTTCTGGTGCTCAGTCATTTCGGTTAATGTTCTATTTTTCCCGATGCATTTCTTAGGCTTAGCGGGAATGCCAAGGCGGATTCCCGACTACGCCATTCAGTTCGCAGACGTTAATCAGATTGTCTCGATTGGTGGTTTTGCGTTTGGTTTATCGCAATTGATCTTCCTGTGGGTGGTGATTAAATGCGTGCGAGGTGGGAAGCCAGCTCCGGCCAAACCTTGGGAGCGAGCCGAAGGACTGGAATGGACGGTTCCGAGCCCGGCACCACATCACACATTCTCGACACCGCCTAAGGTGGACTAGGAGCGTGAGATGGGAAATGAACTGAAAGCTAAGAATCGTAAGCTTATTACCAAGCTGCTAATCGGAACTGTATTGATGTTCGGGTTTGGTTTCGCTTTAGTTCCGTTGTATGACGTGATGTGTCAGGCACTTGGTATTAATGGCAAAACCAACGAAGTGGCCGCCATACAGCCAGCAACAATGAAAATCGATGAGTCTCGTACCATTCGAGTTCAGTTTATGGCTCATATAAGTCAAGGTATGCCATGGGAATTTGTGCCGCAGGTGTCACATATGGATGTTCATCCCGGACAGGTAATTCAAACCGCTTTTATAGCCAATAACTTATCAGCGCATAAACTGGTTGGTCAGGCTGTACCTTCCGTATCACCGGGGCAGGGGGCGACTTATTTCAATAAAATTGAGTGTTTTTGCTTTAATCAACAGCCGCTGGCGGCGAAATCCAACGCTGAAATGCCACTGATTTTTTATATCGAACCAGATATCCCTGATTCTATTCATACCCTGACGCTCTCATACACCTTATACGACATAAGCAACAACAGCGCAGAAACCTCTGTAGCACAGTCAGACAGTCGTCCAGCGCTAGGAGCAAATTTATGAGTACTAAACACGATTCTTATTATGTTCCTGCTCAGAGCCACTGGCCTATCGTGGGGGCGATCGCACTGTTTATGGTAGCTGTCGGAGCCGGGTTGACCGTGCAACACGTCGGGACTGACAACGCTGGTGGTACGGTTGGTAAAGCCATTCTATTGATTGGCTTTGTGGTGTTGTTGTCTATGTTAGCGGGTTGGTTTGGCAATGTGATCAGTGAATCTTTAGCCGGGCTTTATTCGAAGCAGATTGCACGCTCGTTCCGTCAGGGTATGAGCTGGTTTATCTTCTCTGAAATCATGTTTTTTGGTGCTTTCTTCGGCGCATTGTTCTACGCACGAATGGTGGCCGTTCCCTGGTTGGGCGGTGCCAGTAATAACGCTATGACGAATGAGGTGCTCTGGCCGGGGTTTGAGGCATTATGGCCTCTGTTAACCACACCAGGCGGAGATACCGTACAAGCCATGCCCTGGCAAGGAATTCCGCTTAAGAATACCATTATTCTGTTGCTCTCTTCTGTGACCCTGCATATGGCCCATACCAGTTTGGAAAAGAATCACCGAATGGCACTGATTGTGTGGTTAGAAATTACTATCGTACTGGCTGGGTTCTTTTTGTACTACCAGGGCGTTGAATACGCCCACGCCTATCAGGAAATGGGACTGACGTTACAATCGGGCATCTACGGGAATACCTTCTTTATGCTGACCGGTTTTCATGGGCTGCATGTCTGCTTAGGCACGCTATTTTTGGCAGTATTACTTTGGCGCATTGCCAAAGACCATTTCACACCGACCGACCATTTTGCTTTTCAGGCCGGCAGTTGGTACTGGCACTTTGTGGATGTGGTGTGGTTGTGTCTGTTTGTGTTCGTTTACGTACTGTAAATTTTTATTTAACGCCTTAGTAAGGTGTTGAGTTTGGGTGGAGCCAGCCACTAAGGAGAGCAAAAATGAGTAGGATAACCACAAAGGCCGAAAACATGAGTCGTCGCCCAAGGTAGTGACTCATTGGACGATCTTCGTCATCAGGTTCTCGAACCATATGGATCAGTGCGCGGGCAAGGTTGAATATGATGAACAGTAAAAACAGAACCAAAATGATTTTTACGATGAGTGGCAGCATGTCTGATCCTCTTACGGAGGTTAAGTTATCGAAAAAAGTAATCTTAGCGACTGTTTTAACTGTGGTTGTGTTTGGTCTACTGGTCAAATTAGGTTTGTGGCAGATGTCGCGTGGTGAAGAAAAACAGCAGTCAGAGCAAGTTCTGTTGTCACGTAATAGCATGGAGCCGGTTTCTTTACATACCGCACTTGAACAGTATCCAATAACCGATATGACAGGCGTGCGAGTCAGGGTCGCTGTCTCCCCCAACCTGAATATGACGTTCTTACTTGATAACCAGACTTACCAGGGCAAAGTGGGCTATCTGGCCTATCAGCTAGTCCGCGAGCAGACAGGGCATTGGATGTTGGTTGAACGCGGTTTTGTGCCCGCTCCGGCTGAGAGAAGTCAGCTTCCTGATGTTGACTGGTTAGCAGAGCCACAGCAATTAGTGGGGCGGATGTATCAGAAATCACTTAATCCGCTGAGCTCACAACTCAGTATTGAAAATACAACACCACATCGCATTCAGAACTTAAATATTGAACAGTTATCACGGTGGCTGGGAGAGCCGCTCTTACCCGTGGTACTGCAGCCACAAATGGCGGACTGGCCTTATCCTCAACCGTGGGTGCCTTTCCCTCTTAGTGCAGAAAAGCACTTTGGTTACGCTGTCCAGTGGTTCGCAATGGCCGCAGTGCTTTTAATGATAGCGCTGGGTATTTCGGTTCGAATTTTAAAAGCGAGGAAAATGGAATGAACTCAAAAACGAAAGGGCGCTTAATTTTGTTAGCGATAGTATTGTTTTTTGCATTACCTGCTTTGATTGCCAAAACTGTGCTGACGAACCATTGGTATCAGTCCGGGGTTACCAATAAAGGGGTTCTGGTCGAACCCAGAATTACCCTGAGTTCACTGGGTATCACTCAGCAAGCAGATGATAAGCTTTGGAAAATGGGTTATCTCATCCCAGAGCATTGTGACGCGTTGTGTCAAAGACATGTTCATTTGCTGACGCAAAGTCATATCGCACTAGGTAAAGAGCAAGGCAGAGTTGCTCCGGTTTTACTGATTGCGGAAAATAGTGATATTGGTGCTGTACAAAGTATTGATCTGGAGAAAGTTTCGGTAAACAGCGCTTTTATCGACGCCATCGATCACTCGGAAGTGGTGATTCTCGATCCACTGGGCCAACTGGTGATGTATTACCCTAAAGCCGACGAGTCGCAACTGGTTGTGCAAAGTAAAAGTATGCTTGCTGACTTACGGAAATTGCTTAAATTGTCACGGGTTGGGTGAGGTATTGCGATGATGACTAGCCATATAAACCTGATCCGACTGGTAAAATTTGCACTGTTACTCACTGTCACCGTGATTGCACTTGGTGCATATACACGCTTAGCGGATGCGGGTTTAGGTTGTCCTGACTGGCCGGGATGCTACGGACACTTTACCGTCCCTCAATCATCTTCGGCACTTGAAAAAGCCGAGCTACTCTATCCACATCTTGATGTCGAACCTCACAAAGCATGGCCGGAGATGATCCACCGTTATTTTGCTGGCACATTGGGGTTAGTGGTGTTTCTGATTACGCTGCTCTGCTTTAAAGCGCGAACAGTGCCGATGACGTTACCTTTATTGATTACTGCCGTAGTGGTTTTTCAGGCCCTGTTAGGGATGTGGACTGTCACCATGATGCTGATGCCGATAGTGGTGATGGGGCATCTGCTTGGTGGTTTTACTCTGCTCGCCTGCTTATGGCTGTTGCTGTGGCAGCTGCAGTCTGATTCTGGGCTGGCAAACGACCAACAAGTACCGGCCAGTTTAAGAATGGGCGCATTGTTCACGCTTATGGTCGTCATTGCACAAATTATGCTTGGTGGGTGGACGTCTTCAAACTATGCCGCCTTAATGTGTACCAGCCTGCCGATTTGCGAAGGTAGCTGGTGGGCTTATCTCGATTTCAAAACCGCCTTTACTCTGGTCCATCATGGTCATGAAACCTATGAGTTTGGGGTTCTGGAGTACGGACCACGGCTCACCATTCACGTTTCACATCGTCTTGGTGCGATAGTCACCACACTTGCTGTAATAGCGCTGGCAGCGCGGTTATGGAGAATCAACCACGGTTCATTAGTCAGAATGCTAATCGCGGCATTGTCTGTCCAGTTAGCACTCGGGATCAGTAATGTGGTTTTCAACTTACCATTATTGATCGCTGTTCTGCACAATTTAGGCGCGGCTCTGTTAATGATTGCCGTGCTTAAGTGTAATTATCAGTTGTGGAGGGAGCCACATAAAGCGCCATCTGAAACTCAAGTCGTCAATGTCAACACAAGGAGTATTTCTCATGAGTAAATCTATCTCCATCCCCTCCGAATTAATGGCAACTCCTTCGCGTTGGCGTGTTTACTGGAAACTGACTAAGCCTAAAGTCGTGGCGTTAATGTTGCTGACCGCTCTGGCGGGAATGTGTTTGGCACAAACAGGCTCTCTGCCCTTGGCGGCTGTTGTACTTGGACTGTCTGGAATCGGTCTGATGGCAGGATCTGCAGCAGCATTTAACCACCTTATTGACCGCCGTATTGACGCCATTATGGCAAGAACCTATCGCCGTCCTCTGCCTTCGGGAGAAGTCAAAGCGTATAGAGTATTCGCCTTTGCAACAGTGATTGGCTGTGTCGGTTTTGCTGTTTTGTATATCGGTGTTAATGCGCTCACCGCGTGGTTAACCTTTGCAAGCCTGCTGGGATATGCGCTGGTTTATACGGTTTATCTTAAACGAGCAACCCCGCAGAATATCGTGATCGCTGGATTAGCCGGAGCTATGCCACCGTTACTTGGCTGGACGGCGGTGAGTGGTGAGTTACACGGTCACGCATGGTTGTTAGTGATGATTATTTTTATCTGGACTCCGCCACATTTCTGGGCTCTGGCTATTCACCGCAAAGATGATTACGCCAAAGCTGATATTCCAATGCTGCCTGTGACCCATGGAGTCGAATACACAAAAACATCGATTTTGCTGTATACCGTTTTACTGGCGATTGTCTGCTTACTTCCGGTGTTGGTTGGGATGAGCGGAGTGATCTATTTTGCCGCTTCAACCTTGTTAAGCCTCGGCTTTATCTATTCGGCGTGGATTCTCAAATATCGCTCTGATAGTCAGTCTGCTATGGCGACGTTTAAGTACTCTATCTACCACTTAATGGTGTTGTTTATTGCACTGTTAGTTGACCACTACGTGGCATATTAGAGCTATGATGATACGGAGTTCAGCCCGGTAATCAGTTCCGTTTGTTGCTCTGGTTCAGGTTGTTGCCACCATTTGGCTGAATGAAAAGCTTCATTGAGCGGCATGCGCTGACCAATCATTGGCGTTACCATCGTAACGTTGAGTGATTTGGCGATATTTGATGCTTTCTCAAGTGGCTCAAACCAGCGGTGTAGTGATAGATCAAAAGTACTGTTGTGGATTGGCATCATTACTCGACCTTTGAGATCAATATGCGCCTGAACGCTCTGGCGAGGGAACATGTGAACTTCAGCCCAGAGCTGGCTATATGCGCCTGTTTCGATCATGGTTAGATCGAATGGACCATACTTTTCACCAATGTCTTTAAATCCACTGAAATAGCCGGAATCGCCACTAAAAAATACCGATTTTTCACTACTGCGAATCACCCAACTGCCCCAGAGAGTTTGATTGCGGTCAGTTAAACCGCGACCGGAAAAATGCTGTGTTGGTGTAAAGGCAAAATCTATCGTGCCGCGGGTTGCGTTGTCCCACCAACGAAACTCCTGAATTTTACTGGCGGGAACCCCCCATTTTTCCAGCAAAGAGCCGACTTTCAGTGGTACCAGAAAGTGAGTAACTTTGTTTGCCAGCTTCTTAACTGCGGCTTTGTCTAGATGGTCGTAGTGATCGTGACTGATAACAACCACGTCAATGTCTGGCAATTCTTCAATAGACACTGGCGGTTGGTGGAAACGTTTGGGGCCCGCCCATTGAACCGGAGAAGCGCGGTCGCTGAATACCGGGTCAGTCAAAATCCACTGACTGTCCAGTTGCATCAGAACGGAAGAGTGACCGAGGCGATAAACGACATCACCGGTTTCCTGCTGTAACTGCTCAGTGGTTATAGACTGAACAGGTATGGGCTTTTTTGGAGTACTCTCCTCAGTTCTTTCTGTTAAGTAAGCCCACGAAATCTCCAAGAAGTCACGAATGTTGTTTTTGTTGTCCACTTCGTGGTTTGCAAATTTACCATTAAGTGTAACAGTGTCGGCAACTGAATGGTTTTCAACCGTATTCATTGTATTTCTCCTGTCGGTAGATGTGGAACACCTTACTTTTAAGCGCTATCGTCCCTTATTAAGATGAAAGGTTTGTGACGTTTATTAGAACTTTTAAAGTAAACTATACGGTGTAGTTTACATGTTTTTGATGAAAAGTAAACTGGGTAGTGTAATATTGGTGTCAGGTTTGGTTTCTGAAAATGAAAGAAAAGAACAGTGTGATGAAAAAAACTCGAAGTGAATTAAAGCGTGAAGCGATTCTGCTGGCGGCGAAAGACGCTTTTCGCCAGTTTGGCGCACAGAGTACCAGTATGGATAAAATTGCGGCATTGGCGCAGGTCTCTAAGCGAACGGTATACAATCACTTTTCTTCCAAAGAAGTTTTGATTATGACTTTGCTGGCGGATCTCTGGGGAGCAACGGAAAATCTGGTTGAACCCGAACAACTGGATCCTCTGTCGATGGAACAGCAGTTAGAACAGTTACTTTACAGTGAAATCGATGTTCTTTCGTCGGATGAATATCTCGATCTGGCGAGAGTGGTGCTGGGGTATTATTTATACCGTCCTGACGAACTGATGCTGCAGTCAGAGCAAATGGCTAAAAAAGAGAGTCAGATTTTAAGTTGGATTAAGTACCATGTTGAGCAAAAAAACCTGGATATTCAAGATATTGAACTGGCAAATGGGCAGTTGCACAGCTTAGTAAAAGGAGGGTGTTTCTGGCCTCAGGTGATGGGCCGAAAAACGATTCTGACCCAACATGATAAACAGTATCTGGCGAAGCAAAATGCGCAGTTTTTCCTTGCTCATTACGGGTGTAAAAAATAATTTACTACCCGTTTAAAGTGTAAATAATTCCTATGTGTTGCAATTTAATTTAAATAGTGCTTGCGCTTTCTGGTCAAACTGATTTAAGTTACGTGTGTAGCAACGAAGCTGTTCAGGGAATGGCTATGTACCGTTCTATAGCCAGTAGAAAAGCAAGAATAGGAAGAAGTAAGTAATGTATCAAACCGATGATGTAAATATTAAACGAATTAAAGAACTATTACCCCCGGTTGCAGTTTTAGAAAAATTCCCAGCGACAGATGTTGCTTCATCCACAACGTTTCAGGCACGTCAGGCAATCCACAACATTTTAAATGATGAAGACGATCGACTTTTAGTGATTGTTGGCCCTTGCTCTATTCATGATCCTCAAGCCGCTCTTGAGTACGGAAAACGTCTGAAAGCACTGAGAGATGAACTAAACGGTCAGCTTGAAATTGTTATGCGAGTCTATTTTGAAAAGCCACGTACCACGGTTGGCTGGAAAGGACTAATTAATGACCCGTATTTGAACGATACCTACAGCATCAACGATGGTGTGCGTATTGGGCGTAAGTTGTTGTTGGATTTAACGGATATGGGTATGCCAACCGCGAGCGAGTTTTTAGATATGATCACGCCTCAATACGTCGGTGATCTTATCAGTTGGGGCGCGATTGGTGCCCGTACTACGGAATCTCAGGTTCACCGTGAACTGGCTTCTGGTATTTCTTGTCCGGTAGGTTTTAAGAACGGCACCGACGGCAATATTAAAATTGCTTCAGACGCGATTCGTTCAGCCGAATCTTCACACCATTTCTTATCAGTAACCAAATATGGTCACTCAGCGATCGTTGAGACTGCTGGTAACCCTGATTGCCATATCATTCTTCGTGGTGGTAAAGAGCCAAACTACAGTGCTGATCATGTTGGTAGCATTAAGAGCCAGCTTGAAGCGTCAGGTCTACGCCAAAAAGTGATGATTGATTTTAGCCACGCAAACAGCTCTAAACAGTACCAACGTCAGATGGTTGTAAGTGATGATGTCAGTGCTCAGATTGCGGGTGGAGAAAACGCAATTTTTGGCGTGATGATTGAGTCTCATCTGGTCGAAGGCCGTCAGGATCTTGTTGATGGAAAAGCACCTGTTTATGGTCAATCTATTACCGATGCTTGTATTGGTTGGGATGATACTGAGAAAGTCTTACGCCAGCTTGCTGAAGCGGTAGAAGAACGTCGTAAATAACCCTAACACGACAGTACAAAGAAAGGTTCTATGCCGCAGAATTTCTGCGGCATTTTTGTATCTGGCTTACTGTAATTGCTGCAATTTGTGTTCAATTAACGGATCGTCCGGTGCCAGTTGTTGAGCAACTTCTAAAAGTTGTACGGCATCCTGCGTGAGCTTACGGCAGCATAGCTCAACTTTTAGCAACAAGTCGTGATTTACTGAGTGTCTGTCCATTAAGAGGATCGACACCGTGCCACAACATAAACTAGAACAAGCCATTGCCGCGTTT
>Ga0075011_10000285_pt1 | contig 27089 bp, 41 predicted proteins | sample TARM_MetaG_T_14_FD_72354 | JGI IMG/M metagenome (GOLD analysis project Ga0075011, IMG submission 72354) | Freshwater microbial communities from Pennsylvania, USA, analyzing microbe dynamics in response to fracking - TARM_MetaG_T_14 | ecosystem: Environmental > Aquatic > Freshwater > River... | reverse complement strand
TTCTTCGCTGTCGGTTTCTATTTTCCAATAACGCTCTCCGTTAACCTCAACATATCGATACATCCACTTTCTTTCGCCTTCTTCTCTGAAAAAGAGATCACCGACACGAGCATTTAACTGAATTGTATTTGGATCATCAGTCCCGAAGAAGTTGCGGTTACGACCATTTGCCGCCTGCATAGCATTGACAGCTGACTGTTCAGCCTGTTCTACTCTCTGCCTGAGTTCGCTCACATCTACTCCACTCGAAGTAAACTCATAAACATGATTGCCCAGCGTCGTGCTGGTGTAGTGGTTTTCTTTAAGTAAGCTAAAATCAAAAGCGACTAGCCTACTAGTAATCTCAAAGGCGTGGTCATACACGGCAACTTTAACGGTATCACCCGCTTTAACTTCTTGAAGTTGTTTAAAATGTTTGTATTGTTCAGTGTTGTGTAGAGCCACAAAATCGACATTAACGACCGTTTCAGGTTCGTCAACATGGTTCTGTTCAAACTCGTTTTGAGCGGCTTCACGTAGCATGTTGTATGCCTGTTCAAGCGGTACTGCATCTTCATCTTCTGTATATTCACCAACTGCTGCTTTAATGTCATCGTATTTTACTTCTGAAATAATCGGATGATCAAGATCAATTGATTGACTATCAACATATTTTTCCGGAAGTTCAAGACCATCAAATCCTACTGGGTGTATCCTGGTTACTATAGTGGAGACATCAAAAGTAGCGCTATACCCCATTAGGTCTCTTTTATGTTCAATCTTTATGCCTCTATCAGAACCCATACGTTCAAGCATTTCAATATGATAGTTATTACGGACTAACTCGCCGCCCCAACGTCTAAGAAATGAGTTGTTCTTCCCATCATCAAGCAACGCTGCCACTGGATTCATTCGAACTATACGAGCGCTTGCCGACGTATCAATGTTTGAAGTAGCTATAAATGAGTGAGGATACTGTGTATTGCTGAGTAATTGTTGAATCGCATCATTACCCACTTTACTTACAATATTAGTGTCTTCCACCCAATTATCTAGTAAGTCATAAAAAATATGACGAGCTTCGACGTAAATCGATTGCAATGTCTTTTCTATTCTATATATTCGGAATAACTGTCGATCCATGAACGGTACAGGTGCTTGAATAATATTTCTATTTACGAGCAGATGAGTATATTCAGTCATGGCAGGAATCTCAAAAGAAATTATAAACTCCCCATTCATCTCCCATTTGCCACTGTCGTTAAAAATCACCGAATCCAAAACACCGAATCCATTTTTTGAAAAATCCGTCTCTTTTGCATGGTGTAGTGTGATCAACGCCAGCACCACCTTTTATAAATCTCGACTTTCGTTGTCTGTCCACTAATACTGATTGTGTTATTACCGCTTTTTAGCACTGGATAACGTCCTTCCATATTATTATCCAAACTAGTCATATTTTTGTGAGCTTTTTTTATTATTCCATCAACCGTTACATATTCTTGAACGTCAGTAAAAATCATTTGATTGTCATTTAAAAGAACCCGGCATGTTCCGGTTCCAATAACTTTCAAGATCACACCAGCTTCAATATTTGAAGGATTTACGATAACAGTATTGGTAGTCGTTGATTGCACCGTAGAGTCTTCATATTCGAACGGTTCTGTAATGATTTCTATTTCAAAGTCACACCACCCAGGTATATCGTTATTACCGTCACTTACATTAATTACTGGTTGAGCAATCACTCTATAACGATTGTCATCAGATAGTCGAAACTTTGATTTACCAGTCAAAAAGTTAACAATATCTCTAAAAGTTGGTTTTACATTTTGATTAATGTAATTAAATCTTAGCCGAATAGGGACATCCTCATAACCGTCAAATACAGTTAACTTCCCATTTCTTCCCGGAACTTCGTAAGATAAATACTTAGGCTGTGATACAGGAATAACGGGACGTTCAGCTAATGAAATGCCAAAAATAGTATTGATACTTTCTTCATCAAATAAGACTTCTAACATTATCTCTTACGCCCCTTTGCTTGATTATGATCTCTGTTCTTTTTACCAAATTCTCTATCTAAAGGATCTCGGGTGACTCTCGCTATGACTTTACCGTCTAGAGTGACATTAACGATCACAGGTTTATCTCCGATGTTTCTTAGTTCGTCCATAATCCCTTGTAGCATCCGTTTAATCTCTTGTAAATCAAATCCGCTGGCTTGTACTATTCCAGCACCGATCCCCCCTAATGTTTCTTTATTGAGAGGCAAAACTGCTTCCCTTCCAGCTTCTCCACCTACCATCAGATTATTCCCATTCATCCCGAATGCTGTCGCTTTTTCTAAAATCCCACCTTTTGCATACCATTCGACACCAATCTTTGGTACACCTTCTTTGAGCCAATTGATGGGATTAGCTGAACCTTTTACCGTGAAACGGGGCATTTTTAGTTTCGGTAGTTTCCAGGAAAAGTTAAAGAAGCCTTTAATTTTATCAATCATTGTTTTCACTACATTTTTAGCAGTTGTTATCGGATTCGTGATTGCAGATTTAATGGAATTGAAAACTCTAGTCACTGTCGACTTCAAAAGATTTACTGATTTTATCGCTCCACTCTTCATTCCGTTAATGATTTTGAGCACTGCGTTTTTTGCCATAGTCCAGGCATTTGAAAAACTAGATAAGCCTGATTTCGCTCCAGAAACAATATTCTTAAAGAAGGATTTCATGCTTGCGATACCATTTTTCGCAAATGATTTTATACCACCTAGCAATTTACCCATCATGATCAGATTCCAGAGGTTCCAGGCAAATTCAACGGCTCCTTTTAGAAGCTGTTTGACACCTTCCCACATGGCGGACCAGTCTCCGGTAAAGATACCAGAAAAAATTTTCAAGGCGCCCATAATGATATTTAGTGCTCCTTGAATCACACCTTTTATATTTCCCCATACCGATTCAACTAAATACCGGATGACCGGAAGGAAAAATTGGAAAGTGTTGACTACAAAAGTCGCAAGATTTTTGACCGCTGAAATTATCTGATCGCCATTTTGGTTCCAAAAAGCAGTCAGTTGAGAGATGATATCTTTAGCAAATGAAATGGCATCCTGCAAAATTGGCATAGCGATTTCTTTGATAAGATTAAACATACGTACAAAGTTCTCTCCGAGATTACCTTCACCACTAAAGATGCCGGTATAAAAATCCACAAGTGCTTGTAAATAGCCTTTCAAAGTATCCCAGATAGCGCTATTCGTGATATTTTGTTTAATCGTATCAAAGTTTGTAATGAAGTCTCGGAATTTATTAATAACCAATTGAATGGCTTCCTGAATCATCTGCCATGCTTGTGTCTGTTTGATTTGTTCGATGAAGCCACTAAACCAGGTTTGAGCTACTTGCACTTTTTCGCCTGCAATGACTAGCCACTCAGAAACCTTAGTCAGTCCAGCAACTACAGGGGCTAGTATAGGGCCGCCAACAATAGCTAGAAAATCCTGCCAAGCTTGTTTTAAGTTACCCATCTGGTTCTCGTATGAATCTGACTCTCTTGCTGCTTGACCCGTTGCTCCAGCCATCTCCTGCATATTAGCCGCATACTCAAGCCTTGTTGCCTGCTTTGTTGCTTCATCAAGTTTCTGCCATTCGCCAGTAGATGATACGACACCTTCTTTGATTGCATACGTAGCCATTTGCGTATCGTTCGCAAAGATCCCAATAGACTCACCGGCCTCGTAGTTACCCTTAATGAAGCTAGTCAATGATCCGTTAGCTTGTTCATATGCCACATCGTAAAAGGCTGCAGCGTCTGCACTTAAAGTCACTGCTTTTGTCGCTTGTTCCATCGCATCTTCAGTATCTAATCCTAACCCTTTAAACATTGAGGTCATTTTAGACATCGACGGTTTCAATCGATTCGGTACCATTCCGAATTCTTCAGCCAGTTTATCGATAGCTTTTTGTGCTTCCGGCTGCAGTTCCTGGAAAACTTGCTCAAATTGTGCTCGCATCGCTTTGGCACCAGCAGCCGCTTGAACAGTCAAAGCCCCAAAGTCAATGAGTTTCTTGGCTACAAATAGACCACCAATAACTGCAGCTGCTTTTTTAAAGAACCCGGCTATTTTACCACTAGACTTTTTTGCTTTACCCGTAGTATCATCGATACCTTTATTTGCTTCGTCATTATTTAAACCAATCGTTCCAAATAACTTAAATATTTCTCCCATTTATTATATTTCACCGCCTTTTTCTATAGGCTTGATAAATCGCATGTTACTTTCGATGATCCGTTTCTCTTCTTCTTTAGATAGTTTTTGCATTTTGTTATTTTTAATTTTTCGATAATGTTTTTCCTTGAAAGCAGGGAAGTCATCTTCGATCTGTTTGTTTAACCATATTTCCCATAGCTGATCTTCGTTTTGCTGGTCATATAACTGCAAAATAAAATCCGCTAAGCCCTCAAGAGTATAGGTACTCATGAGTCTCAACGGATCTGCATATCTTTTGAACAGTAAATCTTTAAGCTTAAATTCCCCATCATCTTTTATAGTAATGATGCGATAGATGAGAAAAAATCTTTCAGTTCTTCTTTCTTAAAAAAGGCGATAAGTAATGCGGTATATTCTTTCAAGTTAAGATCCTGAATATCCTTCTGTTTTTTGCCGGTCAAATCAGCTAGAAGGGAATTGATATCCGCTTTGATTTTACCGATGTTCATTAATGTCTTTTGAAGTAAGCCAGCCATCGCTTCCATGCCACGCTTTTCTGCTTCAGCTTCTTGTTTAGCAATCTCTGCTTTAGTCGGTTCTTTCTTCTTATGGTCCATCGGTACGACTTTGCCTGATTCAGCATTTTCTTCGAATATCTTTACGAAATCGTCTTTAATGTCTAATTTCCCGATAATCGGAAGAAGAGTGAATAAGTCATCACCCTTCAGCTCTCTCATTTCTAATGTCATATTTATCCTCCTATTGCGCTACTGTGGGGTACAGAATCTTCCATGGATATTCATCTGCGTCTAACTGTTCTTGAGAAGCATGCGCTTCATATACTTGTTCGACTATCGCTTCTCCGTCGTCTTCTGTACCTAATTCTAGACCGTTTGTGCAGAAAGCATTGTCTAAGATTGCAATGACCGGATCATTTGATCCCGATAATTTACCGACAACTGCTATATTATCGATGTAATCTGTATCTTCCACAAAGCGTTTAGTTCGAATCACCTTGTATCCAGATGGTGCTTCCTCAATTGCGGCATCAACCATCGAACCATTCAAAGACTGTCTAATCGTTTCTGCTGTAAGTTCTTTCATGTTGGCGGTAACCGTAGCGTTGGCTGATGCCAAGACTTTGTTACCTTTCACTTTCATGTGCGTCGTACCATCAACTTCGACATCCCGGTAAGCTTGTTCAATTGTTAAGGTAACCCCTCCAGAAGTTGCGCCATGCAAAGTTCCTGTGAAGCCTGTTTCTGCTGCGAATGTGACGCCTGTATAAACTGTAGCTGCATCGATAATGTAGCTTTCAGACGTTTTTTGAGTGTATCCTGTTTTCTTTAATCCCATTTACATTGTCCTCCAATCTGTTTTACAGTAAAACTGTAAATTGCGTCGTTTGATTAAATCATCCCCTGTAGGAATCTTTGTAGATCTTAGAAACCTAAAGCGTAAATAGATATCATCAGTTAGTTGCCGATTATCTTTAAAATGATTCTTTAAAGCATCTTCTATTTGAAATATGTCGGTATAACTTGCTTGATTATCAAAAATGTCAACATCTATATAAAAACCTTCAGTATTTTCTTCTAGTGCTTCTGAATCAAAATCAAAAGTCACATAGGGATATAACACTGTTTCTTTTCTGTTTCGTTCATGATAGCTCTCTGGCACCACAAGACGAAATTGCTTAGTTAATTCTTGTAAAAATTCAATCACTTAACCACTTCCTTAAAATGAAGCGCCATATTCTTTTCCAACAATATCAATAATATTTTGTTTATTATGTCTAAAAGCCGGCCGTAAAAATGGTTGAGGCTTTTGGCCCTTAGTAAAGTAAAATTTCCCATCGGGTGCTTTATAAACCCATCCGCCTTTTCTTCCAGCACCATTTTCAGCGAATTCTCCGGTCCCAAACTCAACATAGACCGCATGTTTATTCGGTGATCCAACTTGTCCAATGACATGATTTCCAGATGTCTTTTGAAGATGATCGATTTTATCTCTTAATTCACCACTATCTACTGCAGCTAATTCTTTTGCTTGTGCCTCAACTAGAAACAAAGCAGCTTCCATTGCACTTTCTCTTGCTTTATTCAGTTGCTTCTTGACATCCTTAGAGTTGTCTTCAAACGTAAATTTATTACTCATTATTATCCACTCCAACATACTTGCAATAAACTTCGTTGTGATGGTGTTGACCAACTGGATCATCCGCATACGTGATTGAATAAATTCTTTTCGACTTATCCATTACACGCATATCATCGTTGATACCAGCAACAAAGTTAGGGATGACTAATACATGCGTTGACTCTTCAATAAACGCTTGTTGCGTTGTGTTTAAGTCTGTGCCATTAACCAAATCTAGATAACCTTCTACTTCTTGGAAAAGCATCCAGAACTCGTTGAATCCGCCGATACCATCATCTGCTTGTTGCTTGCTTTCAATCTTAAATGTCTGTGTCATCCCCATCGGATCCTCTCGTATTTCTTCAAGAATGATAGTAATGAGGCCGGATAACCTTCTATATTTTCAGCTGCATTCACATCATAATAAGTTGTACTCATCCGACTGATCGTTTCAGACTTTATTCCAATTTTTCCAGACATCTTTTTATCATACTGAATGAGTTTTTTTACACCTCGTTTAATATCTGGTGGGTAGCTAACTAAGGTCACCATCATATCACCGGTATTTTCATACAATAATGGCTCACCTGCTAGTTTTAATCCGTCCTGGAGTATTTCTTCTACAGTATAGATACCATCGTTAAATCGACTGTAATTGAGTTCTACAGTATCCCCTATTCGAATGCCTCTTATGATTTCAGTCGTTTTGATTGTATGAGGCTCTTCTATTACTTTAATGTGATAACGTACTGATTTATTCTGGAAATTATTTTTAGTTAGTTCTCTTACGCTATGTTCAATGCCATCTAGATCTTCTTGAGTGATATTCTCATCGAGTTTCTGTGCATCTGTTAAAGTAATTATCATTCAATCACCTCTTTCAAAGAAAAAAGAGGGAAAGTTATTCCCCCTCTATTTCCTCAACTTTATAACCTTTTTCCTTATACCAGTCACAGACCCAGCCTTCATTGACTTCCGCTTCTCCATATGAGAAATGGACGCCACCAGCACCCACTCCACAGTATCCTTTGATTGGAGAAACGACTCTATATTTCTTCTGTTTTGCTTCTGTCTTTTTAGTTGTCGCCATATTCAGCTTTCCTCCCTTTTCTATTATTGAATCTTCACATTACGTAGAACACCAGCAGCCTTAGTATTTTTCAGCGCTACACAGGAGACCATTTCCACTTCACCTTTTTTGACTGCTCCAGGTTGTTTGAAGTCTGGCAAATAACTTGTTAAGCCGCTTGTTCCAGTCAATGTAACCCCGTGGAAACCGTCTAACACACCAAAATGTACAGCATAAATATCTGTAAGGCCAGTCTCAGCAACTGTAGCGACAGTACGGTTTTTAACACCGATGATTGGAGATTCTACTGCTTTTCCATCGCTGATAGTTACTACATTTTTTAAGTCAATTAAGCGAACGTTATCTTCACCGATGGTTGTAATCGTTCTTCCAAAGGCTTGTTCTGAACTGGTTTTATAACCTAAGACACGGGCTACTGTTTGAATCTTAGTTTTCATACCCTCGTTTACAAATAAAGCATCTGCACCAGTACGATTGATCAGTTTTAATAAAGATTCATAAAAGAGATCTGCATTTTCCTTTAATTTCGTGATATTGGATAGATCAATGACTTCTTCGATGCCGAATTCTGTCTCTTGACCAACTAAAAACTTATCTAAGCCATCAAATTGATCAGCATCTGACGTTGCATCTCCGTTGATCATTGCATTATGGAAAGTTCCAATAGCTGAAATAACTTTTTCCTCCAGTTGAAGGGCCATATTGTTATACATGCCCTCAGCTTGTTTAATCACTCGATCAAGCTCGAAAGCTCCACCGAAGATTTTCAGATCAGCGCTTTTCTTTTCAACTGTAGCTTGACTTGCAGAGTATTCATTATTGATTGCTCTGAATGCCGTAGTTGAGGGCAGTTTCTTTTGAATGTAAGCATACGTTAATGTGCTACCTCCACCTTGAGGGGATACTGAATTATCAAAAGGTAATAGTTCAAGCACCTCTGAACGTCTAATAAATGTATCGACTACCTGCTGTTGTACTTTATCTGTCATACCGACTTTCATTTCTTCTAATGTCATTGGCATATTTTATTCCTCATTTCTTTTAGTTGTTTTCATATTGGCTCTTTATCGCATCAGCTAGGCTCACCGGCTGCGTTTCTGTTTGCTTGCCATTCTCCAATCCGTTATCCAAGACTTGATAGCCATTCGTCTTTTTGTCGGATCCTTTATCGATTGTCTGAGTTGCTGAATCATCGACTTCAAAGTGTGATGGGTTTGATTCTTTGAGCGATTTGATTTTATTCTCAAGCTCGATGACATTACCTTCTTTGTCTACTTCTACATCACCCAGTTTGTAAATCATATAATCAACATCATTAGCGCCAGCTTCTTTTAATGCCTCTTTTAAAGTGAAGGTTTTGCGTTCGTCCACTCTTTCTGCTTCTAGCTTCTTGACCTGAGCTTCATAATCATTGATTTTTGTTTGTAATTCTTCTGCATCCTTATTACTCTTCTTCAAATCAGTGACCAGTTTATTGGCAGCTTTTAAGTCATCCGCTGATTGATTATATACTTCCTTAGGTACTGCATTTTTCGGAAACTCCTTCTTGATTTCATCCATGGCTGTTTCAAGATTGAAATCCCCTTCAGCGCCCTTATGTTTCTCTATGATTGCCTTTATCCAATCCATTTATAATTCCTCCAATATCCATAGCATCTTTATACAGGTCGCTTCCTGTTGGATTATCCAGTTATGCTCCTGGATGTGAGCAGATTAAAAAGACAGTTTAAGGACTTATCCAGGTCCAGTCTGTATCGTAGACCAAACGAGATAGATGGATCACACTCTCTTTCTACCGCAAGCGGTAAATCCTGAGTAATAGCCGATTGATTACTTTTACTGTGAACCGTTTCAGCCTATTCACCTCCTTAGTTTGTTGTACTAAAAAAGCACCTAACCTACAATCCGGTTAAGTGCTTCCTATGAAAAGAATGTATTTAAATAGTCAGCCAGTTGGTCCTCATTTAGAGAACGGGCTTTATTTACCATTTTTCCTTTTATGTCAATATTACTATCTGTCCACATTTCTTTAACGAGGTCATTATAGTAATCATGAATGATGGGAATAATTTGATTATCTCTTACTACATCTCCTGGGATGTAAAGCTCCATTGCTTCCATTACCTTACCCCTTTCAATCTGTATAGAGCAGCCACCATTTGAGTAAATGCACTAGGATTAGCATGATGCTCGTCGTCTGTTTTCAGCTTGATAACCCAGTCATCAATGTCAGTTGCTATGTTGTCTCTAAACTGACCGAATTTAGGATTATTCTCAATAATCATGTCTAAAATCGTTTCCTTCTCAGCGATCATATCTTCAACATAATTATCTTTCATGTATTCCATCAAGTCAAGGTCAACGGCTTCCATTCGCTCGTAGATATCCGTCCAGTCTGCCGTTATTTTGTCAGGGTTAAGACGGTATTCCATAGCCTTTTTACCAAAATCAGTGAAGGACGTTGCCCCCTTAAACTCGGGCAGTTTTTTCAAGCGTGGTAGATTTAATGCAATGTAGTTAGGATAAGCCGGCATTAACACGCGATCATTAAATAATGAGAACTGATAGTGTGCTGATAGCTCTGTCATAGTCTCTTCAATACTTAACCAATTGTCAAAGTCACTTTGTTGATAGAATATATTTGTGCTTAGGCCATTAATACGTGCATGATATCCTTCATGTAGAGCCGTTTTAATTTGATAGTCGATCCCTCTGTTATCATTCTTCTGAAGCACAAAACGCTTGACCGAACACGGCTCACCTTTCCCTAAGTTGTCAATTTGATTGAATCCTCTAGCTTTAGCGTTTTCTATTTCAACTGGTAAATCGATATCGCTATATTTGAGATAATCACTAGCAAATTTGACTCTGTCATTATCTGCATTTTTGTAAATAGCTTTAATATCCTTTTCAAATGGATTATCTTTATTAACTTCTTTTTTGCTTATAGCTTTCTTTTTACCGTTTAGCCATTCATCATAATTTTTATACTCGATTACTTTCTTTTTTTCGTTATCTCTTCTAAGCGAAGGCTCGATACCATTTACAATAGTTACTGTTGTACATCGACAGTTAATATCTAATGCTGCAACACCAAATAATCGAGGACCATCAGCTTGAGACCCTTTAAATTCAAACTTCTCTTCGATATCGACTGTCTGGCCATCAAGACTTTGATGCTGTGACCGTGTTTTCTTATCAAGTGTAGCTGTCCAGCGCTTTTGGATATCCACACCTTGTTCTTTAGCATCTTCATATGCTCGCTGCTTGCTAGTAGATTGAGCTCTACCGCCCTCAGTTCGTGCAATCCTTAAAGCTTGCTTATATGTTGCTTCAGTTAGTTCCCCAACAGATTTTGCGACTTCTGCATAGCCCTTACCTCTTACTGCTCCATTTAATAATTCGCTCGTTACTCTATTGGCTAATTGTGTGCGGTGCTGATATAACCGTTTGGATAACGTCTTACCAGCCACTTTTTTATTGATCAGCTGTTCTACATAATCTTGATTTAACAATCCAAAATCTAATTGTATATTTTCTGCATCTTCTAATGCATAAAAGGTGCCATAATATCCATGTTCTACTTCACTTTTTACAAAGTCTTTGACGCTTGACTGCGTTTCTGATTCCAATTTTGATAAGATACCATCGATATGATTGGCTACTTTAAATTGGTTTTCTACTTCTAATTTCTTCGAAAAGCTTAAGGTCTCAAAGTTATCAATGTAGTCTTTTGCTTCTTTCTTTATGTCTATTAATGATTGTTTATAAAACTTATGAAGCTTGTTATCTAATGATTTATAATCCTTTTGGCTTAAAAGCTCTAATTCCTTATTCCACTTGTCCAGTTGCTGCAATAGCTTCACCTTCTATTGGATCTGTATCATCCTGGAGCCCTTCAGAATAATCTTGCTCCTCTAATAGCAACTGAACTTCTTCCCAATCCAAGTCATATTGTTCGCAAATCAGTTTCAATACCGTTTCATCATCCAGCCTTGGTGCTACAGCTATTATGGTTTGAATGATGATCTGTTTTGTTTCTGCTTCGATACGTTCAATATCCACGATATCTTTTTCGTTCACCATCGTTTCTCTTACAATATTGACTGTAATATCTCTGGAATGATAAGCAGTGCCATAGCGTCGATTAATATCATTAACTATCATTTCGTTACACCAGGCTAGCAAAGCTCTGAGTCTTACTTCAGCTTTATTGGCTTTCATATCAAGCAGAGCATAACGGGATTTAATAACAACGTTTGTTATGTTACCATCACCGATCTGTGTGGAATCAAAACCCATACCGAATTTATATATTGCATCTTTATCTATTTCTAGCTTTGTTTTCCTGGCTTCTACTGGAATTTCCACAGTCTTAATGTCTAATCCGCCATCTGATCCTGTACCAATAACCTTTCTTGCTTTGACATTCTGTCTTAATTCGCTTAAGTCATCACCTCTAAAACCTTTGACTACATAAATGGCTTCTGCAAAGTCCTGGAGATTGTTAGATAGAAAAGCTGCCATCAGATCATAGTCATCGATTAATGGTTTTATGGGTTCCAGGTCTGTTTTCTCGCTCTTGTTATTTTGCAGTCGATAAAAAGGAATCAACCCATAGCTGCGCTTGTAGATTTTACCTTCCTCATCTTTAGCAATAATGTGAGGACGTGGGTTAACCAATCGGCTTGTATCTAATTTGTAAGGATGGTTCTCCTCCGTCACATAAACTGTAACTTTTTCTTCATCCCATACTTCAGCAAAGCTGACTTTCTCATCTTTTCCGTTTTTATACACATCTTTATCGTAATATCTGATAATACCTTTAACCGTATTCGTCTCATCATAGATCGAGAACGTTTGAATGCTGTTAGACACTTGGAAACAAAGTCTGTCATCGGAATTAGTCCGTGCATAAGCATATTCAGAAGCTTTTATCGAGGCCCCTTCAACCATCTCCTGAAGAAACACTTGGAAGTCATCATCGTAGTACTCTTTTAAGTACGTATTAAATTGTTCATCTTCAACTTCATACTCTACAGGATTAGATAATAGATACTGTACTTTCTGATCTACCAGCTCAGTAAAGAATGCGTGCGGGATCTTAACATTCGACGCATTTTTATCTTCTTGTAAGACCCCTTGATCATCTATATAGAATATCCGATTATTCAATATGTCATGCTCATAATCGTAATACTTCTGTGCAGTTTTCGCTTTTTCTTTACTCTTTGATTGCTGATCCAGCTCGATTGCTTTTTTTAATGCATTTCCAACAACTTCTGGATTATCACTCAATAATGCCTGTGCGTTCATAGCTTTCCCCCTAATATAGCCATTTATTATTCTTCATTTCATCTTCCAAACTGTAACGTGTTGCATCTATACTGTGGTTATCTTTGTCTGGATAAGTCCCTTTCAAATTACCGTGAGAATCTCGCTCAATTTCATACTGAGAAAACTCCCTAGCAGTATTCGGACACCTTTCAGGATCAATAATGATCTGATTCAGGTCCTGTAAAAATTTAATTCCATGTTCCACTGACCCAGGGCCCTTTTTAGCTCCTTCGATACGTAGGCCTAAATCATTGAATTCAGCTATTGTTCTTGGTTCAGCACTATCACCCGTTATCCATCCATTAAGCTTGTTAAAGTGCTTGATTTTGTTCACTGCTACATGATTCTTTAAACCTGATTGATGTATCTCGACAAAAATAAAAAGACGCTTACGCGCCTTATCGTAGTAATTTTCTGTATAGTGCAAGGGATCAGCTGCAAAACCAAAGTCTAACCCTCGTTTCACTTTATCGAATCGATTAATCTCTTCATCCGTAATGATCCGATTTTTCACATTGGTGAATACTTCAGCCCCTGTGCCAGTAACCAATCCCAAGTATTCATGTTCATATTTTTTAGGATTATGTTCTCTAAGAAATTCGGCCTCATCAATGAACTGTTTCCCTAGCCATTCTTCTGGAACTGTACGGTAATCACTGGAATGCACCACTGTATCTGTTCTAAACTTCTGTTGTTCAACTTCTGAGTTAACCCAGTTGTTCTGACTTTGAGGGGGATTATACGTATAAATGACTTGAATATCGGTCCCACCACGAACCAATGACTGGTTTATCGTTCGAATATCTTTCATACTGGCAAACTCGTCTACCTCTTCATACCAGATGTATTTAGCATAACCAGCACGAAACTTTGCTGATTTAATCTTTCTAGGCTTATCTGCACCCTTAAAGACGATCTTCTGTCCTGTCGGTATATAGGTAATTTGTAACGGACTGACTGATTCGTGCCACAAATGACCTACACCAAGTTTATCAATGGCCCAAAGAAGCTGATCAAAGACTGATCCTCTTAATGTTTCTGCTACTTTTCGAATAACGACAGTATTTGCTTCTGGGTCTTCCATCATGCCTGTAACAACCTCAACGGAAGCAAAAGAGGATTTCGTTGAGCCACGCCCACCCTTTAACCAGTAGTGCGTATGCCGTTTAGCTCTAAAATCCCGGTGAATAGAATAAAATGCTGGAGCAACAACGTCAGTAAGACTAATCTGCTTCGTTGTCTGCATAGTTCTCACCTGGAATGTCATCCACGATTTGTATTAAACCAACATTACCAGTCATTTCTGTTTTTTCTGTCCATAGTTTATGGTATTTCCCTAATAGTTCAGCCGCTTTATTGGTATCCGAAACTTTAGTAGGCATCGATACTACTGACGGCTCCTCGTATTCTTTCGCTTGTTTTTTTAGTGAGCCATCTTCCATCTCTATCCATTTTTCTTCACGCTTTTTTAAAACAACTACTGTATACTCGTCTTCTTGTCGATCCATAACTTTTGTTAAATGCTGAAGTACCTCTGTTCCTGTTGCAATTGATAATTCTGTGGATCGTTCTTCGTAGGCTTTTTTTAAATATTTTATTACTGGTGGGATATGTGGGAACTTATGGGTACCTTTTAACATTTTATTAGCGGTATTATTTGCGCTATTCTTGCTATAACCAGCATTTCTACACGCTTCTGAAGCATTTGTAAATCCATTAGCTACATAAGCTAGAATAAACTGTTTTTGTCTATTTCTAGATGATGGCCATTTATTCATTTTTTCAATTGCTAGATCCGTAATCTCTTCAATTAATTTATTTTGTTTTTCACTCATAGCCATCACCCCTTTTTATTTAATAGTTCCCCAATGAATCAATTCTTTTTTGTCAATCACTCCAAATTTCAATACTTGAGAAAGTATCTTCGGCTTCAACCTACAGATCAATTTAGCAGAATTCTTTTTATCCATTTCAAATTTAGACATTAGATACAATTCCATTAATGTTAGAGCAATCATTGATATCATTTCATTCGAGTTGTTTATATCAGGTTTTCTTTGTTCTTGGATTTGTTCAAGAAAATGTACTTGTCCTTTGTTCAAATTTATTGGAATTTTTTTGTTTTTAGTTTTTCCGTCTCCGCCTGTGGTTAAGTTATATCCAAAGATGCCGAATGTACCGAGTTCATCTATCCAGTTTATTTCTTTTTCATTCAATTCTTGTTCGTTAGTAGCATAATCAATAATATTAAGAGTAAATTTATCTTTACCATATTTTCTTATTGCTGAACCTATGTAGGAGTCTGCTTTACAATGTTCCTCGAATCTTTTTGAAACACTTCTTATTGTCTGACCCACGTACATTTTGTTATTGCTGGTATTAGTTATAAGGTAGATGTATCCATATTTTGCCATTTTTCCATCACCTTTCTAGCTATTTATGTAATTAAAAAGACACCCGATAGCGGATGTCTTAGATACTATGTTTGTTTGACAAGCTCTCTACTGGGTTCTACTGGATAGAGAATGCTTGTTACATCTTTGATGCGAACTCTTTCATCATTCTCTTTACGGTGATCCATTAATGTTTCTAATTCTTTCTTTTGCTCTTCAGTTAACATTCCCTCACCTCGTTTACTCTATTTTTAGATTAGAATAGAGTATAACTCAATATTGAAAGCGTTTCAACGAATTATTTATGACTTTTTGTAATATGGGTTATCTTATTCCCTCCAAAAAACCCTCTGCATAGTATACAGAGGGAAAAGGAGTTTGGAAGGCGTGACGTCTTTATTCCACACTAACATTATACCACCGTTTTTTAGGTGAAAACGGACATAGAACGGACATTTAATTTTCCCATGCCAATAGTGACGTTAATTCTGCTATTAACTCATTTCTGATTCGTCTGGTGTGACGTTCAGAATAATTGACTGCTTGAGCAACATCTCTCCAGGACTTTCGCTTAAGGTAGTATTGACTAAGTATCTCATACTCTACTGTATTTAAGTTATGCAAGAAATTCGAAATAGTCAACTGCCGCCTTTTGAGTACTGCTAAATCATGATCAATTAAGAGGTTCATTACTGATTTTTCCTGCGGACTTTGAGAATTCTTTGAACTCTTTACCTTCACATCTATTTCATCTTCCGGTCTTCTTGGATACTTCAACTCCAGTACTCGATTACTAATTTCTTGCTGCAGGTACCCTTTTAAATAATAGACTAACTTACTTTCTGTTTTCTTAAAGTCATTCTCTATGATCAATATCTCACCTCCATTGCCTATTTTGAAATTAATTTATTTACGTACTCTCCGATATCAATCCAAAAGCTTAATATGTCAATAAATCCTTGCAGCTGCTCTTTCTTTTTCTTACTGACAATCTTCTCCTGGTCTTTCACTAGCTGATCGTGCCAGGTCTTTGTTGCTGCAATCCTTAACTTTAATGTCTTTCTGAAATCACTCATTTTCCTGCTCCTTTCAGAAGGGAAGATCGTCATCTGAAATTGTTACATTGTCATCATTAGCTTCAAAAGGGTCCTCTGCTGCATTTTCTGTTTTACTAGTATAATCATTCTGACTATGTGCTGAAGGCTGCTGGTTCTCATTCTTACTGCTCAATAACTGCACTTCTTCAGCAACCACCTCTGTGATATAAACCTTGCGCCCTTCGTTATTCGTATAGTTTCTTGTCTGTATGCGTCCTTTGATTCCGATCATGGATCCTTTTTCTGTGTAATTAGATATGATCTCAGCGGTTTTTCTCCAGGCAACTACATTGATGAAGTCTGCTTCCTTTTCACCGTTCTGGTTAGTAAAAGATCGTTCTACAGCTACAGTAAAACTAGCGACAGCTATTCCGCTGCTGGTATGCTTTAATTCTGCGTCTCTCGTCAATCTTCCCACTAATACTATATTATTTATCATCTCATGCTCCTTATCTGTCTGGTGCGTCTAATTCGACGCTTAAAATGGTTGCTTCCTGCACTCGTTTTAATACTTCCCTTTTCGCTTCGTCTTTATCTTCAGCCCATACGTACATGCCATACTTTCCTTCTGTGGTTTGAAAGATTACTCTAAAACTAGATTCATCGTGTACTTTTCCAAAGACTTCTTTTAATGCTCTGTCATCTCTCATCATTTCACTTCCTCTATTTCAACTCTTGGAAAATCAGTGTCTATAGCAAATTCGTGACTAATACTTTTTATCTCTTTCCACCCATCATTAGGGATCAGCTTTGCTGCGATAGCTCCATCTAAAATAAACTTGATAGCAAATGCTATGTTGTCTGGATCTTTGCGTTTATCTTTCACATACCAGGTACATTTCAGTGATAGTGGTAAAGCTGTCAATTTAAATCCTTCGGTCAACGCCTTCTGTATATGAAGTTTGCATAAACGAGTTGCTCGCTTTTTTACTTTAGCTCCTTTATGATAATGTGTCCGATTAGAATTTGTGTACTCGTTGAGTGTTGGTAAGGCAGAGGGGATAATGATTTTATTCATTACATCAACCTTTCTAATAATTTATTGTGATAAAGCACTTACAGTGGTAGAGTTAAAAGAAAAGGAGTTGGATATTTTGAAAGAAGATGTTTTAATTAATTACCGTGACGGTACAGGTACTGCTACTTTAAAGATACATAATATATGTCCGCACTGTGGTGAAGAAGTTTCTCCAAAAGTATTTGGTGGCTATTCTAATGACGGATACCGTGAATTACACAAAGTAATTGGTATAATCTTAAGATGTTCTCGAGAAAAATGTAGAAGATACTACAGTTTAGAGTATGAGTATAATGGTTCTCAATGTAAGTTTAGAGAGTCACTATATCGCCCATCAATAAAAGTAGAATTACCAGAGAATATAGAGAAAGTATCATCCGCTTTTGTAGAAATATATTCACAGGCAACTGTTGCCGAATCAGAAGGATTAGATCAAATAGCAGGAGTTGGTTATAGAAAATCTGCAGAATTTCTAATAAAGGATTATGCTATAAGAAAGTCCCCCGATGATGAAGCTTCGATAAAAAAGAAACTCTTAGGTGCCGTTATAAAAGAATACCTCAATGAATTTCCTAGAATTCAACAGCTATCAACTGCAATAGCTTGGATCGGTAATGATGAAACTCATTATGTCCGTAGACATGACAATAAAGACATCGATGATTTAAAAAGATTTATCAAAGCATCGGCTCAATTTATAGCAGCTGATTATGATGTTGATGAAGCTTTTGAATTTACTTCTGATTCTTGATTATGTTTCAACTGTTTTAGTAAAAGTCTATTAGTTTCTAGACACTTTTCTATTGTTTGATCATTCAAATCTATTAATGTTTCTAAAAATATTATTCTTTCTTTTAGTTGTTTTATAGTTTCGCACATAATTTCACTCCTTCCTATTTTGTTATGCAGTCGGCTTTTCCCATAGATCTTATTCTGTGGGATTAATGCCGACCTTTTCTATTTTCTAAGCCTTTCAAGATGCTCTCTTAGTGCTATTTGTTCTTCATCTCCACTCCTTTCATCCTTTTCCTAGCTTCATCGCTCTAAACTCAGCTATCCGTCTCTGCATCTCTTCTTTTTCTTCAGCTGATACTGGTGTATCTTTAACTGGTTCATAATCATCCCTCGCCCATTTCGGTAGCGATTCGGATCGAGTGTTAGTGTTTTTATTCCAGTTTTTCTTTTTCGCTGGTTTAGCCTCTTGCTTAACATTTCTTTCTGCTTCAGCAGCTTCTATCTTTTCTAAAGTGTTGAGGCCTCTATTCTCCCAATTGACTAAGATACGATTGACATAGCTCCAGGTCCGCTTGTTGTTCGTTACTCCAAATTCCATGGCTTTAATAATAATCTCGTTGGCCTCTTCTACAGACGTACCCGTTTTAGAAATATCCTCTACCCAGCCATTGATCTTCTGCACAGTTAAAGATGCAATTGAACCATAGCCATTCGATTCATAAAACCTAGCCGGACTGTTGTTGTTGATGTAATTCTTTTCATTCTTTAAGTTCTTTTCATTCTTGTTTGTGTTCACTAGCTGTTCATCAGTTGTCAAAGAGCTGTTCACTTGTTGTTCATTTACTTGATAGTCATCCCAATTTTTCACTGTCACGACGCTGTATTTTGGGTTCGAGTTGATGTCCAACATATTTTCTTCTTCAAATCTCTTAAGCCAACGCCAGACAGATGAGCTGTTCACTTGTTGTTCAGGTGCTACTCCCTCGTTCATCTCTTTCGTTATAGCGGCGCGCCCTGTAATGAATTGACCCCTGTTCACTTTCAATTCCTGACCATTAAATAAAAACTTTCTTTCTTTATGACTAGCTTTCATTAAACATAATGTCCATAATCTGAACATATGAGGATGAGTCCAGACGAAAGAATTAGTTATTTTTCTGTATAATTTGATATAGCCAACATCCACGCTGATCCCCCTTCCTGATATTTTTTCACCTCCTATCCATCTAACAATTCATGCGTGGAGATAAAACCGTCTAATTGTTTTCTTTCTCGACAGTATTCACATCGCCCACACATACTAGGTCTCTCCTGGCCATTTTTGATTTCGTCTAAAGCTTTAATATTCTCTTTAACAAAATCTAGTTCAATTCGTTTATCTATCTCAGGAACTTCTATCGCTGCAACATTGGACGGGGTCTCTTTGGTTACTGCATAGATGTAACCAATGAAGGGTTTCCCGTATTCCATCTCCAGCAGCTTCTCATAAATACCTAGTTGGATCACATAACCATAGCCTTCGACAAAAGAAACATAGCGTCGCTGCCTGTTATCCCATATCTTGTTATCCAGGGCTCGTGTCGTCTTTAAATCAACAAAATAACCTTCTTCAATATTCAGTAAATCGATCTTGCCTTTCCATTCGACACCAAAGAGTTTTCCTGTGACAGGGACTTCTTTTTGTCCCTGCCATAAGAAATTAAAGAATGGTTCTTTGTCTATCCTCTCAATCATCTGTTCAGCTATTTCAAAATCTCTATAGAGTTCGCCATTCTTTTTGAGAAGCTTATCTTGATTCTGTTCCTTAAAGTGAACGTGAGCTTCTTGACTTTCAAAATAGCTATGCACATAATTACCTACCAATAGCGCTTTTGGATCAGATGACGGATCCCATTCTTCTTTAAGTTTAGCTATAGCAGCCGCTTCACATTTTATAAAGTCTTTGTATTGTGAGACTGACCAGTAACGCCAGCCAGCCTCATTTGAGTAATAATCCTCATCTTTAGTTAAATCTAATGCATTAGAATAATTCTGCTTGTTCGCCATCATACTCACCTCCGTTGAAATATTTATCAGCTATATCTACGAGTTCATCTTTTCTAGCATGTGAGTCATATTCCACTTCGTGAGCGTCCAGGGCGCTTTTCAGCTGTGGAACAGTGTAGCCAGACACATCGATTATCTCTTCAATCTGATCAGGGTCTATATCTTCTTTTGGCTCATCTTTCATAGTCACGATAAGTTCATCTTCCGGTACTTCTTCACACTCGACATCTACCGTCTCATCTTTTTCTTTAGTCTGTCTATCTTTAAAACGTTCTGCTAGGCTTTTGGTTTTATCTTCAGCTGACGCTGATCCCGTGACATCCTTACGTCTTACTTCTTCATCGTATTCATTCTCCGTGGAGTCATTAATAGCTTGAATCAATGTATCACTATCGTTGGACGTGTTGATGTAGTTCTTAGCTGCTCGATTAATCACTGTTCTTTTAGCCATCTCTGTGCTAAATTTTGAATGAACGGCTGTTGTCTTTGCTTGAGTCCAGCTTGTATCGATCTGCTTTTTCGTCATTGCTGTTAAAAGCTGACCATCTTTTTCAGTATCAATAATTGCATAGGCCCCAATCATTGGATTATCTCGATTCAAAAAGCTGGTTTTGTGATATTTCAGTCGTTCTCTGCCTTTTTCGTCAAATTCTACTTCAAACTCATCACCTTCATGGATGACATTAGCCCATATATCTTTCACACCACTCAGTCGTTTAAGTACTGTTTGAGTTCCAAAATAAGAGCGCTGCATTTGTAGCTGATCACCATAAACAATAAAGTAACATTGTGTTTTAGCCGGCGATAATCCTTGTGTCACCATATTGAGTAAGGTATTAGCAATACTCTCTTTTGAACAGACATCTAAAGCTGGACGTTTGTTTCTATCTTTCACGTTTTTCAGTTCGAAAAAAGCTGATTTAAGTGCATTGTTAGGGTTATATCCAGCTGGTAACTGTAAGCCCTCATCCTGTAGTTCTACTAGTTTATGACTGATCTGATCGGTAATATCCTTCTGTAATAACGCTGGTGTGTTTGACATCTTTCATTCCTCCATATTTTTGGTATAATTAAAGTGGTTACTTTTTATTAGACACCTTGCCAGAGGTGTCTTTTTTTAATAGATTCCTTCTTCTTTGCACCGGTTCTTGTAGTAATCTCTGTCTTCTTCCATTTCATTCAGTTCAGACTGCCTCTCTTCGTAAGCGTTATACAAGCCATTTACCCAGTCACACATTAAGACAATGATGTCCATATTGTACTTTTCTGCTATCTCTCCTAGCCGTTCGAATCGATCTAACATATCTACATCAATTTCATGATGAATGCTGTTACGGCCGTTTATTTTGCTGATCACAGTGATCATCCTTTCTTCAGATCTTGTGTTTGATCATAAATTTATCGATGTCCTTTTTGTCATACATGACTACTTGGCCGATTTTAATCTCTTTCAGCCCCATAGTGACCCATTTCCTCACGGTTTCTTTACTTACTCCACCTGCATAGTGCATGAGTTCATGTTGTCTCAAATAGCGTGTTTCGTCTCGACTACTCATCGATACGACCGATTGTTCTACTAATTCAATTATCATCTGTCTCATTTGTAATTCTGTCTCTTCACTGAAGAGTTGCATGGTCCAGGACCTCCTTAAGCTCATCTCTAAATTTCTTATACGCTATAGATTCAGCACATAAACGGGATGACATATTGGCATGATTCTCTCGCTCTTGATAATACTTAACGTCTCCAGTGTCTTTGTACTTCTTGTCATTCTCCCAGTATTTTTCAACATGATGCTGCTGACGCTCCTTCGCATAGTTAACGAGTGTTTCATATTTAAAGTGAAGTTTCTCTACACCTTCAAGTACACCAGTCTCCTTTATTTCTATAGTCATTATTATCACTCCTCTTTTTATTCTGTGCTCCAATCCGCTTTTATCACTGCATAGATAATCAACATCAGCGGAATAATCAAATATTCTCCGCCCCAGCTAGGATCCAAACCTAAAGCCAATCTGTGATCAACTGCATAATCTCTTGCTATAACTGTCAATAAGATCCCGATAACAAGAAATAATAGTTCCCATTTCATTCGTTTAATTCTAGCCATTGTTATTCCTCACTCTCCTAATCTCTACAGGTTCAGGTAACGCCGGATCGACTAATTTTTCTTTTGTTCCAGACGAATAGGATGGAAACACCTTATTTAAATATCTGTGTACTGCTGCTTCTTCATCTTCAATGTATGTCTTACCTGTATCTATCCCTCTACATATTTTTCTTACCATTTGATCTGTCCTCTCTTAATTGATCTAAACTCACTTCTAAGGCATCTGCTATTTTACATACAGAAGAAAAATGCAAATCAGATGATCTACCGTTTTTTAATTCATAAAGTAAGTTCTGACTTAAATTCGCTTCTTTAGTTAATCTGTAAATCGTCCATTCTTTTTTGTCTAAAAGATATTCAATTCTTTCCCAAAGCATTCGACTCCTCCTGACCTGTGCATAACTTTGTGGATAACCATATATATAGTTGTTTATAACTTTACTAGCACAACATATTGTGTTAAAATATCAATATATAAATCGACCTAACTACCTACTAAGTGATTTATATAAATACTTTCAAGAAAGTGAGGTGTTAAATATGACTAAATATTATAAACCGGGCGAAGACAATAAACCGGCCGGGAAGTATGAAGAAGTTGGCCCTCGTGGTGGTAAAGTTCCTAAAGGAAACAAAGCTACTCTAGATCCGGGCGATCGACTACCACCAACATCTGAACCTGGAAATCAGTGGAAAAAAGTTTAATCTATAACTAGTCATCTTCTATGATGACTAGTTTTCTTTTAGCTAAGCAGAAGCACCATCGAAAAATATTAATTTGAATCCAGGCTTCTACAATCAACTCGCCATTCTCACGATATTTAGTTATATAGTGATGCATTTATTTGCCTCCTCTTTAACCTCATAACCTAATTCAATCTCCGGAAGTATATCGTTATCCTTTAACAACTGATAAATAAAGATATGCCCTTTCTGAGTCCATTTCGTGCTTGGAACTAACTTCGGATCCCTTCTGCTGCCTACCTCTATCATTTCAGTATGTGTGTACCCTTTATCCTGGAACTTACTGTAAAGTAACCATGTTTTGCCTTGTCTATACTGAACCCCTAGCTGATGGAGTAGTTCGTTCAAGCCTTTTCCGCTCATCCCATAGTTTTTAGCAATCACCGTTATACTGACCAGACTCTTATTTTTTAAGATGCTGTCATAGTAATCTGCTTTTGGCTGCAGCTCTTTTACTTGCTGCTCGACAATTAAGCGTTGCTCTCGTTCTGCTTTTATAGTTTCCAGTAACTTGATTGCTGTATCAGGATCGCTGATCAGCTTGTCTACGGTTTCTGCCGTTGCATACATTCCGTGTTTTCGGATTGATGGTAGAACCTCACTTGTGACCCAGCGTTTGAATTTTTTGGCGTTAGGAAGTTTCGATTTTAGTATTAAGCTATATAATCCAGATTCGTTGATGATCGTAATGTCTTGTAAACCTCCAAGGGTGTCCCATTTCGTTACCCCCTTATCTTCATCATCTACATGATTTAAAATAGCTTTACGAGTGTTGGAGTATCCTAGTATCTCTGCAACATCTTTTCCGACAAACCACGGCTCATTTTCTTTTTTAACCATTCTTACTTCCTTCTTTTCGAATACATAAGTCTGCATATTCAATTTAATTCCCTCCTAGCTTATTTATGGATTCATTTATATCGACCATCTTACTTTGTCGCATTATCGCGACTTTGTTCCCAAAAAAAATATTTATAGCTTCCGAATCTGATAAAGGAATAATCTTAGTCATTTTATTAACCTCTTCAATAGAAAAATTCCCGCCTTCCTTCATTTTTCTGTAATAAGTGGCTTTGGAAATCCCTATTTTTTCAGCAACCTCTGCTTGTGTCATTCCTCTCTCAACAATTTTTCCTTTAAGCTTATTAGTATCAACCATCCTTCCACCTCCCTTTTGTCGCGTTATTGCGACTTTGTAACTTTATAATATCACAACCCAGTACATAGTCAAGAGAAAAGTTTCATTTTTGCGACTTATCCATTGAAAGTTTAAACACAGGCCTATATAATGATATTAATGAATGAGAGGTGAGTTAAATGAGTGTTGGAGAAAGAATGAAAAATAGACGAAAAGAATTAGGACTTTCAGCAGATGATATCGCTGAAAAAATTGGTGTATCTAGGTCTACTGTATTTAGATATGAAAAAGGCGAAATTGAAAAGCTTCCTATAGAAATTCTGTATCCTTTAAGTGAGGCGCTAAAAACTACGCCAGAATTTTTAATGGGTTTAAAACATACCGCTCCTACTTCCAACATGATGCCTGTCACCGGTTTCCAGCGCATCCCTGTCTTAGGTAAAATCGCATGCGGCGATCCAATCACTGCAATAGAAAATATATCTGAGTATCGTGAGGTCCCTAAAGACTATTTAAATTATCATGGTGAATTATTCTTCTTAGAAGCAACTGGTGATAGCATGGAACCTAAAATCCCCGATGGATCTTATGTGTTATGCCGTAAACAAGAAGATGTAGAAAGTGGAGAGATTGCTGCGGTATTGGTAAATGGTGATGAAGAAACGACATTGAAGAAAGTGATTAAGCAAGGTGAAACTATCTTGCTTCAACCATTAAATGAAGATTACGCCCCTTACATAGTGACGGAAGATAATCCCGCCAAGATAGTAGGGAAAGCTTTAAGAGTAGATACAGAATTATAATGAAGCAGAAGGAGAATGTTCAGTGAACTCAACAGTAGAAACAACGCTATTGAATAATATTAAAACCGTGCTTTCTGAATTCCCTGAATATTGGGATGAAGAAACACTGCTGAAAAATAAAGTCGTTGATGACTTAAGAAACTATGATGAAGCAGTCATTACTGCTCTATTATCAAATGAAAAAATTAAAGAAACGTATGCTCTTCCCGTTGGAGATATGACTATATTTAAAGTCGAAGAATTCATCGAAATGCTACGGTATAAGAATTATTGGGATAACAGCTATACGAAATATAGAAATGAAATAGGGTTAACTACGGATGGTAAATATCTGAATTACAATACAGATGTAGTTCTAGACTTCCCTTTTAAAGATTGTGTTTTAGAAGGTGGAATGTCTAATGAGGATGAAGGCAAGCAAGAAGTTTACTATCACAATGTCATTGCAAAAGAAGAAATTGATACACTATTCTCCCCTAAAGTTCTAACTAACATGAAAAAATATGATAAAGATGGAGAACATGAGGTTACAGAATTTAATGATGATGACAATTTGATCATTAAAGGCAATAATCTCTTAGCTTTACATACTTTGAAGGAACGTTATGCTGGTAAAGTGAAATTGATTTATATTGATCCACCTTACAATACTAAAAAAGATCACTTCGGATATAATGATAAGTTCAATCATTCATCTTGGCTAACATTTATGAATAACAGACTGGAAATAGCAAAATCATTGTTACGTCCGGATGGATCAATTTGGATAAGCATAGATTCTACAGAATCTCACTATTTAAAAGTATTAGCTGATTCTATTTTTGGTAGAGAAAATTTTATTGATGAGGTAATATGGCAACGATCTTATGCCCCCATTAACCTAAAGAAGACCCTCTCCAAAAGTCACGATACAATACTAGTTTATTCAAAAAACTTTGACGAGAATTATGAATTAAACAAACTTCCACGTGGAGAAGAAGCAGATAATCGCTATAAGAATCCGGATAATGACAAAAGAGGTGTTTGGCAGTCGGATAACCTCTCCGTGGGTCCTGCTGTAGAAAAGAACATTTATGAAATTACAACTCCATCTGGCAGAAAAGTAACACCTCCAAGTGGCAGAAGTTGGCTTTTATCTAAAGAGCGCTATGAAGAATATAAAAAAGATAATAGAATTTGGTTTGGTGAGGATGGCGGAAACACCCCAAGGATAAAAAGATTCTTATCTGAAGTTCGTGATGGAGTCGTGGCACAAACCCTTTGGACTTACAAAGAAGTAGGTCATAATCAAAATGGAAAAAGAGAACTTATTAAACTTCTTGGTAAAGATATCTTTGGTACCCCTAAGCCTGAAAGTTTAATACAGAGAATAGTACAGTTAGGCTCCAATGATAATGATATTGTTTTAGATTTCTTTATGGGATCCGCAACAACTCAGTCTGTAGCTATGAAAATGAATCGTCAATTCATTGGTATTGAACAAATGGATTATATTAACACTGTTTCTATTCCACGTCTTCAAAAAGTTATCGACGGTGAACAAGGAGGTATCTCTAAGGATGTAGACTGGCAAGGCGGTGGAAGTTTCGTCTATGCTGAATTAGATAGTTTGAATCAGCAATATATTGATAAATTGAATGAACTTACTTCTGAGGAAGAGTTAGAAGCAATTCTAGAGGAAATGAAATCATCTGCATACCTAAACTTCAAAGTTGAGTTGCATAAAGTAACCGTTAAAGATAAAGACTTCTCTACCTTCTCACTTGATAAGAAGAAAAAAGTCTTAATCGATGTACTGGATATGAACCAATTGTATTTAAACTATTCAGAAATTGATGATACGCAATACGACATTTCTGAAGAAGTAAAACAGTTTAACCACTCTTTCTATAATCAAGGAGGCGAATCAATTGGCTGAAGAGTTGCTTCATAAGAAAATAGCTGATTCATTCAACCTCTTTCAGAGCCCTCCAGAAATACCTGGTTACATTACAGATAATTTAGGGCATGATTTACGCCCGTATCAAGAAGAAGCTCTGGAACATTTTATATTTGCACAGGAATCTGATAATGCCAATATGAGCTTCAATCATTTATTATTCCATATGGCAACTGGATCAGGAAAAACATTGGTACTGGCTGCAACTATGCTGTACTTATTCAAGCAGCATAACCAACAGAATTTTATTTTCTTTGTTAATACCGATGCCATCATTAGAAAAACGTTTGATAACTTAACCAAT
>Ga0075011_10000284_pt1 | contig 27100 bp, 24 predicted proteins | sample TARM_MetaG_T_14_FD_72354 | JGI IMG/M metagenome (GOLD analysis project Ga0075011, IMG submission 72354) | Freshwater microbial communities from Pennsylvania, USA, analyzing microbe dynamics in response to fracking - TARM_MetaG_T_14 | ecosystem: Environmental > Aquatic > Freshwater > River... | reverse complement strand
TCGGCAAGGTCGGGCTGGCCATGATCGGCCTGATCGATGGCGGGCAGTTCCTGCGCGGCAAACCGGGCCAGCGCGGGGGCCTTCTGGGAAGGGGCTGCGCCCTGACTGTCTGCCTGACGCACGGGGGCCTGTTCCCCGGAGGTCTGTTCGCCGGGTGCGGGGAAGTTTGCCAGCGCCAGCGCGGCGGGCTGGCCGGTGTCTTCGCGCATCGGCACGCCGAGCAGCCCGGCCACGCGCAGGCGCATGTTGTCGGGATCGTTGAGCTGGGCCCACTGGGCCATGCGCGCGGTCAACTGGTCGGCGGGAACGTCTTGCGAGGCCATGTCGCGCGCCTCGCGCCAGTGGCCGGCCATGGCCATGGCATAGGCCAGGTTCTGGCGCAGTTTGGGCGTGCCTTCGCCAGAGCGGATGGCCTGGGTGAGCAGGTCCACGGCCTGATCGGCGCGGCCCACCATGGCCAGCGCGAGGCCGTAATCGGTCACCGGGATCTGGTCGCGATGCGCTTCGAGGGTGTCGAGCGCCACTGCTTCGTGGCCCAGTGCCATGTCGGTCAGCGCGAGGCTGAGCGCGACCTTGCCGCTGTCGTCGCCCAGTTCCATGGCCTCGTCATAGGCCTGGCGCGCGGATTCGAAGCGGCCCGCGCGCATGTAGGCGCTGCCCAGCAGCATCCGGTAGCCCGGATTGCGCGGATCGGCGAGCACGGCCTGTTCGGCCAATGCGACGGCTTTGGTCGCATCGCCGCCCGACAGGCTCGATTCCGCGCGCGAGGCGGTCTGGTCGGGGCGGGGGCCACCTTGTGCGCAGCCGGCCAGCAGGCCCGCAGCGAGCGCGGTGGAAACAAGCATGGCGAGCGGGCGGTGGGTCATGGCGGCCTTTTCCGGGCGGGATGTCGAAACGGGCGACATCAGCGTGAGGGTTCTGCATGGCCGGAGGCGGCCAGTTGCGCGACAATGTCTTCGAGGCCGGGGGTCGCATCGACCAGACGGTCGAGCGCCTCGACCAGCAGGGCCTGTGCGCTGCGCCGTTCGGCGGTGCAGCAGGCGCGCAGCAGGGCATGGCGGCGCGGATCGAGCCGCAGCGTGAAGGCGACCTTCTTGCCCGGCAGGGTCTCCACATCGGCGTTGGCGCGGCGGGTGGCCGCGACCTTGCGGTTGCTCATGCCCGAAAGCTGGCGGATCTGGCGCAGCACTTCGGGGTTTTCTTCGCCGGCTTCAGGGGCTTCGGGTGCAGAGAGTCCGGGCAGGGGCTCGCCCATATCCGTCCAGGCCGTATCGATTTCGGGCTGTTCGATTTCGGGCTGTTCGATCTCCGGCCGTTCGACTTCAGGCAGGCGCGCACCGGGGACCAGCGCCATGCGGGCCGGGCGCACCGGTTCTTCCCTTAAGGCCGAATCCGTGTCGGCCCAATCAAGCGAGACCTGGGGCCGCATGGCCGGGCGCGCGGCGCCCTTGCGGGCGAGCAGGGTGCCGGTCAGCGCCGCAAAGGGCTTGGGGTCGTTCATCGCAGCCTGATCCCTTTTCATCAATTGCTCACCCGGCGGCCGAAATGGCCTGCCGGACGCGGCGCCGCGCCACCCAGCGCGCGCACCTGGGCCAGCCCGGCCTGCCCGGTCTGGGGCACGGCAAAGACGGTGCGGCGGAAATTCTTTTCGAGCCGTTCGGAGATATAGGCCCAGAGCTGGGCGATCTCGGCGGCGGAGCGGCCGGTGGGGTCCACTTCCATCACCGTGCGCCCGTCGATCATCGAGGCGGCATAGTCGGTGCGGTGGTGGAGGGTGACCGGGGCGACGGTGCCGTGCTGGGAAAGCGCGACGATCGCCTCGCCGGTGATCCGCGCCTTGGGCGTGGCGCCATTGACCACGAAGATCAGCGGTTTGCCCGCGCGCTCGCACAAGTCGACGGTGGCGCCCACGGCGCGCAAGTCGTGCGGGCTGGGGCGGGTGGGGATCACGATCAGTTCGGCCAGCGCAATCACCGACTGGATCGCCATGGTGATCGCGGGCGGGGTGTCGATCACTGCCAGCTTGAAGCCCTGCTGGCGCAGCACCTGAAGATCGCCGGCCAGACGGCCCACGGTGGTCTGGGCAAAGGCGGGGAAATCGGCCTCGCGCTCGTTCCACCAGTCGGCCAGCGAGCCTTGCGGATCGATGTCGATCAGGACGACGGGACCGGCCCCGGCGCGCTGCGCCTGAACGGCGAGGTGGCCGGACAGCGTGGTCTTGCCCGATCCCCCTTTTTGCGAAGCCAAGGCCAGTACGCGCAAGGTATCCCCCTGAAGCTGCATGCGAACAAGCAGAGGGAATCGCAGATCGCACTGAAATTTTGGTTAACATCCGGGCAGAGGGGGCCCCGCGCCGGATAAGGTCGATGATCGGGGTGGAAAACTTGTTTACCATTCTCCATGCACAATATCTGAGGAAAATCCCCTGCCAGAGGTGCCACGGCGCCTGTGGAACGGGGTATCGGATGAAGCGGGAAAAGGCCGGGACATGAGCAGGACATCGGGCGAGACACGCCGCCAGACGGGTGAAAAGCGGCGCGGGCGTGGCGCGCTCACCACGATCGCCCTCCCGTTTCTGGGCGCTCTTCTGGCGCCGTTCGTGGCCCCCGGCGTGGCCCGTGCCGATGTGCGCGACGGGGTCAGCGCCTGGTCGCGCGGCGACTATGCCGAGGCCGTGCGCCAGTGGCAGGGCCCGGCGGCCAAGGGCGATGCCGACGCCGAATTCAACATGGGGCAGGCCGCCAAGCTGGGCCGGGGCATGCCGCGCGACATGGCCCGTGCCGAGGACTGGTTCCACAAGGCCGCGCGTCAGGGCCATGCCCGCGCCGCCGACAACTATGGCATCCTGCTGTTCCAGACCGGCCGCCAGACCGCCGCGATGCCCTGGCTGAGCGCCTCGGCCGACCGGGGGGAACCGCGCGCGATGTATCTGCTGGGCGTGGCGGCCTTCAACGGCGATTACCAGCCCAAGGACTGGGTGCGCGCCTATGCGCTGATGACCCGCGCGGCCTCGGCGGGGCTGCCCCAGGCGATGGACAGCCTGAAAACGATGAACGCGACGATCCCGCTGCAACAGCGCCAGATGGGCGCGTCGCTGGCGAGCGATCTGGAAAAGCGCACGTCCGACACCCGCTCGCGCGAACTGGCCGCCGCCGAACTGGGGGTGACCGGCCCTTCGCCGGTGCCCGGTTCTGCAACGCCGGTGGTGCGCGCGCCTGCATCCGCCAGCACGGGCGCTCTGGCCAGTGCGGCCCTTCCGCCTTCGCAATCCGCGCCGCGGCCTGTCCAGCCGGATGGTCCGGTTCTGGCCGGGGCCAGCTTTGCCCATCCGGTCGAAGTGCCGCGCGCCCATGCCGTGGCGAAGCCCGAAGCCAGGGTCGAACCCAGAGCCAAGGCTGAACCCAAGCCCAAGGCCGAACCCAAGGTCAGGGCGGAGCCCAAGCCCGAACCGAAGCCCGAACCGAAGCCCGAGCGCAAGCCGGAGCCCCGGCCCCGTCCGGGCGGCGCCTGGCGCATCCAGCTCGGCGCGTTTTCGCAAAAGAGCAATGCCGACGCGATCTGGGCGCGCGCGCGGGGGCGGGCCGAACTGGCCGGGCATCCGCGCATCGACAGCGTTCAGGGCAGCGTGACCCGCGTTCTGGCTGGCGGCTTTGCCGGGCAGGCCGAGGCCAGCCATGCCTGCGCCGCGCTCAAGGGCGCGGGAATCGATTGCATCATCGTGAGGCCCTGAGCGCGGGCCCTGAACGCGGGCCCTGAGGGTTTTTCGGGGATTTCGGCCTTGTCCGGCCATCGGGGCGGTGCAAGGCACGGGGCATGACATCTGCTCCGGCCAGTTCCCCTTCGGCCAATCCCCCGCGCATTGCCGCGCTCGATTTCCTGCGCGGCTGCGCGGTGCTGGGGATTCTGGCGATCAACATCACCGGGTTCTGGGGGCCGCAACTGGCCAGCCTGAGCCCGGCGCTGCCTGCTCCGGCAGACCCTGCGGGCACGCGCTGGTTCCTTGTCGGCTTCGTGCTGTTCGAGGGCAAGATGCGCGCGCTTTTCACGCTGCTGTTCGGGGCGAGCATGATGCTCTTTGCGCAAAGCGCGCAGCGGCGCGGCCTTGCGCCCGACCGCCTGCAAGTGCGCCGCCTGCTCTGGCTCGCGGCCTTTGGCTATGCCCATTATGCGCTGCTCTGGTGGGGCGACATCCTGTTTGCCTATGCCCTGTGCGGGCTGGTGGCCCTGCCGCTGCGGCGGCTGGAGCCGCGCGGGCTGCTGGCCATCGGGGTGCCGGTCTTCGTGCTTTCCCGCCTGTTCGACGGGCTCGCCGCGCTGCCCGAAATCCTCGCCGAGCAGCATGTCCGGGCCGGGATCGCCAGCCCCGCCGAACAGGCCGCCATGGCCGATCTGGCCGCCCGCATCGGCCAGTCGATGGCCAGCGACGCCGGGCCACTCCACGCCGGGTTTTTCGAGGCCGTGGCGCTCAGGCTGACACAGGCCCCGGCCTTTCCGCTGACCGCCACGCTCAACACCTTTGCCGAGACCTTTCCGCTCATGCTGATCGGCATGGCCCTGTTCCAGAGCGGGTTCTTTACCGGCCAGTGGCGCGCGCGGGCCATGACGGCGGTTGCGCTGGGCGGGACTGTGGCGGGCGGGGTGGTGTCGGCACTGCTGATCGCCTGGCCGGCGCGCGAAGGGTGGCCGGTGCGGCTGACCTTTACGGTCGTCACCGCATTGGCGGCGCTGCCGGGGCTGGCCATGGCGCTGGGCTATGCGGCGATCCTGTTGCGGCTTCACCCGCTGCTGGCGCGCACGCGGATCGGCGCGGCGCTGACGGCCTGTGGCCGGACGGCCTTCACCAACTATCTGGGCACGAGCCTGGTGATGACCGCGCTGTTTGGCGGCTGGAAACCGGGAGGCTGGACAACCGGGCTGGGCTGGGGCGGCGTCCATGCGGTGCCGCGCGGGGTTCTGCCGCTGTTCGTGGTGCTGGGCTGGGCCCTGATGCTGGCCTGGCCGCGCCGCTGGCTGGCGGCCCATGGACAGGGACCGCTGGAGGCGCTGTGGCGGCGGCTCACATTTGGCAGCGTCCCGTTCGGGCCGCCCACCCCCCTGCTCAGAGTCTGATTCGAAATTCGCCGAAGAGGCGAATTTCGGTTCGGCACCGGCCCGCTCCCCCACCCGGCCTCCCACAAGGTACTATCGTTGGGTGGCCGGGTGGGGGAGCGGGCCGGTGCCGAACCATCCGAAACGACAGTTTCGGATCAGACACTCAGACCGCCACGGGATGACGCGGGCTGAGGATCAGCACCCCTTCTTCGACCCGCCAGCCCTTGAGCCGGTTGAGAAAGTTCATGCCCAGCACGTTGAGCCCGCCGCTCGTGTCGCTGACGACGACATCGAGATGGCGCGCATCGATCGAGCCGAACCGCAACTGGCCAACCCGCGCCATCTGCGCTTCCGCGTCGCCATTGGCCGTGTGCATGACCACCGGCAGGCGCAGCGGATCGGGCTTGATCCCGGCTTCGCTCGCGCCCTCGGCGCTCAGGGTGGTGAAGGTGGCCCCGGTATCGACCAGAAAGCGGGTCAGCGTGCCGTTGACGCGTGCCTCGATCCAGTAATGGCCGTCTGCGGCGAGTGGCACGCGCACTTGCCCGCCCGAGACGCGCGCTTCGGGCATGCCCAGTCTGGGCAGGATCTGGCCGACCGCCGGTTCGAGAGGAATGAAGCGGGCCAGTGCCATCGCGAAGACCGCCAGCAACAGCCCGCTGCCGCAAAGCCGGATGACCCGCGCGAGGATTCCGTGCCCGCGCCCGGCCAGCGCCACCAGCGCCATGGCCACGACGCCAGCGGCCAGCAGCGGCGGCAGGCTGCCGAGCCAGGGGGGCCAATCGCCGAACGCGTGAAGCAGATCGATCATTACCGGGCTTTCTGGCACGCCGAACATTGCCCCAGCCTGAAACGATGAAGCCTGAAACGTTTACGATCCATCCACGGCTTGTCCCCCACAGGGACAGTGTGGAGTGGCCTCCCTCCGGCGCATTGGCGATGCGCCACGGGCAGGCTATCCGGGGCGCGAAAGGAACACGCAAGGTCATGGCACGCAAGGCACATTCCCGCCGCAAGACCGGCCCCGGCCGCTGGCTGATGATCGGCCTTGGCGTCGTGGGGACGGGCGCGGCCATGCTGCTGGCCTTCCACGAGGGGGAAGATATCGCGCGCGCCCTGGCCGGTGGGGATCAGCCTGGTGCGGTGCAAATGCCGGTGGCGCCACAGGCGGCAGCCTCTCCGGCCCCGGTGGCGACACCGGCGGCGGCTCCTGCTCCCGCCGATTCGCCGTTCGTGGTCAAATCCGTGCTCAAGATCGACGGGCCGATCCGCTTCGGGCAGTTCTACTGGGATGAAAGCAAGGGCGAACCGGGCCCGGTGGTGATCACCGTCGACCTTGCCGCGCGGGTGCTCTCGGTCTTCCGCAACGGGCACGAGATCGGCGCCACCGCGATCCTCAAGGGCTATGGCGACAAGCCGACCCCGCTCGGCGTGTTCCCGATCACCCAGAAGGACGCCACCCACGTCTCCAACCTCTACGACGCGCCGATGCCCTGGATGCTGCGGCTGACCAACGATGGCGTTTCGATCCACGGATCAAAGGTGGAGAAGGGCTATGCCACCAATGGCTGCGTGGGAGTGCCCGACGAATTTGCCAAACGCCTGTTCAAGGTGGTGAGCCTGGGGGACAAGGTGATCATCACCGACGGGCGCAAGCTCGATGTCGGGGGATCGCTTAATCCGGGGTGAGGGGCTTCAGCCCCTCCGTCAGCCCTGCGGGCTGCCACCTCCCCGCGAGCGGGGAGGATCTTTGTGATCAGTGGGCCCGCGAGCGGGGAGGATCTTCGAGATCAGTGGGCCCGCGAGCGGGCCCCGAAGCGGGTTCGGGGCCCTTTGGTTCGGGGTCAGTCGATGCGGGTGCCGCCCTTCCACAGGGCCAGCACGCGGCCTTCGACCGGGCGGCGGTCGAACGGGGTGTTGCCTGCGCTGGCCGCCATCTTGTCGGAATTGACGATCCACGGGCGGGTCGGGTGGACCACCGCGATGTCGGCTTCCGCGCCCAGCACCAGACGCCCGGCGTTGGCGCCGAGCAGGGCCGCCGGATTGCCCGCCAGCAGGGTGAAGGCGCGCGCCATGTCGATCACCCCGTCGCGCACCAGCGTGAGGGTGAGCGGCAGGAGCGTCTCGGCCCCGGCCATGCCCGGTTCGGCATCGGCAAAGGGCAGGCGCTTGTCTTCCGGCCCGCGCGGGTCGTGGCCCGAGGCGATCACGTCGATCGTGCCATCGCCGATCGCGGCGACCACCGCCTCGCGGTCGGCCTGTCCGCGCAAGGGCGGCGAGAAGCGGCAGAACGTGCGGAAATCGACGAGTTCGAGGTCCGAGAGCATGAAGTGCGCCGGGGTCACGCCCGCCGTCACCCGCACGCCGCGTTCCTTGGCCGCGCGCACCAGATCGAGCGCGGCTGCCGTGGTGACCTGACGGATGTGAATCTGCGCGCCGGTCATTTCGGCCAGCGCAATGTCGCGCGCGACGGCCAGCGCCTCGGCCTGGGCCGGGGCGGAGGGCAGGCCCAGACGTGTCGCCACTTCGCCTGCGGTCGCCACCGCCGTGCCGGTCACCCCGGCATCCTCGGCATGGGTGACGACGACAAGGCCGAGCATCGCGCAATAGGACAAGAGGCGCAGCATCACGCCCGAATCGCCGACCCAGCGCCGCCCGGTGCTCACCGCGCGGGCGCCCGCCTCGCGCATCAGCGCCAGTTCGGCCAGTTCGGTGCCTTCGAGGCCGCGCGTGGCGGCGGCCAGCGGGTGGACCCAGAAATCGGGCTTGCCCGACTGCGCGGCAAAGCGCACGCGGGCCGGATGGTCGAGCGGCGGCCCCTGGTCGGGCATCAGCGCGGCGCGGGTGATCCCGCCAAAGTGGAAGGCGGGCTTGTCGATGGCGAAGACGCCCAGATCGACGAGACCGGGTGCGACGAGGGCATTGCCCGCGTCGAACACGCTGTCGCCCTCGCGCGGGGCGGCATCGTCCCCGATGGCCACGATGCGGCCCTTTTCACAGCGCAGGTCGGCCCGGACCGGCTCGCCCGAGGGCAGCACGAGGCGCCCGTTGGTGATGACAAGCGGCTGGGGGGTCATGCGATTTCTCCGCCGGTGGTCTGGCCGAGGGGCGGCCAGCCGGGCAAGGCCCGCGCGCGGCGGGTGAGGACTTCGAGGCAGGCCATGCGGATCGCGACACCGCTTTCCACCTGCCGGGTGATCAGGCTGCGCTCGACATGGTCGGCGACCTGGCTGTCGATCTCGATGCCCCGGTTCATGGGGCCCGGATGCATGACGAGGGCGCCGGTTTCGGCCTTGGCCAGACGGTCGAGCGAGAGGCCGTAGAGGTGGCGATATTCGCGCGGCGAGGGGATGAACTGGCCGCTCATGCGCTCCATCTGGAGACGCAGCATCATGACCACTTGCGCGCCCTTGAGCGCGGCGTCGAAGTCGTGGAAGACTTTCACGCCCATGGCCTCGATGTCGGTGGGCATCAGCGCGGGGGGCGCGCACAGGCTCACCTCGCAGCCCAGCGCGCTCAGCGACAGGATGTTGGAGCGCGCCACGCGGCTGTGGAGGATGTCGCCGCAGATCGTCACGCGCAATCCGTTGAGATCGCTGCCCTTGGGCAGGCCCAGCGCATGGCGGATGGTCAGTGCGTCGAGCAGGGCCTGCGTGGGGTGTTCGTGCTGGCCGTCGCCCGCGTTGAGCACCGGGCAATCGACCTTTTCGGCGATCAGCCGCACCGCGCCCGAGCTGGCGTGGCGGATGACGATGGCATCGGCGCGCATGGCGTTGAGGGTCATCGCCGTGTCGATCAGCGTCTCGCCCTTCTTCACGCTCGACGTGGCCGCCTGCATGTTGACGACGTCGGCGCCCAGCCGCTTGCCAGCGATCTCGAACGAGAGCAGCGTGCGGGTGGAGTTCTCGAAGAAGGCGTTGATGATCGTCAGGCCGGACAGCAGGTTGGCCCGCTTGTTGGACTGGCGGTTGAGTTCGACCCACTGCTCGGCCTCGTCGAGCAGGTAGAGGATCTCGTGCCGGGCCAGATGGCCGATTCCGGTCAGATCGCGATGGGGATAGGCAAGGCCGCCCGCAGGATAACTGCGCGCGGGGGCCACTGACGAAGGTGAGGAGCTCGATGGTTGCATCGAAGACCATCCCCTAGTCGCCACCTGCCCCTTCCACAAGTCTTTCCAGCGGGTCTTTCCGGGGGGTCTTTCCGGGGGTCTTTCCATCTGGCGCCAAGGGGCAGGGCTGGCTAGATATCTCCCATGAAGTTTGCCCGTTCGGTCTGGAAAGCCCTCGTCGCGATCAAGGATGGTCTCGTCCTCCTTGCCCTGCTGCTCTTTTTCTGGGGGCTCTACGCGGCACTCGCCCTGCGGCCCGTTGCCGGGCACGTGCGAGAGGGGGCGCTGACCATCACGCTCGACGGACCCATCGTCGAGGAGCGCAGCGCGATCAGCCCTTCGCAGCTCCTGCTTTCGGGCACCGCGCCTGAAAAGGAATATCAGGCCCGCGACGTGGTCCGCGCCATCGAGGCGGCGGCGGACGACAGCCGGATCAAGGCGGTCGTGCTCGATCTCGAAGAGTTCCCCGGCGCGCGGCAGGTCCACCTCACCCGGATCGGCGCGGCGATGGACAAGGTCCGCGCGGTTCACAAGCCGGTGCTCGTCTATGGCCAGCTCTATGCCGACGATGGCGTTCAGCTCGCTGCCCATGCTTCCGAGGCCTGGGTCGATCCGATCGGCGGCGCGGTCGTCACCGGGCCGGGCGGCACCCAGCTCTACTACAAGACGCTGATGGATCGCCTGAAGATCAAGGCCCACATCTTCAAGGTCGGCACCTACAAGGCCGCGGTCGAGCCTTATGCCCGCGCCGATGCCTCGCCCGCCGCGCGCGAGAACCTCACCGCGCTCTACGGCGCGCTGTGGGAGGCATGGAAGGCCGACGTGAAGAAGGCGCGTCCGCGCGCGCAGATCGACCTCGTGACCGGCGATCCGGTCGCATGGATGGCGCAAAGCGGCGGCGACATGGCGCAGGCCGCCGTCAAGGCCGGGCTCGTCGACAAGGTGGGCGACAAGGTGGCCTTCGGTCGCCACGTGGGCGATCTGGTCGGCCACGACCGCAACGGCACCGCCGGGGCCTACCAGAACACCGAACTGGCCCAGTATCTGGCCGACCGTCCGGCGCCTGCAAAGGGCAAGGCCATCGCGGTGGTGACCGTGTCGGGCGAGATCGTCGATGGCGATGCCGGGCCGGGCCGCGCCGGGGGCACCCGCATTGCCGACCTCATCGACAAGGCGGTCGCCTCGAAATCCTACAGCGCGCTGGTGGTCCGCATCGACAGCCCCGGCGGCTCGGTGAGCGCGGCCGAGCGCATTCGCGCGGCGATTGTCCGCGCGCGGGCTGCCGGGCTTCCGGTGGTGGCCTCGATGGCCAATCTGGCGGCGAGCGGCGGCTACTGGGTTTCGACCCCGGCCACCCGCATCTTTGCCGAACCGGCCACGATCACCGGTTCGATCGGCGTCTTTGCGGTGATCCCCAGTTTCGAGGACACGTTGGCCAATTATGGCGTGACGACCGACGGCGTGCGCACGACCCCGCTTTCGGGCCAGCCCGACGTGCTGGGCGGCCTGAGCCCGCAAGTCGAGGCGCTCACCCAAGGCTCGGTCGAAAGCTATTACCGCCGTTTCCTGTCTCTCGTCGCCACGGCCCGCCACAAGACCCCCGAACAGATCGACGCCATCGCGCAAGGGCGTGTCTGGGACGGCGGCACGGCGCGCCAGATCGGGCTGGTCGATGCCTTTGGCGATCTCGACGATGCGCTGGCCTATGCGGCGAGTGCGGCGCACCTGACCACCTGGCATGCCGACTATCTCGGCGCCGATCAGGGCGGCTGGCAGGGGCTGCTCCAGGCCATGGCAGGCGCCGACGGCCCCGGCGAATCGCACGCGGCCACCGATGTGACGGGCCTCGTGGCGCTGCGCCAGCAGGCGCTCGGCCTGCGTATGCTCGCCGATCTCCAGCGCCTGACCGGCGTGGCCGGGGCGCAGGCCTATTGCCTCGAATGCGGCGCGCAGGCCGGGCAGAGCGGGGCCGCCGCCGCGCCGACAGGCTGGCTGGCCCTGCTGTTGCGCCACCTCTGAAGCCCCCTTGGGCCCCCGGACCTGATCCGGGGCCCCCGACCGGCCTCGCCAGAGGCAAAGCGTCCCGGCCCGTTCAATCGGTTCAATCGGTTCAATCGCTTGTCGGAAATTCCTCCGGCTCGCCCGGATCGATCCAGTCGGGCGCGAGCGGCGGCGTCTCGTCGGGCAACTCCGGCGGCGCTTCCTCGGGCAGGGGCGCGGATGGAAACTCGGGCGGGGACTGGGGGGTGATCCGGTCGGGCGGCGGTGTACTGGCCATGGGCTGTGCTCCGGCAAAACAGGGGGGGCAAGAGAGGCAGGACGCCCCTTGCGTCCGTTGAACGCGCAGGATTGTCAGGTTGTTCCCTTTGGAACAAGCGGCGGGCTTGTGCTTTTGCATGGGCTGCGATAGGGGCACCGCTCGCTTTTTGCCGTATGCGGGCGTGGCGGAACTGGTAGACGCGCTGGATTTAGGTTCCAGTATCGCAAGATGTGGGGGTTCGAGTCCCTTCGCCCGCACCAGGGAACCCCTCCCGACGGCTCTAGCCCGGATTTTTCAGGCGCCTTGTCGCGGCGTCAGTCGAGAAAGTTGGATCAGGATGCAGATCGTCGAAACCAGCAACGAGGGCCTGAAGCGCGCCTACGCCGTGACCATTCCGGCGGCCGAAATCGCAGCGCGCGTGGAAGGTGAAATCACCAAGATTGCACCGCAGGTGCGCATGCCCGGCTTCCGCCCCGGCAAGGTGCCCGCCAACCTCGTCAAGAAGATGCACGGCCCCGCCCTGCATCAGGAAGCCCTCCAGACCACCATTCGCGAAGCGATGGACAAGCTTGTGGCCGACCACCAGCTGCGTCCGGCCATGCAGCCGAATGTTTCGCTCGGTGAAGGCTACGAAGAAGGCAAGGACGCCGAGCTGACCGTGGCTCTCGAAGTCCTGCCCAAGGTCGAAACCCCCTCGCTCGACGGTCTCAAGCTCGACAAGCTGGTCGTGCCCGTGACCGAAGAACAGGTCGACGAAGCGGTCAACCGCATCGCCGCTGGCCAGAAGAAGTTCACCGACGCCGAGGAAGGCGCCGTGGCCAAGGACGGCGACCAGCTGATCATCGACTTCGTGGGCAAGCTCGACGGCGTGGCCTTCGAAGGCGGCGCGGGCGAAGACCAGCCGCTCGAACTGGGCGCCGGCCGCTTCATCCCCGGCTTCGAAGAACAGCTCGTGGGCACCAAGGCCGGTGACGAAACCGTCATCACCGTGACTTTCCCCGAAGACTACCCCGCCGCGCACCTCGCCGGCAAGGAAACCACCTTCGACATCACGGTCAAGGCGGTGAAGAACCCCGGTGAATTCGTCGCCGACGACGAGTTCGCCAAGGCGCTCGGCCTCGAAAGCCTCGAAATGCTGCGCGGTCTCCTCAAGGGCCAGCTTGAGCAGGAAACTGCCGGCCTGACCCGCACCCAGATGAAGCGCGCCCTGCTCGACCAGCTGGCCGCCGGTCACGATTTCGACGTGCCGCCCTCGATGGTGGAAGCCGAATTCGGCCAGATCTGGGAACAGCTGACCCAGGAAGCGCAGAACGAGGAAAACCCCGAGGAAGCGCTCAAGGAAATCGAAGCCGAGAAGGACGATTACCGCAAGATCGCTGAACGCCGCGTGCGTCTGGGCCTGCTCCTGTCGGAAATCGGCCAGGCCAATGGCGTGGTCGTCACCGCGCAGGAAATGGAAATGCTGATCCGTCAGGCCGCGCAGCAGTATCGCGAGCAGGACCGCCAGCGTTTCATCGACTACGTCCGTTCCGAGCCCCTCGCCGCCGCCCAGCTGCGCGCGCCGCTCTACGAGGACAAGGTCGTCGACTTCCTGTTCGACAAGGCCGAAGTCACCGAACGTGAAGTGACCCGCGAGGAACTTCAGGCCGCGATCGAAGCCGAAGAAGGCGAAGGCGACGTCAAGCCCGCCAAGAAGAAGGCCGCCAAGGCTGCTGAAGGCGACGCCGAAGCCAAGCCCGCCAAGAAGAAGGCCGCCAAGAAGGCCGACGCCGAAGGTGAAGCCGAAGCGGCTGAAGGCGAAGCCAAGCCGGCCAAGAAGAAGGCCGCCGCCAAGAAGACCCCGGCTGAAGGCGAAGACGCCTGATCGGACTTCCGGCACAGGTCGATTGATTTTCGATCGATTGCAAAAGGGGCGCAACCGGCGACGGTTGCGCCCCTTTTGCGTTATCGGGCTTTTTGGCGTCATCGGACTTGTCCTCAGGCATCACGCGGATTGCCGCGTTAATTCCTGCCGTGAGAGAATCGTCAGCATCGGACCCAGGAGAGGGATGTCCCGATGCCCAGCAAATCCAGTCATACAGGCCATTCGAGTCACGCCGGGGGCGCCCGCAAGGGGGCGCGGCGTTCTTCCAGCCGCGATCAGGGCGCCGTGCAGGCCAAGGCGCCTGCCACGCCGAAGAACCGCTCCGGGCCACCTGGTTTGGAGATGGCCGGTTCGGGGAAGGCCGGTGCGGGGCGGGAAGGGCAGGGGTTCCTTCTGGCTGCGCCGCCGGTTGCTGCATTTCCCCATGACCTGATCCTGCCGCCCCATCGCGGCGCGATCATCTCCACGGCGGCCTGGCCCGCCGGGCTTGTTCCGGCCCCGCAGGTGGCAGCCCGGCAGGGCATGGCCGCGCGCTCGTTGCAGGCGCCCAAGGGGAGCCTGCCGCCCCGGCCTGAACGGGCTCCGAATCCACCACCCGACGGCGCCCGCCAGCATGTCGGGCGGGGCAGCGATGTCGTCGTGCCCGCAGTGCCTGTGCGCAGCGAAGAACGGCCGGTGGTCGAGGCTCCGTTTCTGGTCGACATGGCCCTGCTGGCGCCTGACGATCGCGCGCCTTTGCCGCGCAACCGGGCCCCGGCTCCGGTCCGGCAGGGGCTGCTGGGGGCGGTGGCAGCCAGTCTGGGGGATGCCGGGCGGTTCCTGGCCGGGCTGATTCCGGGCTCGCGCCGGGCGCGTGACTTGCGCGAGCGGGTGGCCCGGACAGAGGCGCGGTTGCGCGCGATGGAGGCGCAACTGGCCGCGCTCGAAGCGGTCCGGGCACGGGTGCGCGCCTGAGCAGGGTGGAAATCGGTCAAAAAATGCAGTCGAAAGGGCTCCGGGCACAGGTCTATCCACGCAATCCCGCGCATTCTGGGTTAATGCCCTTGAACATCCTTTGCTGGCACGCGACATAGGCGGGGCAACCAGATGAGGATTCCCATGCTCGACCTGTTCGGCAGCCGTTCTGCCCAAGGAAAGTTCAACGTCGATCCCGTGACCGGCGCACTCGTCCCGGTCGTCGTCGAGCAGACCAGCCGTGGCGAACGCAGCTTCGACATCTTCAGCCGCCTGCTGCGCGAACGCATCGTGTTCGTGACCGGGCAGGTGGAAGACCACATGGCGTCGCTGATCGTCGCCCAGCTCCTGTTCCTCGAGTCGGAAAACCCCTCGAAGGACATCTCGATGTACATCAACTCGCCCGGCGGCGTGGTGACGGCGGGCATGGCGATCCATGATACCATGCAGTACATCCGCCCGCGCGTGTCGACCGTGTGCATCGGTCAGGCCTGCTCGATGGGCAGCTTCCTGCTCGCCGCTGGCGAGCCGGGCATGCGTATCGCGCTCCCCCATGCGCGCATCATGATCCACCAGCCTTCGGGCGGGGCGCAGGGCATGGCTTCGGACATCGAGATCCAGGCCCGCGAGATCCTGCGCATCAGGGCACGCATGAACGACCTCTATGTCAAGTACACGGGCAAGAGCCTTGAAGAGGTCGAGAGGGCGATGGACCGTGATACCTTCCTCGAAGCAGACGAGGCCAAGGCCTTCGGTCTGGTCGACAAGGTTTTCGAATCGCGTCCCCAATCTGAACAGACCGGTGTCGAAGAAGGCAGCGGCGGGGCCCCTTCGGCCTGATTTTCACGTTCTGCCACGGTCCCTTAAGCCTTGCGAAAGGGACCGTCTGGCAGGAATGTTCACCTCGTTTCGTGTCCGGTTGATTAATACCTTCGCGGTAGTAGGATAACCGGGCCCGCCTCTCGTGGAGAGGCGCCTGGGATTGAAGAATGACCAAGCTTTCCGGATCGGACTCAAAAAGCACGCTCTATTGCAGCTTCTGTGGCAAGTCGCAGCATGAGGTGCGCAAGCTTATCGCCGGGCCCACGGTCTTTATCTGCGATGAGTGTGTCGAGCTGTGCAACGACATCATCCGGGAAGAGACCAAGCAGGGCATCGCCGGCAAGAAGGATGGGGGCATCCCCACCCCGCGCGACATCTTCGAGACGCTCAACGATTATGTGATCGGCCAGGACCGCGCCAAGCGCGTGCTCTCGGTGGCGGTGCATAACCACTACAAGCGCCTCAAGCACAGCGGCAAGGGCGGCGATGTCGAACTCTCGAAGTCGAACATCCTGCTCGTGGGCCCCACCGGCTCGGGCAAGACCCTGCTGGCGCAGACGCTCGCCAAGACGTTCGACGTGCCCTTCACCATGGCCGACGCCACCACGCTGACCGAAGCCGGTTACGTGGGCGAGGACGTGGAAAACATCATCCTCAAGCTGCTCCAGGCCAGCGACTACAATGTCGAGAAGGCCCAGCACGGCATCGTCTACATCGACGAAATCGACAAGATCAGCCGCAAGGCCGAGAACCCGTCGATCACGCGCGACGTTTCGGGCGAGGGCGTGCAGCAGGCGCTGCTCAAGCTGATGGAAGGCACGACCGCTTCGGTTCCGCCGCAGGGCGGGCGCAAGCATCCGCAGCAGGAATTCCTTCAGGTCGATACGACCAACATCCTGTTCATCTGCGGCGGCGCTTTTGCGGGCCTCGAAAAGATCATCGCCGACCGCCTGCAAAAGCGTTCGATCGGCTTTGGCGCCCATGTCGCCGATCCCGACAAGCGCCGCGTGGGCGAGCTGCTCCAGAAGGCGGAGCCCGAGGATCTGCTCAAGTTCGGCCTGATCCCCGAGTTCATCGGCCGTCTGCCGGTCATTGCCACGCTCAACGACCTCGATGTCGCCGCGCTGGTCAAGATCCTGCGCGAGCCCAAGAACGCGCTGGTCAAGCAGTACTCGAAGCTCTTCGAACTCGAAGACGTGACGCTGACGTTCACCGAGGAAGCCCTCGAAGCGATCGCCAAGAAGGCCATCGAGCGCAAGACTGGCGCGCGTGGCCTGCGTTCGATCGTCGAAGGCCTGCTGCTCGACACCATGTTCGACCTCCCCACGCTCGAAGGCGTGACTGAAGTGGTGGTCGACAAGGACGTGGTCGATGGCCGCAAGGAACCGGTTCAGGTGCACAAGGGCAAGGAACAGGCGGCCTGATCGCCGCTTTTCCGATCCTGCATTCCAACAAAAAACCCCCGCCGGAAACGGCGGGGGTTTTTTGTATTGCGGGGGGTGGGAAAACCCAGGCACAAAACCCCCGGCACTGGGCCGGGGGCGGGATGTCAGTCGAGGTTGGGGCGCAGCCAGCGTTCGGCGGTGGCCAGATCCACGCCGCGGCGGGCGGCGTAGTCGGTCAGCTGGTCGCGGCCGATCGTGGCGACGCCGAAGTACTGGCTTTCCGGGTGGGCAAAGTAGAAGCCCGAGACCGCCGAGGTCGGCAGCATCGCCTGGCTTTCGGTCAGGATGATGCCGGCATTGCCCGGCGCGTCGAGCAGGTCGAACAGGATCGGCTTGAGGCTGTGATCCGGGCAGGCCGGATAGCCGGGCGCCGGGCGGATGCCGTGGAATTCCTCGCGGATCAGCGCCTCGGGGGTCAGTTGCTCGCCCGGCGCATAGGCCCAGAGCGTCGTGCGCACATACTGGTGCAGCCGCTCGGCGAAGGCTTCGGCGAAACGGTCGGCCAGCGCCTTCAAGAGGATGTCCGAATAGTCGTCGTGCGCGGCCTTGAAGCGGGCGAGATGGGGTTCGATGCCGTGGATGCCCACGGCAAAGCCGCCCAGCCAGTCGCCCGCCGGGTCGATGAAGTCGGCCAGGCAGAAGTTGGCGCGGCCCCGGCTCTTGGCGAACTGCTGGCGCAGGAAGGGGAGGCGCACCATCTTCTCGTCGTCGTCAGGGTGGAGCACCACGTCGTCGCCATGGCGGGCGGCGGGCCAGAAGCCGCAGACCCCCTTGGCCGTCAGCCACTTTTCCTTGATGATCGTATCGAGCATGGCGCGCGCATCGGCATAGAGGCTGCGCGCCGATTCCCCCACGATGGCGTCGTCGAGGATCGCCGGATAGGTGCCCGCCAGTTCCCACGCGCGGAAGAACGGGGTCCAGTCGAAGACTTGCGCCAGATCGGTCAGGTCCCAGTCTTCGAAGACATGCAGGCCCGGCTGTTCGGGCGGGGCGGGCTTGTGGGCCATTTCGGCAACGAAGGCATTGGCGCGCGCGTCTTCGAGGCTCAGCAGCTTCGATCCGCCCTTGCCCGCGCGGGCTTCGCGCACGTGCTGGTATTCATCGGCGATGCTCTGGATGAAGCCTTGCGCCTGGGTATCGGACAGGAGCTGGCTGGCCACGCCCACCGCGCGGCTGGCGTCCAGAACGTGGATCACCGGGCCATCATAGGCCGGGTCGATGCGCAGCGCGGTGTGGACCTTGCTGGTGGTCGCCCCGCCGATCATCAAGGGGATGGTCATGCCCGCCCGCTGCATTTCCTCGGCCACGGTCACCATCTCGTCGAGCGAGGGAGTGATCAGGCCCGAAAGGCCGATGATGTCGACTTCTTCCTTCTGCGCGGTTTCCAGGATGGTCGCCCAGGGCACCATCACGCCCAGGTCGATCACTTCATAGCCGTTGCACTGGAGCACGACGCCCACGATGTTCTTGCCGATGTCGTGAACGTCGCCCTTGACGGTGGCCATGATGATCCGGCCCTTGGCCTTGGCCCCGGCTTCCTTTTCCGCCTCGATGAAGGGGATCAGGTGGGCCACGGCCTTCTTCATCACGCGGGCCGATTTCACGACCTGCGGCAGGAACATCTTGCCCGAGCCGAACAGGTCGCCGACCGTGTTCATGCCCTCCATCAGCGGGCCTTCGATCACCTCGATCGGACGGCCCTTGCGCTCGGCAATCATCGCGCGGGCTTCTTCGGTATCCTCGACGATGTACTGGTCGAGGCCCTTGACGAGCGCGTGTTCGAGGCGGCGGACGACATCCCAGCCGCGCCATTCCTCGGCGGCCTTTTCGGCGGCCTTGTCCTTGCCCTTGAAGCTTTCGGCGAGCGCGATCAGGCGCTCGGTCGCTTCCGGGTGGCGCATGAGCAGGACGTCTTCGCAGGCCTCGCGCAGGACCGGGTCGATCTGGTCATAAATGTCGAGCTGGCCGGCGTTGACGATGGCCATGTCCATGCCCGCCGGAATGGCGTGATACAGGAACACCGAGTGCATCGCGCGGCGCACCGTCTCGTTGCCACGGAAGCTGAACGAGAGGTTCGACAGCCCGCCCGAGATATGGACATGCGGGCAGCGCGCCTTGATTTCGCGCGTGGCCTCGATGAAGTCGAGCGCGTAGCGGTCGTGCTCCTCGATGCCGGTGGCGACCGCAAAGACGTTGGGATCGAAGATCACGTCTTCGGGCGGGAAGCCGATGCCCATCAGCAGGTCATAGGCGCGGCAGCAGATTTCGACCTTGCGCTCGCGGGTGTCGGCCTGGCCCTTCTCGTCGAAGGCCATCACGACAATGGCCGCGCCATAGGCCATGCACAGGCGCGCATGATGGAGGAACGCCGCCTCGCCTTCCTTCATCGAGATCGAGTTGACGATCGGCTTGCCCGACACGCACTTGAGGCCCGCCTCGATCACGTCCCACTTCGAGCTGTCGATCATCACCGGCACGCGCGCGATGTCGGGCTCGGCGGCGATCAGCTTGAGGAAGGTGGTCATGGCTTCGAGCGCGTCGAGCAGGCCCTCGTCCATGTTGACGTCGATGATCTGGGCGCCGTTCTCGACCTGCTGGCGTGCGACCTCGACCGCCTTGGCATAGTCGCCCGCCAGAATCAGCTTCTTGAACGCGGCCGAGCCGGTGACATTGGTGCGCTCGCCGACATTGACGAAGCGGGCGCCAGCAGCTGAAGGCGCCGCAGAGGGGGTGGCAGCCGAAGGAGTGTCCTGGGTCATCACTTGCTCATCACAAAAGGTTCGAGGCCGGCAAGGCGGGTAAGCGGCTCGGGCCGGGCGATCTGGCGCGGGTGCATCGAGGCGACCTTGCGGGCCATCGCGCCGATATGGGCGGGCGTCGATCCACAGCAGCCGCCCAGCACGTTGACCTGTCCGGCCACGGCCCATTCGCCGACCAGGCCGGCCGTCGTTTCGGGTTCCTCGTCATATTGGCCCAGTTCGTTGGGCAGGCCCGCATTGGGGTAGATCATGATCAGGGTATCGGCGATTTCCGAGAGCACCTTGACGTGCGGGCGCAGCTGGGTGGCCCCGAACGAGCAGTTGAGCCCGATGGTGACGGGCCGTGCATGGCGCACCGCATACCAGAACGCCTCGACCGTGTGCCCTGAGAGATTGCGCCCCGAAAGGTCGGTCAGCGTCATCGAGAGCATGATCGGCACTTCGCGGCCCAGCTGCTGTTCCAGCTTCTTGATGGCCATGATCGCGGCCTTGCAGTTGAGCGTGTCGAACACCGTCTCGACGAGGATGAAGTCCGCCCCGCCTTCGACCAGAGCCTCGGCCTGCTCGCGATAGACTTCGACGAGGAAATCCCAGTCGATCTCGCGATAGCCCGGATCGTTGACGTCGGGCGAGAGCGAAAGCGTCTTGTTGGTCGGCCCGATGGCCCCGGCGACAAAGCGCGGACGGCCATCCTTCGCGGCGAATTCATCGGCCACGCGGCGGGCAAGCTGCGCGGAATGGACGTTGATCTCGCGCACCAGATGCTCGGCGCCATAGTCGGCCTGGCTGATCTTGTTGGCCGAGAACGTGTTGGTCTCGGCAATATCGGCCCCGGCCTCGAAATAGGCGCGGTGGATCGCCTCGGGCACGTCCGGGCGCGTGAGGGCGAGGATGTCGTTGTTGCCCTTCTGGTCGTGGGTGAGGCCCAGATTGCCCGCATAGTCGGCTTCGGTCAGCTTGCGGTTCTGGATCTCGGTGCCAAAGGCGCCGTCGGTGATGAGGATGCGCTTGGCCGCCTGCGCGAGGAAGGCGGCGCGGGCTGCACTGGGAATAAGGGCGCTCATGCCGCGTTCTCCTGGGGCGTTTCACCCTGCGGGCGGCGGCCCAGCAGGTGGCAGATGGCATAGCTCAACTCGGCGCGGTTGAGCGTGTAGAAGTGGAAATCGCGCACGCCGCCCGCATAGAGGCGACGGCAGAATTCCGCCGAAACGGTCGCGGCGACGAGCTGGCGCGAGGCCGGGTGCTTGTCTAGCCCGGAAAACAGGCTCTCCAGCCACTGCGGCAGCGCCGCGCCGCAGGCGGCGGCAAACTTGCGCGTCTGGGCAAAGTTGGAGACCGGCAGGATGCCCGGCAGCACCGGCGCGTCGATGCCCGCAGCGGCCAGACGGTCCTGAAAGCGGAAGAAGGTTTCCGGCTCGAAGAAGAACTGGCTGATCGCCCGGCTCGCGCCCGCGTCGATCTTGCGCTTGAGGTTGTCGATGTCGGCTTCGACACTCGCCGAATCCGGGTGGCATTCGGGATAGGCGGCAACCGAAATGTCGAACGGGGCAATCGCCTTGAGACCCGCGACCAGTTCGGCGGCATTGGCATAGCCTTGCGGGTGGGGCGTGAAGGGCACGCCCGGCGCGCCCATGTCGCCGCGCAGCGCAACGATGTGGCGCACGCCCGCTTCCCAATAGGCTTCGGCCACGGCGCGGATCTCGTCCTTGGTGGCGTCCACGCAGGTCAGGTGCGCGGCGGCGGGCAGGCGTGCCTCGCGGATGATGCGGGCGACAGTGTCGTGCGTGCGGTCGCGGGTCGAGCCGCCCGCGCCATACGTCACCGAAACGAATTCGGGGCGCAGCGGGGCCAGCGTCTCGACCACGTCCCACAGCTGCGCCATCAGCGCGTCGGTCTTGGGCGGGAAGAACTCGAAGCTCACCCGGATGTCGCCGGGAAGGCCGGCGAAAAGCGGGGTGTCGAGCGCGGTGCGGGCCTCGCGCATCTGGTCGTAGCGGGTCATGGGTCTCAGCTCTTGGTGAAAGCGGGTAAGGGGCTGGTCTGGATGGCGGCGCTGCCGATGGCCGGAATTGGGCCTTCGGCACGGCGGCGCGCGGTCCACAGCTTGACGATCAGTTCATGTCCGGCGAGCGCGCGTTCGGCCAGAGGCTCGAACCCGGCGTCGCCCAGCAGCTTGGCCATCTGCGCGTCGGAAAAGCCGAGGCGCGCATGGGCATGGGCAAGGCGCAAGTCCTCGCGCTCGTGGCTGGCGAAATCGACCACCGCGATGCAGCCGCCCGGCGCGGTCACGCGCGCGGCCTCGGTCAGCACGGCCTCGGGCGCGAGGGCATAGTGAAGCACCTGATGAAACAGCACGGTGTCGAACGTGCCCGCCGCAAACGGCAGTGCAAGGAAATCGCCCTGGACCAGATCGACCCGGCCTGCGGGCATGTCCTGCAAGCGGGTGCGGGCAAGGCGCAGCATTTCCGGGCTCTTGTCGAGCGCGCTGACATGGCTGGCACGCGGGGCCAGCAATTGCGCCATGCGGCCCGTGCCGGTGCCGACATCGAGCAGGTGGCCCGGCCCCTGCGGATTGGCCTGGTCGAGCAGGTCGACCAGCGCGGCCTCGACCGGCCCTTCGGCGATGTGGAGGCTGCGCAAGCGGTCCCATTGATCGGCATGGCGCGCGAAATAGTCCGCTGCGCTGGCCTCGCGGGCGGTGCGGATGGCGTCGAGATGCTGGCGGTCCTCGCGCACTTGCGCGGCAAATTCTGCGTCCTCGGCTTCGGCGGCGGCCAGCACGCGGGCGAGCGCGGTGCCAAGGCCCGTGGCATTTGCGCGGCGCGAGGGCGCCTCGGCAATGGCCGCGCGCAGGAAGACCCAGCCCCCCTCGCGGCGGCGGTCGGCCAGCCCGGCATCGCACAGGATCTTGACGTGGCGCGAAACACGCGGCTGGCTTTGCCCGAGCACTTGCGCCAGTTCACCCACGGCCAGCTCCATGCTGGCCAGAAGCCGCATGATCCGCAGGCGCGTCGGGTCCGCAAGGGCACGCAAGGATTCGAGAAGGGTCATTGCGATGATGATATAAAGCAATCTTTATATCGGTCAATCTATATAAAGATTGCTTTATATCACACCTCCCCCTGCCGGATAACGCCTCCTAGAGGTTCAAGTTTGCCGTTGGCCTAACACGGACTTGGGGCTTGACACGGACGCGCCGATATTACCCAAAGAGCCTGATCGGCCCGCCTCCCCATCCGCCTTCCCCGACCGGCTCCCCCATGGCCGGCGGAAAGGCGAAAAGCGCGGGCCCCATCAACCAGAAACACGCAGGAACAAGGACGCCTCCCTCATGAAGAAGCTCATCCCGGTCGCCATCCTGGGCGCCGCCGCCCTCAGCCTCTCGGCTTGCGGCCACTCTGAAGACGCCTCTTCGGAAGCCACCCCCGATACCGTCGAAATGCCCGCTGACGAGCTTCCCGCCACCGACGTTTCGGCCGCTGCCCCCGCGCCCGTCGATGCCCCGGCTGCCGACACCAGCGCTGCCGCCCAGACCCCGGAAGACGCCGCCCGCAGCGCGGCTGACAATGCCGCTGCCGCCGCCGACGCTGCCAAGGCCGCAGCCGCTGCGGCCGAAGCCGATCAGGGCAACGGCGGCCAGAAGATGTAAGCGCCACGGCGCGGGGCCATGCGCCCCGCGCCGGGTTCCGCACCGATGAAGCGCCCCCGTTTCCCGATCCTCGCCCTTCCGCTCGCCGCTGCCGTGGCCCTGTCCGCGTGCCAGAAAGACAGCGACCCCGGCCCCGGCGGCGTGACCCGGGGCGAAGCACGCGCCCTCGACGAAGCTGCCGCCATGCTCGACAGCCGCCCTCCGGCGCCCTCGCAAAGCCAGCCTGTGGTGGATGCCAGCGGGAAGCCCTGAGGCCTTGGAGCCCGACTTTCGGGTCGGGCTCTTACACCTCGAGCGTGCATCCCCCGCAATCGTCGGTCTCGATCTGGATGGTCGCGTGGCCGATGTCGAAGGCCTCTTCCAGCCCTTGCGCCAGAGTGGCCAGAAACGCGTCGCCGGGGCTGCCGCCCGGCATGATCAGGTGCGCGGTCAAGGCCGTTTCGGTCGTGCTCATCGGCCAGACATGCAGGTCGTGGACTTTGACAACGCCCGGCAAGGCGCCCAGATGCTGCGCCACCGCGTCGAGGTCGATCCCCGGCGGCACCGCCTGAAGCCCCAGCTTGAGCGAATCGCGGGCAAGGCCCCAGGTGCCGACCGCGATCACCGCCACGATGATCAGGCTCGTCACCGGGTCGATCCACGTCCAGCCCGTCGCCGCGATCAGCAGTCCGGCCACGACCACGCCCGCCGAAACCCCGGCATCGGCCATCATGTGCAGATAGGCGCCGCGCACGTTGAGATCGTGCTCGCTCCCGCGCATGAACAGCAGCGCGGTGCAGATGTTGATGACGATGCCGATGCCCGCGACAACCATCACCGGGCCGGGCGCGACCGCCTCGGGCTGCCACAGCCGCCGCAGGCTTTCGACCAGAATGGCCCCCAGCGCCACCATCAGCAGCGCGGCATTGCCCAGCGCGGCCAGAATCGAGCTGGACTTGAAACCATAGGTAAACCGCCCGCGCGGCGGTCGCGTGACCAGCACCGAGGCGCCCCAGGCGATGAACAGGCTGAGCACGTCCGACAGGTTGTGCCCGGCATCGGCCACCAGCGCCATCGACCCGGCGGCGATGCCATAGCCCGCCTCGATGACGACAAAGGCCGTGTTGAGCACGATCCCCACCGCGAAGGCCTTGCCGAAACTGGCCGGGGCGTGGCTGTGGCCGGGGCCATGATGGTGGTGATGGTCGTGGCCATGATGATGGTCATGGTCGTGGTGGTGATCGGCTGACATGCTGCGGGCTTACCGACAATCGGCCCTTGCGCAAAATGAATTGCCCGACAGGGTTGGTGGGGACCCTGCACGAAAAAGCCCTCCCGACATCGCCGGGAGGGCTTTTCAATCAGCCGCGAAGAAGCGCCGAAGGCTTACTGCGCGTCGAGCCCGTAGGCGCTGTGCAGCACGCGGACGGCCAGTTCGACTTCGTCCGAATCGATCAGCACCGAGACCTTGATCTCGCTGGTCGAGATCGCCTGGATGTTGATCCCGCGATCGGCCAGCGACTTGAACATCGTGCTGGCGACGCCCGCGTGGGCGCGCATGCCCACGCCCACGACCGAGACCTTGGCGACCTTGCTGTCGGCGATCATGCGATACCAGCCGATCTGCTCCTTGCACTCTTCGAGCAGCGCCTGCGTGCGCGCGAGGTCGGCCTGGGGGCAGGTGAAGGTCACATCCGTCTCGCCCTTGTCCTTGGCGACGTTCTGGATGATCATGTCGACGTTGATGTTCGCTTCGGCCAGCGGCGCGAAGATCGACGCGACGGCGCCGGGGCGGTCTGCGATCCGCGTGAGCGTGATCTTGGCTTCGTTCTTGTCGGCAGCGATGCCGGTGATCAGCTGGCGTTCCATTTCGTACCCTTCCAGTTCCTCGTCCGCGACGATCATCGTGCCGGGGATCGTGTCCGCCGCCGGGGCATCGTCGTCGATGAAGGATGACAACACCTGCACCCGCACGCCTTCCTTCATGGCGAGCGAAACCGAACGGGTTTGCAGGACCTTGGAACCGACCGAGGCCAGTTCCAGCATTTCCTCGTAGGTCACGGCCTTGAGCTTGCGCGCCTTGGCCACGATGCGCGGATCGGTGGTATAGACCCCGTCCACGTCGGTATAGATGTCGCAGCGGTCCGCGCCGATCGCGGCGGCCACGGCCACGGCCGAGGTATCCGATCCGCCACGGCCCAGCGTGGTGATCCGCTTGTCGGCGGTCACGCCCTGGAAACCGGGGATCACGGCCACTTCGCCGCTGGCCATCGAGGCCAGCAGGGCCTCGGAATCGATGCCCTCGATGCGCGCCTTGGAGAAGGCGTCGTCGGTCCGGACCGGCAATTGCCAGCCCAGCCACGAGCGCGCCTTGCAGCCCAGCGCCTGAAGGTGCATCGCCAGAAGGCCCGAGGTCACCTGCTCGCCGCTGGCGACGACCACGTCGTATTCCGCCGGGTCGTAGAGCGCGCTGGCCTCGCGGCAGAAGTTGACGAGACGGTCGGTCTCCCCGGCCATCGCCGAGACCACCACCGCCACTTCATGGCCGGCGGCCTGCTGGCGCTGTACGATCCGGGCGACACGGCGGATTCGCTCGGTTCCGGCCATCGAGGTGCCGCCGAATTTCATCACGATCCGGGCCAACGCTTATGCTCCTGTTCACCTGCGGTACGAAAGAATCTTTCAGTCATGGCCCATGGACCATGCGAATGCGGCGCTTTAGGGAGGTGGCATGAGCAATGCAACAACCTTGAACACCCCCACGATCCGCCCCGAGGAAGCCGCCCACTTCGGCAAGCTGGCTGCCGACTGGTGGGACCCCAAGGGGCAGTCGGCCATGCTGCACAAGCTGAACCCGGTGCGCCTCGCCTTCGTGCGCGCCGCGATCGACGCCCATTTCGATACCGACCCCAACGGGATCAAGCCTCTGGCAGGCAAGCGCGCGCTCGACGTGGGCTGCGGCGCGGGCCTTCTGGCCGAGCCGTTGTGCCGTCTGGGCGCGGCGATGACGGCGGTCGATGCGGCGGCGGAAAACATCGCGGCGGCGCGCGCCCATGCGCAAGGGGCGGGCCTTGCCATCGACTATCGCCACGGCGAAGTGGGCGCGCTGGGCCTTTCGGGCTTCGATCTGGTCACCTCGATGGAGGTGATCGAGCATGTCGCGGACAAGGCCGCGTTCCTGCGCGCACTGGCCGGGACGCTGGGCGAGGGGGGGCTGATGGTGCTTTCCACCCCCAACCGCACCCCGGCCTCGCGCCTGCTGATGGTCGAGGGGGCCGAGCGTCTGGGGCTGGTGCCGCGCGGCACGCACCACTGGGACGATTTCGTCACCCCGCTCGAACTGCACGACCTGCTGGCCGCACAGGGCCTGAAAATGGGCAATCCCAAGGGCATCGCGTGGAGCCCGCGCAAGGGGCTTCACCTGTCGGACGACCTTGCGCTCAACTACATCGTGACCGTTACGCGGGATTGAAGATTGCTTCCCACTCGGCGGGCTTGAAACCGACGACAAGCCCGCCGGGATATTCGACGATGGGCCGCTTGATCAGCGAGGGCTGGGCAACCATCAGCGCGACGGCCTTTTCGCCCGTGAGATCCGCCGCAAGGTCGGCCTTATCCGCGTCGGCCAGCTTGCGGAACGTGGTGCCCGCCTTGTTGAGCACTTTGTCGAGTCCAGCCTGCGCCACCCAGCGGGCCACTTGCGCGGCATCGGCGCCCTGCTTCTTGTAGTCGTGGAACGTGTAGGCGAGGCCTTTCCCGTCGAGCCAGACACGCGCCTTCTTCATGGTGTCGCAGTTGGGGATGCCGTAGAGGGTCAGGCTCATGGGGTGGTTCTCTTGAAGTGGTGGACCCGGCTGGGGGTTCCGGCAAACAGGGAATAGCTCTCGTAATAGGCCTCGCGCCCGCGGGCCTGGACTTGCGCATGGTCGGCCTGGCGGCGCCAGCCGAGCGCGGCCTCCTCGCTGTCCCATTCGGACAGGGCGATCACCTCGCCATCGTCGGCCACGTAGGACTTGAACGCAAGGAAGCCCGGCTGCGCGCGGGCGAGTGTTTCCATCGCCACGGCATCGGTTTGATAGGCCTGCGCATCGAGCTCTGCGCATTTGCGGTTGCGGAAGACGACGAGGTACATGGGGGGCAGCCTTAAGGCGTGCCGGTGGGGCAGGGCA
>Ga0075011_10000283_pt1 | contig 27116 bp, 26 predicted proteins | sample TARM_MetaG_T_14_FD_72354 | JGI IMG/M metagenome (GOLD analysis project Ga0075011, IMG submission 72354) | Freshwater microbial communities from Pennsylvania, USA, analyzing microbe dynamics in response to fracking - TARM_MetaG_T_14 | ecosystem: Environmental > Aquatic > Freshwater > River... | reverse complement strand
GGCGGAGGTGGGGCTCCGGGTTCGCGTAGCAGGAGGATGGCTATGAGGACCAGCAGGAGCAGAATGATGGCCAGGCCCATGAGCACAAACTTATTCTTGAGGAGGGCGACCAAGCCCGGCTTTGATTTGCCGTCGTCTTCGGTTAGGAACGGAGTTTCGACCTCGTCTTCCTCGATATCCTCTTCCTCGTCCTCATCTTCAAGGAACGGGGCGTCATCGAGGTCGAGATCGACCTTTTGGGTGGCCTTGCTCGCAGCCGCATCGTCCAGCTCCGCTTTCTGCTCGGCGGGAGCGTCGGTCACATCATCGGCATCATCCGGGACGAGCAGAACCATGGCATGCGCCTAACCGGCTAAAGTGCCCTAGGCGAAGATTTTGTCGATCTTCTGGCCCAGTGTTTCCGGAGTGAACGGTTTAACGATGTAATTCGACACCTTGGCCTGTACGGCCTCGATGATGTTTTCCTGCTGGGCCTCGGCGGTGACCATCAGGAAGGGGATGTCGGCGTATTCCTCGCTGGAGCGCACCTTGCGGAGCAGTTCGATGCCGGACATGGCGGGCATGTTCCAGTCGGAGACAATGAAGTCGATGTTGTCCTTGTTGAGTACTTCCCAGGCGGTAGAGCCGTCGTCAGCCTCGACGATGTTGGTAAAACCCAGCTGGCGAAGGATATTTTTGATGATTTTACGCATGGTGGAAAAATCGTCTACAACCAGGACGCGCATGTTTTTATCATAACCCATCGGAAGTCTCCTTTACATGAGTGCTACTCGTTTTCATAACGAGCTCTGAAAGTTTTTCTTAATTTTTTCAATGCTTGGGAGTGGAGTTGCGAGACGCGTCCCTCGGTTATGTCCATAACCTCGGCCGTCTCCTTCATGTTCAGCTCCTCTCCGTAATATAGAGATATGACCAATTTTTCTCTCGGCGTCAATTCTTCAATGAGATTGGCTACTTTGTCAACAATCTCCTGAAAGGCGGCCGACTGGAACGGTTCGTTGTCCGTCATCTTCTTTTGGCCGATGAGGTTTTCCTGGAAAGTGTCGAGGCTGAGACAGACCTGGTTGTTCAGGGCCTCGAGTCCCTGCTGGACTTCCTTGTCGGACATGCCGGTATGTTCGCAGAGCTGCTCAGTGGTGGCCGGGGAGCCGGTTTCATGCTCGATCTGGCGCATGGAGTCCTCAAGCGTCTTGACCTTTTGCCGAAGTCCCCGGGAAAACCAGTCCATGCGCCGAAGCTCATCAAGCATAGCCCCCTTGATGCGGTTCTCCGAGTAGGTGTCAAACTTGATCCTCAACTCCGGATTGAACTTCCCCAGGGCATCCAGAAGGCCGAGACTGCCCGCGCTGATGAGCTCGTTGAGCTCAACGCTCTGGGGCAGCTTCGCCTTGAGCCGCAGTGCCAGAATCCGGATTTTGGGCGCGTAGTATCGGACGATGTTTTCCCGATCTCTCGGTGAAAAATCGTCCCAACGCTTGACGCCCTGCTCCAGCTCAAGCCACGGATCGTTCCTGGAAGAGGAGTTTTTTCCAGAAGAATTTAATATTGCCATCGGTATTGGGGGTTACCTGCCAGTTTTTGACCTTCTGGGCCGTCTGCCGGACAGCCACGCTGGCCGGGGTTTTGGGAAATTTGTGGCAAAACGGTGTCTGCGCGATGACCGCGTTGCGCACGTTCTGGTCATACGGCACGAAGCCGACCAGGTCGAGCGAAATGCCGTCGAGGAAGTGGTCGCAGGCGTTCAGGAGCTTGAGGTATACCTCTCGGGCCATGTTCACGTCTTTGACCATATTCACCAGCACACGGAACTTCTCCACCCCGTGGTGTAGCTTGAGGACCTTGATCAGCGCGTAAGCGTCGGTCAGAGAAGTGGGTTCCGGGGTGATGATCAGCAACCTCTCCTGCACAGCCAGGTTGAAGTAGAGGACATTGTCGTTGATCCCCGCGCCCGTATCCACGATGAGGTAGTCCACATTGTCCTCCAGGTAGTCCATGGCGTCCAAAAGGTCGAGCTTCTGGCCCTTGTCCAGGTTGACCATGTCGCTGACGCCCGACGAGGCCGGGAGGATGCGGAAGCCGTAAGGAGTATCGAAGAGGATGCGGTCCAGGGTCATTTCCTCGTGGAACAGGTGGAAGAGATTGTGCTGGGGCGCAAGCCCGAGGATGACGTCCACGTTGGCCAGCCCGAGGTCGGCGTCCAGCAGGACGACCTTTTTGCCCGCGGCGCTCAGAGAGTAGGCCAGGTTGACCGACATGTTGGTTTTGCCTACGCCCCCTTTGCCGGAGGTGACGGAGAGGACCAGGGGAAGATTCGAACTCATAACGTGTGTCGCGCTCCTTAGGGTTGCGTGTTGCCGTCGGGCAGCTTGCGCATGAACATCAGTCGCCAGATCATTTCTTCCGTGGCCGGACTGATGGTGTTTTTCAGGCCGGGGCCGTAGGAAAGGGCGGACACCGGCAGCCCCCCGGCGAATGCCATGTTCAATATTGACCCGAATGTACAGGCTTCATCGAGTTTCGTCCAGATAACGCTGGCTAGTTGTTCACTTTTGTATTTGTCCATGAACCGCTCGAACTGGCCCTTGCTGTAATAGGGGTTCATGACCAGATGAATGGACAGGTCGGGGCATTCGCCCAGGCCGTACAATTGCGACCATTCCTCCAGGGTTGTCCGGCCGGATAGGCCGGGCAGATCAATGAGGATCATGTCGAAGTGCCGGGCCTCGTCCCGGAGCAGGGCGAAGTCCTCCCGGGTGATGATCTCGCGGAAGGCCAGCCCGCTCAGTTCGGCGTAGTGTTTGAGAACCAGGCGGCCCTTGCCACGGCCGCCGTCGGCAGTGGCAAGACACAACCGGATGCCGGGCTGCGCCTTTTTCATGTGCAGGGCCAGGCGGATCAGGCTCGAGGTCTTGCCCGCTCCACCGGGACCGGCAAAGGCGTGAAAGGTGTTGGTCCAGGTACCGGCTTCGAACGGTGTGGCCTTGAGTAGTGGGTCCAGGGCGGTCATGACCGGGCAGTTTTCGGTTTCGCGCATTGTGCAATAGACATGGGTCAGGACGCGTTCGTCCACTTCCTCGCGTTCCAGGTATTCCAGGGCCACGCGCTGCTTGGGGGAGAGACGGGCCGGGTCCATCTGCGGCTTTATCAAGGCCATGATCTGGCCCTTGATCTGGCTCCATTCGCGTTGCCAGCCCACCGAATCCTGGAGGGCTGCGTCCACTACGCCTTCCTTGGTATCGCGGAGCGGGCGGACGGCTTGCAGCGGTTGATTCTCCACCGCGGCTACGATCTCGCAGCACTTGCTGCCGTTCTCCGTGACGGTCTTGTTGGACAGGATCACGGCCTCGTCGCCGAGGTCGGATTTTACCTTGGCGAATGCGGCCGTGGACGTGGCGGCCCGATAAGTCTTCATTCTCATAATCTGGTCCTAGAGTTCGACGGTTGCAACCGACTGAATTTTGACGTCCGCCGGAATCTCGGCCTGGGAAACAACCGGCAGGGTGGGGATGAACCGGGTCAGGAGTTGGGCCAACTGCGCTCTAAGCTGCGGGGTGACCAGCAGGATGGGCTGGCCGTCGGCTACCATGGCGTCCTCGGTGGAGCGGTTGATGGCCTGGATAATCTGTTGGGCCACGCCCGGTTCCAGGGCCAGATAACCTCCCTGTTCGGCCGGACGCATAGCGCCATTCAGGATCTCGTCGATCTGTGGGTTCAAGGTGATGATGGGCAGAACCCCGTTGTCTCCGAGATACGGTTTGACGATAGTCCTGCTCATGCGGGCTCGGACGTATTCCGTAAGCTGGGTCGGGTCTTGGGTGGCCACGCCGTAGTCGGCCAGGGTCTCCACGATGGTCAGCAGGTCGCGGATGGACACGTTCTCCTGGACCAACCCTTGAAGGACTTTTTGTACGCCGCCAATGCTGAGCACGGCCGGCACCAGGGATTCCACGGCCTTGGGTGCGCGCTTGGACAGGTTGTCGAGTAACTCCTGGGTCTCCTGGCGGCCGAGGAATTCGTGCAGGTTGCGTCGGAAGACCTCTGTCAGGTGGGTGGCTATGACGGTGGACGGATCGACCACGGTGTAGCCCGCCAGCATGGCCTCCTCCTTTTGGGCCTCGGGTATCCATATGGCCGGGAGGTTGAAGGCGGGTTCCACGGTTTCCACACCCTCGATGCGCTGCTTGGCGTCGCCGGGGTCCATGGCCAGGTGGTGGTCGATGAGCAGCTCGGCGCTGGCCACCGGGTTGCCCTTGATCAGCACACGGTATTCGCCCGGCTTCAGCTGGAGGTTGTCGCGCAGGTGCAGGGACGGAACGACAACGCCCATGTCCAAAGCGAACTGGCGGCGGATGGACCGGATGCGAGAGAGCAGGTTGCCGCTTTGTTCCTCGTCCACCAGGGGGATAAGTCCATAACCTACCTCCAGTTCCAGCTGATCCAGCGGGAGCAGAGCCTGGACCTCTTCCGGGGTGTCCATGGTGGAGGGCTGGCTTTGTTCTTTCTCCTCCTGCTCAATGGTCAGGCTTTGTTGTTGCTTGGAGGACAAATGGCCCACGGTGAAGACGATAACGGCCAGGGTCAGGAACGGGATGGTCGGCATACCCGGCACAATGCCGAAGAGGACCAGGATGCCCGAGACGAGCTTGAGCGCCCGGTGGTGGAAAGAGAGCTGGCCGATGAATTCCTCGCCCATCCTGGCTTCGGCCGCCGCGCGGGAAACGATGAGGCCGGCCGAGGTGGAGATGATCAACGAGGGAATGGTGGCCACCAGACCGTCACCGATGGTCAGCAGAGTATAGGTCTGGGCCGCGTCCATCCACTGCATGTCCTTTTGCAAGATGCCGATGAGGAAGCCGCCGATGATGTTGATGGCCGTGATCATCAGGCCTGCCTTGACGTCTCCGGAAACGAACTTGCCCGCGCCGTCCATTGCACCGTAGAAGTCGGCTTCGCGGCGCAGATTATCGCGCTGCCTGGTGGCCTCTTCTTCGTCGATGAGCCCGGCATTGAGGTCGGCCTCAATGGCCATCTGCTTGCCGGGCATGGCGTCCAGGGTGAAGCGGGCGGCCACTTCGGCGATGCGGGTGGTACCGGTGACGATGACGGTCTTGTTCAGGATGAACAGGATCATGAAGATGACGATGCCGATGACGTAGTTGCCTCCGACCACGAACTCTCCGAAACTCTGGATGACCGAGCCCGCGGCCGAGGTGCCCTCGTCGCCGTGCAGCAGGATGGCGCGGGTGGTGGCCACGTTCAGAGCCAGGCGGAGCAGGGTGGTGACCAGCAGCAGGGACGGGAAAATGGAAAATTCGAGCGGCGAGGTCATAAACATGGATGTGACCAGGATGACCAGCCCAAGCGAGATGGAGACCGAGAGCATGAAGTCGATGAACGGAGTGGGCAGGGGGATGAGCATCACGAAGAGGATGACCACCACGCCGCCCGCGAGGAGCACGTCCCCTTGTTTGGCGAATTTTGAGTAGTCTATTTTCGGGATGACGGTCTTGGCTGAAGGCTGGGCCATGTTTTTGACACCTCTCGGACGGTTGGGCTGTGAACTCAGAGGAGGGTGTCAGGCTTTGCAACTACTGGCGATGCTTGAATTTCTGCAACTTTGCCAGGATTGCCGCCACGGCCTGAAACAGTTCCTCCGGGATGGTTTCTCCGATCTCAACCTGTTTATACAAAGCCTGTGCCAAGGGTTTGTTTTCTTCGATGGGAATAGAGTTTTCCCGCGCAACTTCTTTGATTCTTTCGGCAACCTTGTTAACGCCCTTGGCCAGGACCAGGGGGGCGGGAGCCTGGATCGGGTCGTACTGCAGGGCCACGGCGTAGTGGGTCGGGTTGGTGATGACCACGTCCGCTTTGGGGATATCCTGGAACATGCGCGAGGCCATGACCTGCATCATCTTTTGGCGCTGCTGCTGTTTGACCTTAGGATCACCCTCGGCCTGCTTGCGTTCGTCCTTGACCTCGTCCTTGGTCATCTTGATCTGCTCCTCATAGTTCCAGCGCTCGTACACGAGGTCGGCAACAGCGATGATGAGCATGGGAACCAGCGCGTAGCAGACCATCTTGTAGCCCACAGTGAGGATGAAGGAGAGAATGCCCTGAACGTTGGCGTGGAAAAGGGGAAGCAGGTTGGGCAGCTCCTGCTTGAGGACAATGTATGGGGCGATGGCCACGGCCATGGCCTGAAGCAGGCTCTTGGCCAGCTTGACCAGGGTATCCGGGCTGAGCATGAGCTTTTTTATACCACTCATGATGTTGAAGAGTTTACCGAACTTGGGTTCCAGAGGTTTGGTGGTCCACAGGGGGCCGACCTGTAGCCGTATGGTGAGAAAGGCTACGAAGGCTATGACCAGCATGAACGGCACCACGAGGAGGGCCATTTTCTGGATTCCCCAGGTGAACAGGGCGTAGGCCATGGGCTTGTCGATATTGAAGTTGATGGCTTCGAGAAAGGTCCAGCGGTATATCTCTGTGAATTGGTCGTGATAGAAGCCGATCATGAAGCGCAAGACCAGGACCCCGGAGAGCAGGCTCATGACCTTGGGGAGTTCCTGTCCTTTGGCAACGTTGCCTTCCTTGCGTTGTTTATCACGTCGCTTTTGGGAGGCTGTTTCAGTTTTACTTGGATCATCCTGGCCGATCATGACAACTCCTAGGGAATGGCGGACGTTCCGAATTTCATGACGTTTTCAAACATGTTGTTCAATCCGCCCAGGTAGTCGCGCACATACAGGGTCATGATGGAGAAGATGAAACCGAGAAAGAAGAAGCCCACAGTAATCTTGACCGGGAAGCCGAGGATGAGCACGTGCATCTGGGGTGCGGCCCGCGAAATCAGCGCGAGCGAGAGATCCACCAGGAACAAGGCGGCCATAACCGGAGCCGCGATTCGGATGGCCAGGGTGAACATCATGTTGGAGAAGTGGAAGATATCGTTGGCCAACTCAGGCTGAAGCAGCAGGGTTCCCGGCGGGATGTACTGGAAGGTCATTCCCACGGCCTTGAGCAGGTAGAGGTGGCCGTTGAGGACCAGAAAGGTCAGCATGGTGCACATGTACAGGAAATGGGCCGAAACCGCGTTGCTGGTGCCGGTGATAGGGTCCACCACGTTGACCATGGCAAATCCCATCTGGAATCCGATGATTTGGCCGCCTAGCTGGACGGCGGCGAACAGAAAATTGACGAGCATGCCGAGGATCAGGCCAAGGATCAGTTCGCCGATGAACATGATGACGATGTTCCAACCCGTGGGCATCATTGCGGCCGGGAAGGAAAGCTGGGGCCATAGCGCCATGGATAAGACCAGTACCAGGGCGGCCTTTACCGGATTGGGGATAGTTTGTCCCCCGAAAAAGGGCAGCAGGAAGAGCACGACGCTGAGGCGGAACAGCGTCAGGAAATAGCTGAGCATATCGCTCGGGGTGAAACCGAAAATCTCCATTACCAGCTCACTGCAAAACCCGAACCAATCGGGCCTTCATCCAGCTCGGACCGAAAAAAACAGGCCCTTCTGGAACGTCGTATTCCAAAAGGGCCTGGAGCATTCACGATTCGGGACCGGTTTAGTTGAGAATGTACCGCTTGGGGTTAACCGGCACACCGTTCAATCGAACCTCGTAGTGGAGGTGGGGGCCGGTGGAGCGGCCCGTGTTGCCCACGTAGCCAATCAGTTCGCCCCGGGTGACTTCCTTACCGCTCTTGATGGCGATGCGGTTGAGGTGCGCAAACCGGGTAGACAGGCTGGCGTTGTGCTTCAGGCGTATGGACAGACCATAGGACCCGTCGCGACCAGCAAAGGTCACGGAAGCTCTGGCCGGTGCGTAGACCGGGGTGCCTCGGGGGGCGGATATGTCGAGTCCCTTGTGGAACTCGCGCTTGCCGGTAAAGGGCGAGGTGCGCCAAGCGAAGCCCGACGTCACCCAGCCGGATGTCGGCCAGATGGACGGAGTGGCTTCAAGGATGTTCTGGTTGGAGCGCAGGGTGTGCATGATCTCCTGCTGGCGGACTTCTTCGAGGCGCGCCTCCACGTTGAGCTGGCGCAGGAACTCATGCATCTTGCGGGCGAGGAGCTCTTGGCGGTAGAGGGGCAGATATCCCTTTGAGAAATTTTCGTTGGCGGGGCCACCCTTGGGTGCGGCCGCCTGGCTGCCGTCCTGGTCCAGATTGATCATGACCCGCAGCTTGGAGTCGAAATCGCGGATGCGGTTCAGGTTGCCCTGCAGAGAGGTGATCTTCTGGGAAAGGCTCAGAAGCTGGGTCTTCTGCTCCTGTACGGTCTTTTCCGCGATGTTCAAACCTTGTTCGATGCGTGAGTGCTCGGCGTACTTCTTCCAAAGGATGACGTTGCCCGCCGCCATGGATACGGTCATGAGCAGCAAAAATACGATAAACCAGCCTCGTAGCTGGAATTTCTTGCACGAACCCTGCTTGTCTTTGAAGACAACTATGTGGTATTTTCGGAAAAGCATTACCTTTCCAGGATGTTATAAGTTTGTAGAGCAGCCTGATGCGAGCTTCGTGTACTTTTAGTCTAGACTTTTTTGCTTGTCAAGTCGACTTGTTGTCGAGTTATGGCGTTGAAGATGTTGTTTTTTATACGTTTATCCTTCTTCCACATGATCCTTAGCCATTCGTGGATTTCGTCCCGCTTAGTATGACCGTTTGACGGACAGGCGTTTTCCCAGATGGGTAGCTCCCACTGGGAGGCCGCCCTGATGACGGTCTTTTTGTCCAGGAGCATGGTTGGCCGGATGACCTTGAGCTTGCCGTTGAAGAATGGCTCGTTGGCCGACAAGCCGTCGGCCCGTCCGTTCTGGACCACGTTCATGAAAAAGGTGACTACATTGTCGTCGGCGTTGTGGCCGAAAGCAAGGTGAGTCAGGTTGTAGTCGCGGCACATCTCGAACAGGCGCTTGCGGCGTTGCATGGCGCACCAGAAACATGGGGAGTTCTTGCGGTTCTCCTCGGTGTGGGCGCGCGGACCGAAATCGGTCAACTCGATGTGCGCGGCCATCCCGTTTTCGGCGCACCAGCGGACCAATGGTTTGTGGGAGGCCGGGTCGAAGCCGGGGTTGACGTGCAGGACCATGAGTTCCACCGGAAAGGGCATGATCGCCTGTCGGATTGTCATGACCTTGAGCATGAGAAAACTGTCGACGCCGCCCGAGATGGCCAGGCCGATGCGGGCTCCGCCGGAGACCATGCCGGTCTGTTGCATGAGCTTGCCGGTGGCGGTGACGCATTTTTTCTGCGCAAAGGTGAGTTTGCCCCATGAGGCCATCTGTCATTCTCCCTTTTGATTTGGTATGGAGGGCGGACCAAGTCAGGCAGATAGGTTATTCCTGCTTGACTTGCAAGCCCCTTTGGGGCAGCTTTACAAGCTTTCGCGTCATGGTCGGGATTGCCCGTCCTCGGCCAAAACCAGGTTCCCCCGGAGGCTGCCTGTTTTGAGACGGATTTTGTTCCTTGTCCTCATCGCGCTCGCGGCCGCCGTGGCCGGTGGCGTTTACTGGTATCAAACCAGTATGGAAGAGCAGGTCGCGGCGTCACGCTGGCTGTCATATTCCCTGGACAAGGTCAAGTCCGTGCACATCCTGCGGGAAGGGGAGTCCTATACCCTTGCCGCCGCCGGAAACGGCTGGGAGACGCGGGGTCAGGATGCGTCCTCAGGGGTTTCGGCTGGAGCTCTGCGCGACCGGGTTCGGGACTACCTGAAACGGCTGTCCGAGCTGGTTCCGTTGCTCTCTTTTGAAGAATATGGCCCGGACGCCCCCAAGGAGCACGGCCTGGACGAGCCCGGAGTGAAGCTTTTCCTGGAGTTCCGGGGTGAAAGCGTGCCGCCCCTGGAGATTTGGTTCTCTCGGGATGAATCCGGTCGGACCTACGGCTGGAACTCCAAGACGCCGGAACGGGCCTACGAGTTCGGGGGTGAGGTCTACGGACAGTTCGACCAACCTGCGGCCCATTTTCTTGATACCAAGGTTTTTCATTTCGATGAGGAACGGGTCTATCAGGTGCAGCTCGTCCAGCCGTTCGGTTCGAGCTGGCTGGTCCAAGGCGGGAAGAACGGATTCTTTTTTGCCTTGCCCGGCTATCTCAAGGGCAAGGCGGCGTCCGCCTCCGAGCTCAAGCTCTACCTGCACGCCCTGGCTCTGTTGAGGGCGAGCAGGCTGGTGCTGGAACCCGCCGAGCCGGAGAGGGGCATGGCGGCCCTGACCATCAAGGTTTGGACCGGGAAGGACAAGGAACCGTCCATGGTGGAGTTTTTTACCATCGAGGACGATTCCAAACATTATTTCGGCCGCTCTTCCTGGCTGACTGTGCCGTTCTTGCTTGATACGGAGAGCGTTAGCCAGCTGGTCAAGAGCGCATTCGACGTTCAGGGGCGCAACGTGTTCACCCTGGACATCGGTCAGGTGGCCGTTATCGTCATCATCAACGGAGACCGGCGCTATGTGGTTCGTCGGGAGCACGCCGGCTGGCGAGTTGAAGGGGGCGAAAAAAAGGTCCCGGGCATTGACATGGCGCTCTGGCGATTTACTGAATTACAGTTTGAGGCGTTGCCCCTGAATAATCTGGCCGCCACAGCTGTGAAGCTCATGCACTGCCGTCTGCTGGATGGCGACGGGAACGAATTGAAGGCGGTAACCTTCTATGCGGACCCGACGCTGCCGCCGGGGCAATGTTGGATGAAGAACGGAGACGGTATGTACTATCCCGTCTCAGGGCGGCTGCTCAATGACCTGCAGGGCATGTTTCCCGGCGGGCCGGTAAAGACGGAATAACGACGCTTCAAACGAAGTCTCAAGGAGAATATCATGGCAAGGATCACCGTAGAAGATTGTCTGGCGCAAGTGAGCAATCGTTTTCTCATTACCCAGATGGCCATCAAGAGGGTCAAGCAGTACCGCGAAGGATACGAACCTCTGGTCGATACAAAGAACAAGGAAGTGGTCAACGCCCTGCGCGAGATCGCGGCCGCCAAGGTCGTTCCCGACACCTCCAACGACCTTCATCTCCATTCTTCCACAACCGAGGAAGCCTAAGTAGCCGGTCATGTCCAAACGCGATTATTATGAAATCCTGGAGGTGGAAAGAACCTCCACTCAGGATGAGATCAAGACGGCATATCGGAAACTGGCCTTCAAATACCATCCGGACCGCAACCAGGATGACCCCGACGCCGAGTCCAAGTTCAAGGAGGCCGCCGAGGCCTACGAGGTCCTGGGCAACGACGAGAAGCGACAGACCTACGATCGGTTCGGCCACGAGGGTGTGAGCGGCAACGGATTTTCCGGTTTTTCCAGCAACGAGGACATCTTCGGTGCCTTCAGCGACATCTTCGGCGAAGTCTTCGGCTTCTCTTCGGCCGGTCGGTCCAATCGCCCGCGGGCAGGCTCCGACTTGCGCTATAACCTGGAGATTTCCTTCAGGGATGCAGCCAAGGGGACCGAGGTGGGCATCAAGATTCCGGTGGAGGCCTCCTGCGAGAGCTGCGGGGGGAGCGGAGCGGCTCCTGGTTCCACGCCCGAGACCTGTCCCCAGTGCGGCGGGTTAGGCACCGTCCAGCAATCCCAGGGATTTTTTCGAATTTCCGCCACCTGCCCCCAGTGCCGGGGCGCGGGCAAGCTGATCACTGATCCCTGCGACACCTGCATGGGACGCGGTTCGGTCATCCTGGACAAGGACCTCAACGTCCGTATCCCGGCCGGCGTTGACAATAACTCCCGCTTGCGATTGCGCGGCGAGGGCGAGGCCGGGGTCAACGGCGGCCCTCCCGGTGACCTCTACGTAGTTATCCGGGTCGCTCCGGACGAGGAGTTCGAACGCCAGGGCCAGAACCTGATCATCAGTCAGGAAATCTCCATGGTGGAGGCCGCTCTGGGCCATCGCATGGAAGTCCCCACCCTGGATGAGCCGGTCAACCTGGACATCCCCAGCGGCACCCAGTCCGGCGAGGTCTTCAGGCTGCGCGGATTGGGCCTGCCCCATCTCGGTTCCAACCAGAACGGTGATCTGCTCGTGGAAATGCGCGTGAAGACGCCGTCCAAGCTGAACGCCCGTCAGGAGGAACTCCTCAAGGAGTTCGCCGAGATCGAGGCCGGAAAACTCAAAAACCGGGCCAAGGGCTTCTTCAAGAAGGCCAAGGACAAGGTCATGGGAGAGTAGGCGATGGCAGAAGGATTCTCGCACATGGACCAGGACGGCAACGCCCGCATGGTGGACGTTTCCGCAAAGAACGACACGAGCCGCACGGCCATTGTCCGGGGGCTTGTTCGTCTGTCAGCGGAGACAATGCGCCTGCTCAAGGCGGACGCGTTGCCCAAGGGAGACGTGTTGACCACGGCCAAGATCGCGGGCATCCAGGCTGCCAAGCGGACCAGCGACCTCATTCCCATGTGCCACCCCCTGCCCATCAGCTACATCGACGTGCGCTTCACCGTGCACGATAGCGATTCGACCATCGAGCTGGAGTGTGAGGCGCGCACCGCCTACAAGACCGGCGTGGAAATGGAGGCCCTGATCGGCTGCCAGGTGGCGGCCGCGACCATCTACGACATGTGCAAGGCGGTCCAGAAGGACATCGTCATTGACGCTTGCCGCCTGGTCTTCAAGTCCGGCGGCAAGAGCGGGACGTTTTCCGCCGAGTAGTCGGATATCATGAATTGAAAAGCCCCGTCGGATTGACTGACCGGCGGGGCTTTTTTTATGCTTTGTGTCGTGGCGTTGTTACCAGATCATTCTTGTCTGGACGCCGTGCTCGGACATATATTTTTTGAGTTCCGGTATGGAGTATTCACCGTAGTGGACGATGGAGGCGATGAGCGCGGCGGTGGCCTTGCCCTCGGTCACGGCGTCAACCATGTGCTGTGGATTGCCCGCGCCGCCGGAAGCGATGACCGGGATGGTCACGGCCTCGGCCACCAGGCGGGTTAGTTCCAGGTCGTAACCGTTCTTAACGCCATCCGCGTCGATGGAGTTCAGGCAGATTTCGCCTGCGCCGAGCGCCTCGCCGGTCTTGGCCCATTCGATGGCATCCATGCCCATGTATTTCCGGCCGCCATGGATGACGATCTCAAAGCCCGAGGGGATGTCCTCGCTCACCGGCACGCGTTTGACGTCCATGCCGAGCACCACGCACTGTGCTCCGAACCTGGCCGCGCCTTCGCTGATAATGTCCGGGTTCTTGACCGCGCCGGAGTTGACCGAGACCTTTTCCGCACCCGCCATGAGCACGTCGCGCATGTCGTCAACGGTGTTGATGCCGCCGCCCACGGAGAACGGGATGAATATCTGGGAGGCGACCTTTTCGACCACGTCCAGGAAGATGCCGCGCGCCTCGTGGGAAGCGGTGATATCATAGAAGACGATCTCGTCCGCGCCTTCCTCGTAGTATTTTCTGGCGGTCTCGACCGGGTCGCCAATGTCCACGTTACCTTCGAATTTGATGCCTTTGGTCAGACGGCCGTTGCGCACGTCGAGGCAGGGAATGACGCGTTTACTCAGCATCACTGGCCTCCAGACAGAAGTTGTAGAAGTTCCGGAGCATCTTCAAGCCGGGGCGTCCGCTTTTTTCCGGGTGGAATTGGACGGCCCACAGCCCCTTGCGGCCATGCACCGAGCAGAAGTCGATGCCGTAACGCGTGGTGCCGATGACGAACTCCTCCTTGGGAGCGGGGTAGTAGCTGTGTACGAAGTAAAAGTCCGCGTCCGGATCAATGCCCTCGAACAGTTCGCAATCCTTGAGGATTTCCACTTGATTCCAGCCCATGTGCGGCACGCGGATCTGGATGTCCTCGTAGTCCACCCAGGAGGGGTTGAACAGGCGGCATTCGCCGGGGATCACTTCCAGGGCCTTGGTGTCGTTCTCTTCGGAGTAATCCAGAAGAATCTGGCAGCCCACGCAGATGCCGAGTACCGGCTTCTTCTGCTTTATGAGCTTCTTGATGACCTCGTCGAGGCCGCCGGATTCGAGCTCTTCCATGGCCTGGCCGGCGGCACCGACGCCGGGGAATATGATTCCCTTGGCCTTGTCCAATTTTGCGGGGTCGTTGGTAATCTCATTCGGGATTCCCAGGTGCTCCAGAGCCCTGTGGACGCTGGTCTGGTTTCCCGCCTTGTAATCGAAAATGGCGAGCATGGGGTCCTCCATTAAAAAACTCGGTATGCTACAGCGACTAGTAAAATTAACGAGGGAAAACAAGGCTTTTATTTCAGTGGCAAAAATGTATGTCAGGTTTGGCAAAAGCCTGCCGAGTCACGGTTGTGAGAGAAGGGATTGGAGTGGCTTAAACGGCTATTTCCCGAGGATGCGAAGCAGCAGGTCGCCTTTGAAGGGGCCGAGCTTGCGGCCAAGGCCTTTGAGCCGAATGGGGCGGCCGACCACGAAATCTCTTGGCAGAGTGACCTCGATGATCTTGGACCCCTTGCTGAAGGGGCGCTGCACGGTGATACGGACCTTCCGGCCGGGCAGGAGGTGGGAGGCAGGGTAGTAGACGGTCTGCTCGAAGTCCATCTGCCCTTTGAGCCATCCTTTGATCCCCTTGGAAAAGTCCAGGTTGATGGTCCGTTCGCCCCAGTGCAGTTGCAGGTTGCGCTTCTTGAGTTCCAGCGGCCCCTTGTATCCGGGTTTTTCCTTGCGTATCTCCGAGTAGATGTCCTCGAAGACTTTCTTGGCAAATGGATCGTTGAGGATGGTCCGCAGGACCTCCTCTTCCTTGTAGTAGTATTTCTGGGTTCTGGCCCGGGTGGAACGCTGCCGGCTCTTTTTCTCGGGCCGGGGCGGAGGCGTCTTCCGCTGCTGGCGGGCGTAGGCGCGGGCCCCTTGGTCGCGGGTCGCCTGGGGGCCCTTGGGCTCCGCGTCTCGTGACGCGGACGCGGAGGGGCCGCTCGTCTCCATGAGCTTCTTGGCCGTCACATAGGCCTCGTTGACCACACGGAACCTATCGGCCGCTTGAGGGCCGGGGTTCAGGTCCGGATGGTACTTGAAGGCCAGCTTGCGGAAGGCGGACTTGACCTCATCCAGGGTCGCCCCGGGGGCGAGCTTGAGCTCTCTGAGGCACTCCTGGAGATTCATGGGGCAGCGTCCTTGGTTTATTCTTCGGAAATCAATGCGTTGGGAGACGAGTCGGGATCATAGCGCAAAAGGTCGTGTAGACGCAAATAGGCGCGTCCTTGGCGGACGAACTCCGCGTGTCCGGCCTTGGGGTTCACGCCGGGACAGTATCCCTGGATCATCTCCCAGCTGGTCTCGTCGATGAGATTGCCCCGGAAGTAGGGCCAGGCGCGGCAGATGTCTGGACGGCCGGGGTGTACGCCGCAGCCTTCCTTGTAGAATATGCAGAACTGGTCCTCGCCCACGTTCAGGTGGATCTTGCCGCCACGCTTGTGGGCATAGCGTTCAACCAGTTCGTCCTCGGTGAGGTTCAGGAACGCGGCCAGCCGCTTACGGTCCTTGGCGGTCATGACGATGCCGCCCTCGCCGTGGCAACAGTGACCGCACATGCGGCATTCGAACGCGGTTTCGTTCATCGGCTGATCCCCATGGCCTGCATTTCCACCTTGGTGCAGCGATCCTCGACCACGGTGATTCCGCTGCCGGCCAGTATCTCGCGGGCCTTGGGGCTGGTGATGCCGGACTGCATCCAGAAAACTTTGGGCAACGGGTCCATGACCAGGACCTCGCGGGCGTGGTCCGGGCAGAACTGCGGGGCCCGGAACACATCGACCAGGTCCACCGCCACCGGGATGTCGGCCAGGGCCGGATAGGTGGTCAGACCCCATACGTCGGTGCGCTTGGGGTGAACCGGGATGACGGTGAAGCCCATTTCAATGAGGGCGCGGCCGACCATATCCACGGGACGGCCCGGCTTGTCCACAGCCCCGACCACGGCGATGGTCTTGACCTCGCGCAGCAGGGGGGCTAGCTCTTTCATGTCGATCAGCATTGCTCGATACCTCGTTGATTGAGAAGGCCGTTGTACAGCAAAGCCTTCCGATTGCCTAGTCGATATATCCCCAAGGAGCCCCCATGTTCGAAGCCATCGCCCGTATTCCCGAAGAGGAACTCAAGCGCCGCCAGGACTCCGTGCGGCATCACCTGCAGACCATCGCGCCGGAGGCGGGCGGTATTCTCGTCTTCTCCCGGCTGAATATTTACTACCTGACCGGCACGTTCGGCCAGGGCGTTCTCTGGCTTCCGCTTGACGCGGAGCCCGTACTGCTCATCCGCAAGGGCGTCAATCGCGCCCGGCTGGAAGCGGGGATCAAGCACATCCTGCCGTACAAGTCCTACTCCGAACTGCCGGGTCTGTGCGCCGACGCGGGCAGCCCCTTCACCCCTACCCTGGGGGCGGTTACGGCCGGGCTTACCTGGCAGCTCGGGGTCATGCTGGCGGCCAAGCTCAAGGACTACGCCTTTGTGCCCGCCGACCACGCCGTGGCCCTGGCCAAGATGGTCAAGTCCGAATTTGAGCTGGACATACTGCGCCGCTGCGGCGAGAAGCACCATCGCTGTCTGTACAACATCCTGCCGACCATGATCCGCCCCGGCATGACTGAGCGCGAGATCGCCCACAAGGCGTGGGAAACCTTTTTCAGCGAAGGCCACATGGGCATACTGCGCATGCAGGCTCACGACGAGGAGGCTTTTCTTGGCCATGTTTCGGCCGGTGATTCCGGTAACTATCCCAGCGGTTTCAACGGCCCCCTCGGGCTGCGCGGCGAGCATCCTGCTTCGGCCCTGATGGGCAATGCCAACAAGATATGGGAGCCGGGCGAGCCGCTCATGCTCGACATCGGTTTTCAGCTCGAGGGCTACCATACGGACAAGACCCAGGCCTATTTCGCAGGTCCCGAGGCGTCCATGCCCGAAGAGATTCGCCGCGCTCACGAATTCTGCATCGAGTTGCAGGACTGGCTGTGCGCCACAGCCAAACCGGGTGTTACCCCGGAGGAACTCTACCTGCACTGCCTGAAAGAAGCCGAGCGGCAAGGCTATGCCGAGGGCTTCATGGGGTTGGACGAAAACCAGGTCCCGTTCGTAGGCCATGGCATCGGCCTGACCATCGACGAGTTCCCGCCCATCGCCAAGGGGTTTACCCAGCCGCTCACGCAAGGCATGGTCATCGCCCTGGAACCCAAGCAGGGCATTTGCGATGTGGCCATGGTCGGGGTGGAAAACACCTTTGAGATCACGGCCGACGGCTGCCGCTGCATCTCGGGAGATCGATACGACATGGTTCCTGTAGAGTAGCGGCCCGGCGATATGGACGATTCCCCTCGGATATAGTAGGATAAAGGCGTGTGAAATAGTCTTGGCAGGGGGATGCTGCCGGGGAGGGGAACATGGCCTACTCGCAGATATTCACATCCACGGACAAATACCTCCTTTGCATAACCGACGGTGAGGTCTCCGATGCCGAGACCTTTATCGAATGGGGGCTGAAGCTGGTGTCCAGGGCCCGCGAGGCGCGCAGGACCCGGGTGTTGGTGGACAACCGGACATTTTCTCTAAATCTCTCGTCCCTGGACATCATCACCTTCGCCAATTTCCTGGAGGACAAGGGAGCGTCCAAGCTGGGGCTGCGCATGGCCGTGTTGTCCAACCCTCACAATCCGGAAAACAGCCGGATGGTGGAGACCGCTCTGGTCAACCGCTCCGCCTCCTACAAGAGCTTCCGCAACCAGGTGGAGGCCAAGGAATGGCTCCTCCGCGAACCGCTTGCTCCTGAATGAAGAAGGCTCCCGAAAGGGAGCCTTCTATTTGGAGCGGTAACAAGGGCGATCTACGCGTGGGCCGCCTCGTATATGGCGATGACGTCTTCTTTGGACATGTCCACCGGGGTGACGTCGAAAAGCGCGCCCATGACGTCCAGGGCGTTTTCGGCAAGTGCCGGAATCTCTTCCCGGGTCACGCCGTAGTCGGACAGCTTCTCGTCAGCCAGACCAACCTCGGTGATGAGCGTGTCCAAGGCGTCGAGAAAGGCCACGCCGGCCACGTCCTCATCCAGGTCTTCGGCCAGGGTGTCGCCCATGGCCAGGGCCAGGTCGGCGAGGCGTTCCTCGCCGCGTGCGGCCAGAAAGCCGAAGTACGCCTTGGACAAAAGCACCAGCCCGGCCCCGTGGGGCAGGTCGGGATGGAAGGCGGACAGGGCGTGTTCCAGAGAGTGCTGGGAGATGCACGAGGAATAGGTCTCGCATAGCCCGGCCGCGGTGCAGGCCCAGGCCATGACGGTCCGCGCCTCCAGGTTGTCGCCTTCGGCCACGGCCTGGGGCAGGGTGTGGCTGATGAGGTGCACGGCCTCCAGTGCCAGTGCGTCGCTGGCTGGCTGACGGCAGGTGGCCAGGTATGCCTCGGTGGCGTGGAAGAAGGCGTCCATCCCGGTGTAAGCGGTCTGCCTGGGGGGCACGGAGAGCATCAGCTTGGGGTCCACGATGGACAGAGCCGGGAAGGTCCCGTCATAGCCCCAGCCGACCTTTTCGCGGGCGTCGGTGCCGGACTTGGTGATAACCGTCCACGGGTCGGCCTCGGTTCCGGTGCCCGCTGTGGTCGGGATGGCCACGATGGGCAGGGGCTCGTTTTCCGGGGTCTGCCCGCCGCCGGAGCCGGACTGCATGTAGTCCCAGTACTTGCCCTCGTTGGTGGCCATGGTGGCGATGGCCTTGGCCGAGTCGATGGTGGACCCGCCGCCCAGACCGACCACGAATTTGACGCCCTTTTCCCGGCAAACGGCCGCAGCCTCGTCCACGGCGTCGGATTCGGGGTTGGGCTTGATCCGATCAAAGACGATGGTCTGGACATCCTGCTTGGAAAGCTGAGACTGGACGCGGGCCAGGTAGCCCTGCTCGATCATCACCCCGGACTCACCGATGACGATCATGGCCTTGTCGCCACGGGGCAGGTGCGGGGTGTCGCCCAATTTGTCGAGGCTGTCTGGGCCGAAGATGATGCGGGTGGGCATGTAGTATTGAAAATTGAGCACGGAGCGTCTCCTTTTTTTTCGGTTACTTACAGTGAGTTCAGCAACTTTTCAAGCTGGTCGGCGGTGAACAGGTCGCGGATCACCACCGGGGTCTCGCGGCCGTTTATGCGGAACACGGCCGCGGTTGGCAGGCTCTTGCTGCCCAGTGCGGCCAGCAGGGCTTCAGTCTCGGGGTCGCGCTCTGTCATGTCCACCTTGATGAAGCGGACGTTGTAGCGCTCCTTCCAGACGGTCACGTTCGCCTGGGTCAGGACCGTGGCCTCGAGCACCTTGCAGGTGGGGCACCAGTCGGCGGTGAAGTCCAGAAGGATGTTTTCGCTGCCCAGGTCGCGGTTCAGGACAGCCGCGTCAAAGTGCTCCCACGGATCGGTTTCGGCCCGCATGGGAGTGGTCCAGTATACGGTGGCGGCCAGGAGCACAAGCATCCCCACGCGCAGGACGAGCTGTGTGCCTTGGCGCGCGGTCCGCGACCGGTCCCATAGCCAGCCGCCGAACAGGATTACCCACAGCGGAGCAAGGATGCGCAGGCTCGCGCCGCCAAGGGCGATGCCCGCCAGGTAGAAGGCCGTGCCGAGCAGGAAGAAGGCGATGCTCTTTTCCACGTATTCGATCCACGGCCCGGATCGGGGTAGGAAGCGCGACAGACCGGGGTTGATGATCATCAGTATATAGGGAGAGGCCATGCCCAGCCCGATGGAGATGAAGACCGTGGTGATGACCAGCGGCCCCTGGATAAGCGCCCAGCCGAGCACACCGCCCAAAAATGGACCGCTGCACGGGGTTGCCAGCAGGGTGGTCAGCATGCCGGTGAAGAACGCCTGTTTGCGCGGATTCATGTGTCCGGCTCCGAACTTGAGATCGATGATCGGCAGGTGGAACAGGCCGAACAGGCTCAGGGCCAGTGCTCCCATGATAGCGGCCATGGTGATGACCAGCCAACGGTTTTGGAAGAGCGCGCCCCAGGCCGAGCCCGTGGCTCCCAGGACCACGGCCAGGAACAGGAAGAAGGCCAGCACGCCGAGCACGAAGAAGACATTGTGCTCCCTGAACGCCCGGATACGCGTATGGGGGTCGTCTTCGGCCCCGGCGCCGAGCAGGGAGGAGAGTTTCAGGCTGACCACGGGCAGGACACACGGCATGACGTTGAGGATGAGTCCGGCCAGCAGCCCCATGAGGATGGCCGAGAGCAGACCGCCTACTTCGAGCCCGGGCTGGAAATAGGTGGGAGAGAATTGCCAGTTCACGATGGCCGCGTCCGCTTCGGCTTCCTCCTTCGCTGCCGTGGGCTGCGCCTTGCCGTGGGCCATATGCAGGAAGTCGTTCCACCACGGCTGTGCAGTTGCGGGCGGTAGGACGGTCGTGTCCAGCCCGGCCTGGCCGAAGGTGGTCTCAACCCGAGCCGGGACGCATTTGGTCGGGTGACACAAGAGCAGGTCCAGGGTCAGGCTGACCGGAAAGGGCGCTTTAAAGCCGTCGGGTACCAGGACGAAGAGGGTGGTCCCGTCGAGGTAGGCGAACACGGTCAAGGTCGGGTCGTAGCTGTCCGGCTTCTCCTTGCCCGTGGGGTAGAACACGGTCAGCGCGGTTCCGTCGGCCGTTGTGGCGGTCAGCCGAGTGGGCTTGCCCGTCTCGCCGGGAATGTTGGAATAGGAATACCACTCCTTGTCGATGTGCATGGTCAGGGCCAGCAGAGTGCCCCCGGCTGAACCGGGCCCCATGGCGTCAGGGGCCACGGAAAAGGGGGCCACCGTGGTCTTCATGGCCAGGGAAGACGGCTGTACCAGGGCGTTTGCGGGCCCGGTGGGCATGAGCAGGAGGGCACTCAGGAGTACGGCGAAAAGCAGCTTGTTTATGGGCATTTAGATCCTATGTGAAAAAAGTGAAAATTTGTGGTTGACTTTTCCGGGTCCGACTTATAGTTATCTCTCCGTCGTGACGAACAAAGACACGGCCGAGTGGGTCACTAGCTCAATTGGCAGAGCAGCGGACTCTTAATCCGGAGGTTCAAGGTTCGATTCCTTGGTGACCCACCACTCGAAAAACACACCCCGTCAGAAATGGCGGGGTTTTTTCGTTGTGTGGTCAGGGGCCCGAAGATCGCGGCGGTCATGTTCATCGACATTCTCGTTGTTGCCTCAGTGGTTGTTTGCGCGCGGTCCCCGCGCCGCCCGTTGGGCGAACGCAGGTTCCGGCGCAGGATTCATCTTACCTCACACTGTGGTCAGGTCAATGGGATGATATTGTATTGAGGAATGGACATGGGCCCTGGCCGGGATTGCTCAGGCCTGCTTTAACCATGCCTTGCGCACGCTGTCCCCTTCGGCGGTCCAGACGCGGGTGTGGACTTCCAGAAGGCCGTCCGGGTCGCGCAGCAGGCATTGCTTCTCGCCTGCGTTCAGGCTCGTGGGACCTTCTTTCAGCAATTTTTCCACCAAGCGGGCGTTGCGGGCGCGGGCGGTTTCGCCTGGATTTCGCTGGTGGCGCAGAAGCAGGGCGCGGCGCAGGCCGTTGACTCCGGGGTCGAGCAGGGATCGCAGGAAGCCCGCCTCGCGCGGCAGGTCGAGCGGTACGGGTGCATTCTCCATTTCGGCGGTGTAGCGGGTCACGTCCGTGATTTCCTGGTCCGGGAAGGTCTCCTCCGGGATGAGCAGCAGCCTTTTTTGGCGCAGCCAGCGGCCCGGGCCGTCGTGACTGGTCAGGACCGACAGGGGCATGGAGAACACGATGGGCAGGACGATGGGTGCTATCCACCAGAAGAAGTGCGGGGCGTAGAGCAGGACGGTCCCGCCCCAGAGCAGCCCGAACAGTACGCCGCCGCCGTGGAAGCGCAGGGCCTCGCCCCAGGTGGTCGCCCGATCGTCGCGCTGCTGCGAGCCCCAGCCGATCTTGCGCCCGAGCAGGGTGATGCATACGAACTTGCTGTGGAAGAGCATGCGGATGGGGGCCAGCAGGGCGGAGAAGACTACTTCCAGGACAATGCTGCCCATCAGCCGCAGCGGGCCGCCGAACAGCTTTGACCGCCGGGTCTTGAAGACGATCAGCAGGTAGCTCAATATCTTGGGGAAGAACAGAAGCACGCCCGTGGTGGCTAGCAGGACCAGGGCCCAGAGGGGCTGCCACACCGGCCAGGCCGGGAACAGGGAGCGCGTGGTCGCGAAGTAGCTCGGCCCGACCACGGCCTGAATCACTGCCTCGACCGAGGAGAGCATCAGGAACAGGAACCACAGCAGGGCCGATGCGTAGCTCATGGCCCCATTGAGGAAGAGCACCCGGTGGGCCGGGAAGAGTCCTTCGGTGAACAGCAGGCGGAGGTGTTGCAGGTTGCCCTGGCACCAGCGCCTATCCCGCTTCAGCTCGGAGAGCAGGTTGGGCGGGCATTCCTCCCAACTGCCGGCCAGATCGAAGGCCAGCCAGACTTCCCATCCAGCGCGGCGCATGAGCGCGGCCTCAACAAAGTCGTGGCTGAGGATGTCGCCACCCAGCGGCGGCTTGCCCGACAGCCGGGGCAGGCCGCAGTGGCGCATGAACGGCTCCACTCGAATGAGCGCGTTGTGCCCCCAGTACTGAGCGTCGCCCAACTGCCAAAAATGCAGACCGGCCGCAAACATGGGGCCGTAGGCACGGTTGGCGAACTGTTGCAGCCGCCCGAGCAGGGTGTCCCGGCCGAAACAGGCGGGAGCGGTCTGCAATATACCGATCCGGGGCCGCCGCTCCATGATGTGGACCATATCGTTCAAGGTGTCGCCGCGCATGACGCTGTCCGCGTCGAACACGGCCATGTATTTGTAGTCCTTGCCGTGGCGGCGGCAGAAGTCGGCCACGTTGCCGCTCTTGCGCTTCAGGTTGACCTTTCTGTTGCGGTAAAAGATTCGACCCTGCGCGCCCAACTCTTCCACCAGCTCGGCCCAGGCGGTTTCTTCCTCCATCCATTTGTCCGCGCCGCCCGAGTCGCTCAGGATGTGGATGTCGAACTGGTCCGCGCCCGGCGTGTCGTGCAGTGAGAGATACGTGGTTTTGACCCCGGCCATGACTCTTGGGGTGTCCTCGTTGCAGATGGGGAAGAGCACGGCCGTGCGGGCGGGCTCGCCCGGGTCCAGCGGTTCGGACAGGGCGCGGCTGGCCGCGAACCGGTCGTAGCGGCGCATGATCGTGAACCAGCCCATGATGGCCGTCCAGAATCCCACGGATATCCAGGCGAACAGGATCGAGTAGACGATGATGATGGCCAGTTCCAGCGGAGTGGAGCCTTTTTCGGGCAGGACCGACCCCACGTAGGCGCTGGCCAGGGCTGACGGGATCAGGATGAGCAGGGTCAGGACCAGACGCCGTTTTCCGGTGGAGAATTGCAGGCGGGAGTCGCGTGGATCGCGTTGCATTAGGGGCCTCACTGGGAGATGTTCAGCAAAAGCGTCAGGGCCAGCAGCAGGCCGACCACGGCCAGCCAGCCCCATTGGGCAAGTAAGCCGCTCATGCCGGAGCGTGGGCGGCCCAGGTACTGGCTGGGCATGTGGCTGCGCTCAATGCGTGGATGGTCCGGCGGAAATGATGCCGGGTTATGGGCGGGCAGCAGCGCGAGCAGCGCGTCCAGCCCCTGTTCCGGAGTCGCCCCGGCGGGCAGTTTGCGCAGGGCCGAGAGGACCAGTTCCAGGCGCTCCTCCGTGGACAGGGGGAGTTGTTCCGCATACTTGAGCAGGCACTGAGCGGCCAGCTCGCGCGAGCTGGCCGCGTTCCGGTCGTGATCAGGGATGGTAGGCATAATTCCAGGTTTCCGTCAGGGTGGTATCGTTGATCTTGAGAAACGCGCGCAGGTCCACGGGCGGTTTGCGTTTGGGCAGAACTTTTTCCAGTGCCGAGGGGGCCTGGTCCGGCCGGACCACGAAGGAGAGTCGCCAGCCGCCGGTGTGGTCGTTCTTTTCCACCAGCTGCTCGGACACGACTGCGCCTTTGCCGCAGGTGACCACGCCCTCCACTTTGGAAGGGGGCAGGAGCAGATTCAGGGCTTTGCTCTGGAAATCGATAACGAAACGCTGTCCGCCGTCTCCGGCCTCTCCGGCGCGGGTGGCCTCCACATAGCCCAGGGGCGGGTGAGTGGAGCCGCCGTCGCGCCACAGCAATTTGTATTCATAGGTCTGCGGGACGCCTATGGGCAGGGCGTCTCTGGGGGACCAGAAGGCCACTATATTGTCGTGAATCTCCCGGTCAGTGGGAATGTTGATCAACTCCACGTGTCCGAACCCCCAGTCGCCCACGGGTTCCACCCACAGAGTAGGGCGGCGCTCGTAGGCCGCAGCGAGATCCTGATAATGGTTGAACTCGCGGTCCCGCTGGATCAGGCCGTATCCGCGCACATTGTTCGCCTGGAAGGCATTGACGTCCAGGTTCTCAGGGTTGTCCAGGGGCCGCCAAAGCCATTCGTCCGAGTCGCTCTTGATCAGCAGCCCGTCCGAATCGTGCACTTCGGGCCTGAAATCCCGGACTTTGCGCGCGTCGGTGTTTTCGCCGAACAGAAACATGCTGGTCAATGGGGCGATGCCTATCTTGGCCACGGGTATGCGCAGAAACAGGGTGGCGGTGACATCCATGGTAGTGGTTTTTCCATCCGCAATGACGAAGGTGTACGCCCCGGTCAGGCTCTTGCTGTCCAGCAGGGCGTGCACGGTCAGGCTCGAACTCTTCCTGGTCGGCTTTTCGATCCAGAATTCCTTGAAATAGGGAACCTCCTCCCCATCCGGCAAGGCCGTGTCCACGGCCAGTCCTCGGGCAGACAGACCGAAAGCCTGATCCTGGCCCACGGCTCGGAAATAGCTCGCGCCCAGGAATGAGACGAGTTCATGGAAATGTTTCGCCCCCTTGCCGGCTCCGTCTATGTGGAATCCGGCGAAACCGAACTTGGCAGGTATCTGCTCCGGAAGGGTGTGGTTGTTGCCGTAGTCGAACATGGACAGATCAAATGGGATTGGTTCGGCCGCACCCTTGTCCACGACGTTGACGGCCACCAGCCGGTCATAGAGCAGGCCGGGATGGGAGAACCGCACTTTGAAGGGCAGCTTTTCATTTTCCCATAGAGCTTTTTCCGGCCGGTAGGTAATGTCGTGCCAGGCCTCGAAGCTCAAGTTGAGCAGGGATTGGGGCACTTTGCCCTGGCCCGGATTGAACGGGGCCTGGCTCAATTGCCGGGCCTGATCCACCACTATCTGGCGAGTGAATCCTTCGGGGCTTTTGACCTCGGCCGGTTGGGCATGCAACGTTCCCGGCAGTGCCTGAACGAGCAGGATCAAGGCCGGGATCAAGAGATGTATGCGCCGGAGCGCGCGCTTCGGCAAACGGGTGGTATTTGACATGGGTGTTGGTCTATTGGGTTTATTGTTTGTTTTCCGGCCAGAGCAGGTACCGGGTTTCAAGGAAAAAGACAGTACAGGATGCCAATCGTTATATCAATTTTGAAACGCGCTTTTGCACAAGTTCTTTTTTTTCTTAATATTCAACGTGTTGGCACATGGTTGGCGAAGTATAAATTGAATTATGCCGGGGAGTTTGAAAAAAGATAGGCGGCCTCTATGTGTTGGGCAGCAGCGATATCGTCTGCGCAGCCAGGGAAACGGCTACTGACGGAATCATTTTCGAGACGGTGTGATGCGGAGGATCAAGCCAGCGGCAGCCGGATGGTTATGGCGAAGCCCTCGCTGACGCTGTCCGCGCGGATGGTTCCGCCGTGGTCTTCGACGATCTTGCGGGCAAAGGCCAGGCCGAGCCCGTTGCCTTCCACCTTGTCGTAGCCCAGTCGCCTGAACGGCGAGAATATGGCCTCCAGCTCCCTGGCGCTCAAAGCGGGATAGGCGTTGGTGACCCGGATGGTCAGAGCTTGCCCGTCTGATTCGCAGTACATGTCCACCTGGCTGTTGTCAGGGCTGTATTTGACCGCGTTGGACAGGACGTTGTCCAGGACGATGCGTACGTCCGGCCTGCGGCAGCGATAGTGGGGCACGGGCGCAAGGTGCTGTCTGAGCCGGACAGCCCGATCGCCAATGAGCGGCCTGACCCGTTCCTCGGCGGCTTTGAGCATCTCATTCATGTCGACCATGTCATCACGGGGTGGCGGCTCCTGGAGGTCGAACTTGGACAGCCTGATGATCTGGTCGATGAGGGAATCCATGTGGTCGATTTCCTCTTCCATGCGCCGGACGTGGTTGGTCACGCCGTCCGTCCGCCCCTCTTCCAGGCGTTCGCGGACGATCTGTTGGGAAACACGGATGCGCGCCAGAGGGGAGCGCAGTTCGTGGGACAGGTTGGCGGTCAGCTCGCGTCCGCCCCGGACCGTCTTTTCCAGGCTGTTGGCCATGTGGTTGAAGGTCCGGGCCAGGGTGCCCATTTCGTCCTTGCGCTTCTCTTCCACCCTGGGGGAAAAGTCGCCCCGGGCCAGCAATTGGGCGGACTCGGTCATCTGGACCATGGGCCGGGTGATGCGCCGGGATACCGGTATGAGCAGCAGGGCGGCCACCGTGGCCATGAGCGCCAACCCCTCCATGAACCAGACTTCCTCGTTGTGGGTGATCCAGGCGTTGAGCAGATGTATGGTCATGGTGCCCATGGGCGTGGCAAGCGTCCCATAGGCGTAGATGGATCCCTGGTCCCCCTTGCGCACGAAATAGATGTGGTCGCCTTTGTCCGTGGTCAGCTTGAGGTCCAGTTCCTCCTCACCGGTCAGGGGCGGGGCCGTGAAGGACCGGGCCAGGGTCTCGCCGCGCTCGTTGGTGATCCACGCCTGGCCGCTGTATGCGTTGGCGTACACGCCGAGGAGGCGATCCAGACGGGCGCGCAGTTCCGGGGTGAGTCTGTCGGCACCGTCGATCTCCATGCCGATGATCTGTTGCAGCGCCTCGCTGCGGTTCAGTGCGTGCCGGGCGAACGGCGGGCGCATGTGGCCCATCTTGAGCAGCCCGCCGATTGCCGCGATGGCCACGGCCTGGACCAGGATGAAGGCCACCAGAATCTTGAGGTACAGTCGGCTTACTTTCATCATTCCCCCACGAACATGTAGCCCGTTCCCCAGACGGTCCTGATCCGTTTGGCGTGGTCCGGGTACGGCTTGAGCTGGGAGCGCAGCTTGCTGATATGCAC
>Ga0075011_10000282_pt1 | contig 27116 bp, 23 predicted proteins | sample TARM_MetaG_T_14_FD_72354 | JGI IMG/M metagenome (GOLD analysis project Ga0075011, IMG submission 72354) | Freshwater microbial communities from Pennsylvania, USA, analyzing microbe dynamics in response to fracking - TARM_MetaG_T_14 | ecosystem: Environmental > Aquatic > Freshwater > River... | reverse complement strand
CCGTAAGCGGCATCACTTATAATGGATTTAATGGTGGTCTAAATTGACTGTAATCGATTGATTTTAATCATAATTAAAATAGAGAATAGAAGTTTTTTGTATTGATATGAATAATTATTCGGACAACTTAAGTAGTTTAACAACAGCATAAAACAGGGGGTTGGTATTGAGTTTTAGGTCTGTTTACTGCGGATTTTTTTGCAGGAGAAGCAAAGTATGCCATCTTTTTTTCCATTCGACAGATCTGTTATTTACATGCACAGCTCATTCTATATAGCGATCTGTTAATAAAACCACTTTCTTCAGTAAGTCTCGATGATCCTGTTTTGAGCAAACAATTCACAGCGCTGAACTTTATCCGCAATTGCTAAATGAAATCGGACAGGTTAGGATTATCTAGATTCAAGATTTTCCCTCATTGGTATTAGCAGTTAACAATCCGCTTTTTCCAATTCCAGTAAATTATCAACATTGGCAAAACAGTTACGATGCTATTATTATCTGGGTATAAATGACTGAGCTGTTGAAAAATGTTTGCCTTTTCTGCCCGCATAATTTGGGGCCACACTTTCCCGCCCTGACCATTAAAATAGGAGTTAAAAATAATTAAAAACCGATTGATAAATTAGATGAAATTTTACTTGGCCCAAGGTTCTGGAATTATTTTGTGAATTCTCTATGAAAGGAAGGATTTTAGTATGCTTTATTATTCACCTGTTAAAGAAATGGTTACTTGTCGATTTTCACTAAAAGGTTTGACCCGCCTGTTGTTACCACTCTTATTCGTATCATGGACCAATGTTGTCTATGCAAAAGCAGCATCAAATAGCGATGGAGAGACCTTCTCCCGTGACACTGTCGTAGAAATAGCGCGCAAACTCTCTCTGGCCCCCTTTATTGAACCGCAAAAAGCCCCTGAAGCGCTGGCAGAAATGGACTATTCAACTTATCGGCAAATTAATTTCCAACAAGACGCGGCTATTTGGGGAAAAGCATCCACTCCCTTTTCCGTACAACTCTTTGCGCCCGGATTTATCTACAAACAGTTGATTGAGATTGATCTGGTCGAGAATGGTAAATCATCTCCGCTTGAAGTGTCTGAATCATCATTTAGAGTACCGGATCAATCAATTGGTAAAATACTGGCAGAAGTCGGTAAATATGCGGGCTTTCGTCTGCATTACCCAATCAACCGCGATGACTATAATGATGAGTTCCTTGTGTTTCAGGGAGCAAGTTATTTTCGTGGAGTATCCAAAGGGCAAGGATATGGTTTGTCCACGCGAGGGCTTGCAATCAATGTTGCCGACCCTAAAGGCGAAGAATACCCGCTATTTAAAGCGTTCTGGATAGAACGTCCATCCAGTAATCAAAAAACGATTGTCGTTCACGCTTTACTAGACAGTAAAAGTGTATCGGGTGCATATCGTTTTGCTATTTACCCGGGCGCGCCAACCCGCATGGATGTCGATGTTATCCTTTTCCCGCGACAGGATGTCCAGAATGTTGGTCTGGCACCTTTAACCTCCATGTTTATGTATGGGGGTATAGATAGATCTGACAGCGCAGATTACCGTCCTGCCGTGCATGATTCTGAAGGTCTGTTAATGGAAAAAAACAATGGCGAAAAAATTTGGCGGCCGCTCAATAATCCACGTCAGTTACAAGTGAGTACCTTTATGGACGAAAATCCTAAAGGATTTGGTCTCCTCCAGCCACATCGCAAATTTGATTATTACCAGGATCTTGAAGCGAAATATCATCTCCGACCATCAGTCTGGGTTGAACCATCAGGTGATTGGGGCAAAGGTCGGGTAGAGCTTGTTGAGATCCCTTCAGATTCTGAGACTAACGACAATATTGTTGCCTATTGGAAACCAGAAGAAGGGCTGAAGAAGGGACAGCCGTTCTCTTACTCATACCGACTGACATGGATTGATAGCATGCCAAAGGCAATGGGTAAAGTGAGTGTTGTTCGCTCCGCCGGCGGTCGAAAGCTATTGACTGATAAAGATGAAATAGTCATCGATTACAACCACATTAAAGCAGAGGATATCAAGCGTATTAAAATAGATGCAAGTATCAGCAGCGGCACTATTTTGGAATCACGAATTGAAGCCAATCCCAGTATTGACGGCGCAAGGGTATTTATTACCTTCGATCCAGAAGACGCCGATGTGGCTGAATTACGTGTGCAGCTCAAAAAAGATGAGAAACCTGTCGCTATGACCTGGCTTTACCGATTTACCTCCGAGGATTGGCCTCTATGAGCGAACATGGCGGACGGGCAATGCCCGACGAATCACCACTTGTAATGCCTCGTCATGGCGTTGCTGAGCAAGGTTTCAGATTAAAGAACAGTCAACAGACTTTTTTCTATCTTATCAGTACGCTCCTGGCACGGTTGTTTGTGTTTGTTATCACGGTTGGCCTCTCTGTTTATGGTATAGCCGAAATGTATGGAGTGCTGACCACCAATACAGTCACCAGCTTACAGCTACTCTTTCTCGTTCTTTTCAGCATTAACTTTATCTGGATTGCTTTTGCTTTTGCACAGGCATTATTAGGTTTTTTGCTGCACCTTAAGCCGCGTTTAATTAAACCCGGTGAAATAGATGCGCCCTTCAAAACTGCTGTCCTGTTGCCTATTTATAATGAAGATCCGCGTCGCATCAGGGCCACAATAGAGGCGATGAATGCAGATCTCATGGCCAAAGCGCCTGGGAAATATGCTTTCTTCATTCTCAGCGACACCAACAGAGCCGATGCCTGGATTGCTGAGGAAGATGCTTTTATGGAACTGATCAATAAAAGCGAGCAGGGCTGTCCGGTTTATTACCGTCGGCGTCAGCAAAACAGTGAACGTAAAGCTGGCAATATAGGTGACTGGGTACAACATTGGGGCGCTGCTTATGAGGCCATGATTGTGCTTGATGCAGACAGTATAATGAGCGCAGAGTCGATGCTGACATTATCACGGCGTCTGGCCGCTGCGCCTGGAGTGGGGCTGATTCAAACGCTGCCGACGCTTGTTTTTGCCAATACCTTTTACAGCCGGCTGCAACAGTTTGCCAATCAATGCTTTGGTCCCATCTATGCGCGGGGGTTATCTTCCTGGCATGGCTTGTCATCAAATTTTTGGGGGCACAATGCCATTATTCGTACCCGCGCCTTTGCACAGTCCTGTCACCTTCCTATTTTGCCCGGTAAAGCGCCTTTTGGCGGCCATGTGTTAAGTCATGACTTTATTGAAGCTGCGCTGCTTCGTCGTGCTGGTTGGGGGGTACGTTTTGATACCGATATTCAATCTTCATATGAAGAAGCGCCACCCTCATTGGTTGATGTGATGGTTCGTGATCGCCGATGGTGTCAGGGCAATTTGCAGCATAGCGCTTTTATGTTCGCACGCGGTTTTGTTCTGCCAACCAGGTTGCATCTTTTTTCTGGGGTAATGTCCTATCTGAGTGCGGTTTTTTGGCTGGCTTTGATTATGGTCGGTCTTGCCATTGCCGTTCAGGCGGCTTTTATACGTCCGGAGTATTTTGCCAATCCCTCGCTGTTTCCCACCTGGCCGGTATTTGATTCAGAACGGGCTTTAAGTTTATTTGTCGTCTCCATGGTCATTGTGCTTGCACCTAAAGCTTTTGGCTGGTTTGCTGCTCTTCTCAATATTCGCCGCTGCTTACAATTTGGCGGGCCTATCCTGTTAACCCTCAGCACCTTATTGGAAACTGTGATGTCAGCATTATATGCCCCTATTCTGATGGTTTCCCAGTTCGGTGTGGTTTTGTCTATATTGCGAGGTAAAGATAGTGGCTGGATGCCGCAATCTAGAGACGATGGTGCATTGAGCTGGAAATCAGTTATGCGCGCGCATACAGGTCACACCCTCTTTGGGATTATTCTTGTTGCTATCTCGCTGCTGCTCAGTAAAGAACTATTTTACTGGTTATTACCTATCACTACCGGGTTGATGTTATCTGTCCCCCTGTCATGGCTGAGCGGGGGAGCAGGGCGTACGAAATTGATGAAAAAGGTCGGATTACTGCGCGCGCCTGAAGAAAAACACCCGGCTTCAATTCTGCTTCAATTAACGCAAAATCTGGCCAAAATACCACAACAGCAAAGTATGCACGCCTTCAGCAGGCTTGTGAGCAATCCACAGTTATTTAAATGGCACTTGGCTCAGCTACCTGATACAGAAGGCCACAAGCTGGATTTTTATGCTCCCAGAGTAATTGCCGAATGGAAATTGCATCATGCTGACAGCTTACAGCAATTGGAATCCGCGTTAGAGCCGCCAGAGGTTTTGGCATTACTCAGTCAGGCAGACAGTCTGGCGCAGTTAAAATGCCTGTAAATTTCACAATCTACAGCCCCTGTTTAACGCTTGCCCAAGGGGCGGGCAGCAGCCAGTTTCATTGTCGATAAAAAATAGAGAGTGATACTTGTTTTGCTTTCTTTTGGTGCGTTTTTTTGCTCACTGTTCTCTGGCGGTGCACAAAAATAATAATCATGGCCGGTTTTCGCGCTTTTCTCGCCGGAAACGGGCTGTTTTGTATTTGGCATCAAAATTGCTAAGTATTACTACTCGTATGAGAGATATTGGTAATGACTATTACCAATATTACAATTCGGTAATAGACATCTAGGGTTCCGACTGCTTGCAGTGACTGGACCGAGAGTTGTCGACCTTGTTGCTAAGGTTACACGGAGGGATAAAAGCCCGGGAGAAGACTTAAACTATGTCTCTCGTACTTTTAACGTGTAATCTAAGGAGCAAAAGATGAAATTAACTCAACACCTGCGTCACTCTATTACTAAATTACTTGCTGTCAGCACCCTATGCAGCGCCTTTCTTCTTACCCCCTCTGCTGCTTTTGCAGAATCAAAATCACATTTCCGTTTAGCCTGGACAATCTATGTGGGTTGGATGCCATGGGACTACGCGAGTACTTCCGGAATCGTTAAAAAATGGGCTGATAAATACGATATCAACATTGAAATCGTACAAATCAACGACTACGTAGAATCTATTAATCAATACACGGCGGGGAGCTTTGACGCCACTGTTATGACCAATATGGATGCTCTGACCATTCCTGCTGCAAGCGGCGTGGATTCTACGGCGTTAATTATCGGTGATTTCTCCAATGGTAATGATGGCATTGTCCTCAAAGGGACTGATAAATTGGCCGATATTAAGGGCCAAAATGTTAATCTGGTCGAACTAAGCGTGTCACACTATCTGCTTGCACGAGCACTGGAAACTGTTTCATTGAGTGAGCGTGATATACGCGTTGTTAATACCTCTGATGCGGATCTGGTCGCCGCTTTTAGCACGGATGATGTCACCTCAGTAACCACATGGAATCCTTTATTAAGTGAAATTACGGCTATGCCAAATACCCATAAAGTATTTGATTCATCAATGATCCCTGGCGAAATTATCGATCTCTTAGTGGTCAACACTCAAACCTTACAAGACAATCCTAAACTGGGCAAAGCCCTGACCGGCGCCTGGTATGAAATCATGGCAACCATGCAGGGCAGTGGCGAAAAAGCGCTTAAAGCGCGCTCCGCTATGGCAGCCGCATCAGGTACTGATCTGGCCGGGTACGATGCGCAGTTAGCTTCTACAAAAATGTTTTTCCAGCCAGAAGATGCCGTTGCCTTTAATAACAGCAAAGATCTTATTAACACTATGGGCAAAGTTGCAGAGTTCTCATTTGCTCATGGTTTATTAGGTGAAGGTGCTGCTAATGCGCAATTTATCGGTATTGAAACACCCAGTGGTGTTTATGGGAATAAGCGCAATATCAAATTACGTTTTGATCCTACCTATATGCAGATGGCCAGCGACGATAAACTATAAGGATAGTCATTATGCGTTTGATGAATAGCAAACCGAATCGCGCGATGCGGATCGCTTTAAATTTATTGCCCTTTGTCATTTTGCTGATTATCTATACGTTTGCATCTGACGCGCGTTTGCTTGAAAACCCCAGCGATAAACTGTTACCTGCATGGTCTAGTTTTGCAGATGCAGTTGAGCGTATGGCATTTACTCCCAGTAAACGCACTGGTGAATATCTGTTATGGGTGGACAGCGCAGCCAGTTTGCAACGTTTGCTATTAGGCGTTGCAATCAGCGCCTTGATAGGCTTAGTGATAGGTGTGGTCAATGGCATGTTGCCGGTTATGCGCGCTACTTTATCACCCTTAGTCACAGCCATCTCTTTAATACCACCCATGGCTATATTGCCTATCCTGTTTATTGTTTTCGGTTTAGGTGAGCTGTCTAAAGTGATGCTGATTATTATCGGGATCTCTCCCATATTAATACGTGATTTACAACTACGTACGCAATCACTGCCTGTTGAGCAACTGCTTAAAGCACAAACACTGGGGGCGAATAGCTGGCAGATAATGGTTCGTGTTGCCCTGCCGCAAATATTACCACCACTGATCAGTGCGGTGCGTTTAACGCTTGGCAGCGCGTGGCTTTTTTTAATTGCCGGTGAGGCGATTGCGGCAACAGAAGGGCTGGGTTATCGCATCTTTTTAATCCGCCGCTATTTGGCGATGGATGTGATTTTACCTTATGTGTTGTGGATAGCGATTTTGGCTTTTGTTATGGACAGCTTATTGCGTCTGCTTTCAGCTAAGGCTTTCCCCTGGTATCACGGTAAAAGGGAGCAAGCGTGATGAATAATGCAATTATTGAAATCAAGCAGGTGTGGAAAGAGTACGGCGACCAGGTGGTGCTTGAAAAACTGAACCTGAGTGTTCAAGCGGGTGAGTTTATCAGTATTGTCGGCGCATCAGGTTGCGGTAAAACCACTTTACTGAATATGCTTCTGGGAACGGAATCGCCAAGTCGTGGAACGCTGTTACTCGATGGCAAGCCGATGCCGGCTGAGCCCAATGCAACACGCGGTATTGTATTTCAAAAATACTCGGTTTTTCCTCATCTTAATGCACTGCAGAATGTCATGTTGGGGGATGAATTTAGCGCGTCGCCTTTTCTTGGCAAAGTAGTATTCGCTAAGCCGCGTAAAAAACTGCAGGCCAAAGCCTTGGAGATGCTAAAAGCGGTCGGCTTAGAAGATGCCGCCATGCGTTATCCCAGTGAACTGTCCGGCGGGATGCAGCAACGTCTGGCGATTGCACAGGCGCTGGTTAAAGCGCCACGCATTTTGCTGCTCGATGAACCCTTTGGCGCGCTGGATCCGGGTATTCGCAAAGATATGCACGAGCTTATTAGCAGATTATGGAAAAAGCTCGGCTTAACCGTATTTATGATAACCCACGACCTGTCAGAAGGTTTTTCGCTGGGATCGCGAGTCTGGGTACTGGATAAACCGCGTATCGATCCGCAGCAGCCCGAACGCTATGGCGCGCAAGTTGTTTATGATATCAGCTTAACTTCAGAGCAGAAAATACCGCAGTCGATACAGAATTTATTAGGTAAAACAGCTCAAGACGTTTATGACATCAGCTTAAATTCAGAACAAAAACTACCTGACTCAATACAGAATCTATTAGATAACACAGCGCAAGATAAGGCTGTTTAGGAGAAAATAATGCACAGCAACAATCATCCACAAAGCATTTATCAGGAAAAAATTGCCGGTGCCAGCCATTGGTCAATGGTGATACCGGCAGGAAAGATACTCTCGATAACCGATATCCAGGGGGGCGCAAATGTGTCGATGCTATTTTATAATCCGAAAAATTTACTGGAGCGTTATAACGCACCCGACACATTAAAATGTCAGCACACCTTTAAATTAACTCAGGGCCATTGCCTTTACTCGGATATGGGGCGTATTTTCTGCTCTATAACACGCGATGATACAAACTGGATAGATACAGTGGGGGGCGTTGCCAACAAGCAAAAAATAGCGAGCAAGTGGGGGGCGAGAAATTATCAGACGGATCGTAATAACTGGCTGCAAAATGGTTATGACAGTTTATTGGTTGAGGTGGCCAAATATGGGTTGGGTAAGCGCGATCTTGCTGCCAATATTAATATTTTCAGTCAGGTAAAAAGTGATGAACAGGGCGCATTAAGTTTTACCGCCGAGCACAGTAAAGCGGGCGATACAGTTGAACTGCGCTTTGAAATGGACACCTTAGTGGTGCTCACAACGTGCCCGCATCCGATGAATGAAGCGGCTGAGTACCCGCACCTTCCTGTGCAATTGTCTATCAGACAAGCAGAAGCAATAGCAGATGATGACCAATGTTTAAATTCAAGTGCTGAAAATGGCCGCGGGTTTGAAAATAACCGTCGTTATGTATGTCAACATGGAGCGCAATTATGATAGTTAACAGCCCATTAAAGGCAGAGCAAGCCTGTCGTCGCGACATCGTACTCGCCGGTGATTATTACATGCAGATAGTAAAAGCGGGGCAGACGCTGCGTATTCTTGATGTGGAAGGTAATCAAGCCGCTGATACCCTGTTTTATAATGCCCATGATATCAGCGAACGTTACAGCGCCATCGATACCATTCGTGAACAGGGTAATGTCTACCTGAGTACAGGGACAAAATTATTATCCAATGAGGGTAACCTGATGCTTGAGATAACTGCGGATACCTGTGGCCGTCACGACACATTGGGCGGTGCATGTGCAACCGAAAGTAATACTGTGCGTTACGCGCTTGAAAAAAAATGCATGCATGCCTGTCGTGACAGCTGGTTACTTGCGCTGGCAGAAAATCCGCAATTTGGCTTAAACAAACGCGATATCACCCATAATATTAACTTTTTTATGAATGTCCCGGTCAGTCCTGAAGGCGGATTAAGTTTTGCCGATGGTATCAGCGGCGCAGGCAAATATGTGCAATTAACAGCGGCCATGGATGTGATAGTTTTACTGTCTAACTGCCCTCAGCTCAATAATCCCTGTAATGGCTATAACCCCACCGCAGTAGAGATGATTGTTTGGGATTAAGCCATCAATAACGGCTTCAATGAGATAACAGGGACGACCTTGTTAACCGCTCTTGGTACTATTTCGGGACGACCCGACCTTAAAAAGGTCAATGCTATGTTTACTAAAATATTAATTGCCAATCGTGGCGCGATTGCCTGCCGCATTATCCGCACCTTATCAGCCATGGGCATTCAAAGCGTATCGATTTACAGCCTTGCCGATGCGGATAGTTTACATGTCACACAAGCTAATGAAGCTTATTCATTAGGTGAAGGTGGCGCAAAACAAACCTACCTTGATATAGAAAAAGTAATCGCCATTGCCAAACAATGCGGCGCACAAGCTATTCATCCCGGTTACGGATTTCTAAGCGAGAATGTCGATTTTGTCGCTGCTTGTGAAAAAAATGGCCTGGTTTTTTTAGGCCCGACCACAGAGCAGATGCTGCAGTTCGGCTTAAAGCACCGCGCCCGGGAATTAGCAGAACAGGCCAATGTGCCTTTATTGCCCGGCAGTGGTTTACTAGCCGATATCAAAGATGCGCTGCAATGCGCGGATAAAATCGGCTACCCGGTGATGTTAAAAAGTACAGCCGGTGGCGGTGGCATAGGTATGCAACGCTGTAATAGCGCCATTGAATTGAGTCAGGCTTATGATTCAGTTAAACGATTAAGTGAAAATAATTTCAGTAACAGTGCGCTTTTTTTAGAGAAATTTATTGTTCAGGCACGTCATATTGAGGTGCAGATTTTCGGTGACGGCGAAGGCCAGGCGATTGCATTAGGTGAGCGCGACTGTTCCGCGCAGCGGCGTAACCAGAAAGTGATTGAAGAAAGCCCCGCACCCCACTTAGACGCGCAATTAAGAGAAAAGCTGCATAGCACGGCAATCCGTTTAGCAGCCTCGGTTAATTATCGCAGCGCAGGCACGGTCGAATTTGTTTTCGATCAGCAGGCGCAGCAATTTTACTTTCTCGAAGTCAACACTCGATTGCAAGTTGAGCATGGCGTGACTGAGCTTGTGTATAGCGTGGATCTGGTTAACTGGATGATAAGTTTAGCTGCCGGGCAACTGCCGCCATTAAGTGAGCTTAATAAAAACCTCGTCGCTAATGGCCACGCCATTCAGGTGCGTTTATACGCAGAAGATGCCAACAAAGATTTTCAACCCTGCGCCGGACTTATCAGTCATGTAAACTGGCCGACAGCCATCGATCATGGCACCCTGCGCATTGATCACTGGCTGGAAAGCGGCTGTCAAGTCTCGCCCTTTTTTGATCCCATGCTTGCCAAAATTATCTGTCATAGCGAAACGCGTGAACAGGCCCTCAGTGGCTTAAAACAATCACTGGCAAGCAGTGATATTTACGGCATAGAGACCAATAAAGATTATCTGCTGCAGTTGCTCAGCAGCGAGGTCGTTGCAGCGGGGCTGCTGCTGACACAAAGTCTTAAGCAGTTTGTTTACAAGCCTTGCTCGATTGATGTGCTTAATGGCGGAACACAAACCACCATTCAGGATTATCCCGGACGTAAAGGTTACTGGGATATCGGCGTGCCGCCATCCGGGCCTATGGACAGTGTCGGTTTTCGTCTGGCTAATACCTTGCTGGGTAATAGTGACCAGGCGGCCGGTTTGGAAATTACAGTCAGCGGTCCGACACTGCGTTTTAATAGCGCAACGCGAATGGTTATAACAGGCGCGCAAATTGAGGCAAGCTTAGATGATTTAACCATTAAAAATGGTCTGGTGATTGCCGTTAATGCCGGACAAACATTAACTTTAGGTCATATTCAAGGCGCAGGTGCGCGCTGTTATTTAGCGGTGCAGGGCGGAATTCAATGCCCGGATTATCTCGGCAGTAAATCAACCTTTACCCTGGGACAATTCGGCGGTCATGCCGGGCGCGCTATTCGCAGTGGTGATGTATTGCCCGTCAAGGCGCTCACAGAAAAACAGCTAGCCATGGCAAGCCACTCTGAACTGACAGCGCAATTACCTGACATTACAGATAATTGGACAATTCGTGTTATCTATGGCCCGCACGGCGCGCCAGACTTCTTTTGCCCTGAAGATATCGATGAGTTTTTTGCCGCAACCTGGAAAGTACACTTTAACTCCAGCCGCACGGGCGTGCGTTTAATGGGCCCTAAACCTAAATGGGCTCGTATTGATGGCGGTGAAGCGGGATTGCACCCGTCAAATATTCACGATAATGCCTACGCGGTTGGCACGATTGATTTCACTGGCGATATGCCGGTTATTTTGGGGCCCGACGGGCCAAGTCTGGGTGGTTTTGTCTGCCCGGTCACCATTATTAAAGCCGATCTGTGGAAAGTCGGACAGCTTAAAGCAGGCGCAACCATACGTTTTCAGGCGGTTTCAATTTATGCTGCGCAGCAGCTTGAAACAGAGCAGATAAAACACCTGGCCGCAGGGCAGTTTATCGAGCAGCAGGCGGCCACAGAACTGCCCGTCAGCGCCATTATTAAGCAGATAGATAAAACCGAGCACAACGAGCAGGTGGTGTACCGCGCCTGTGGGGAAGATTATCTACTGGTGGAATATGGCCAGCAGGTATTAGATGTCGCGCTGCGTTTTCGTGTCCATGCACTGATGCTGCAATTACAAGAGATGAAAATTGCAGGAGTTGCAGAGCTGACGCCGGGCATACGATCCTTGCAGGTTCATTATGATAATTTGCAGTTACCGCTGGATAAATTGTTAGCATTACTGGCACAGGCAGAAGATGCATTAGGGGATATCAGCCAATTAACAGTGCCATCTCGGATCGTGCACATCCCCTTATCTTGGGATGATTATGCGACGCGACTGGCAATCAAAAAATACGATGAACTGGTGCGCAAAGATGCGCCCTGGTGCCCCGATAATATTGAATTTATCCGCCGCATTAATGGCCTCAATTCTGTCGAGGAGGTGAAAAAAATAGTCTTCAATGCCAGTTATCTGGTGATGGGGTTGGGGGATGTTTATTTAGGCGCGCCCGTTGCCACACCGCTGGATCCGCGCCATCGTTTAGTGACTACTAAATATAACCCGGCAAGAACCTGGACGCCTGAAAATGCAGTGGGGATTGGCGGCGCGTATTTGTGTGTTTACGGCATGGAAGGGCCGGGCGGCTATCAGTTTGTCGGCCGGACACTGCAGATGTGGAACCGCTACCGTCAAACGGCTGAATTTAGCAAACCCTGGTTACTGCGTTTTTTTGACCAACTGCGCTTTTATCCGGTCAGCAGTGAAGAGTTAACGCAAATTCGTCATGACTTCCCGCGCGGCGATTATCCGCTAAAAATCGAACAAACTACTTTTAGTTTAGCGGCGTACCAACAGCAACTCTGTGATGATCAAGCCTCTATCCTTGCTTTTAAGGAGACTCAGCAAAGATCATTTGAAGCCGAGCGTCAGCGCTGGCAGGAAAGCGGTCAAGCCAATTTTGTGGCCGATGAAATGACTCAGATAGAAACTGACATTAGCGCCTTAACGGCGCAACAACGCGCTGTTGATAGCCATGTTGCAGGTAATATCTGGAAAGTGCTGGTAGAGCCTGGTGAATATGTGATTGCCGGACAGCCTCTTTTAGTATTGGAGGCGATGAAAATGGAAATCGAAGTCGTTTCCCCTGCAGCGGGTCTGGTCGAGCGTATAGTGCAAAAAGAGGGTGCGCAAGTGCATGCCGGACAGCGGCTATTGATTTTGGAGAAACGATAATGACGACTCAAAGAAGTGAACAACTCATGACAATAGATGCCCTGCAGCAGGCTTATCGCAGCGGTGAATTAAATGTACAGACCTTTTTAGCAGAGAAATTACAGCAGGCTAAAGATGATACCAATAATGTCTGGCTGTCCACTATTTGCGAAACACAGCTGCAGGAGATGCTGGCGACGCTAAGCGGCCAGTCATTCGATGATCTGCCACTCTACGGCGTGCCGTTTGCTATCAAGGATAATATCGATCTCTCTTTACTGCCCACTACAGCAGGGTGCGCCGCTTATGCTTACCAGCCGAGCCAATCAGCGGAGGTTGTGCAGCTATTAATGCAGGCAGGGGCAATCCCGCTGGGTAAAACAAATTTAGACCAGTTTGCCACCGGACTGGTCGGCGTGCGCAGCCCCTGGGGCGCGGTAAAAAACAGCTTTAATCCTGACTATATCTCCGGTGGCTCAAGTTCAGGCAGCGCGGTGGCAGTTGCCACCGGGCAGGTGAGTTTTGCCTTAGGCACAGATACGGCAGGCTCCGGACGCGTGCCTGCCGCACTCAACAATATTGTCGGATTAAAAGCGACTAAAGGGCTATTAAGCTGCACTGGCGTTGTCCCGGCCTGCAAAAGTTTAGATTGTGTGACACTGTTTGCCAGTACAGTTGATGAGCTTAATCAATTGCTCGATATCAGCGCACAACCGGATAAGAAAGATTGCTATTCACGGGCCAATAACGCGGCGAACAGTCGCGAGCATTACCAATTGGGCAATAGACTGATGGGATTAAAAATAGGTATTCCCGCTAATGCGCAGCTTACCTTTTTTGCTGATGAGAGCGCACAAGCACTGTTTGAAAAAAATATCAGTTTGTTAAAAAAGGCCGGCGCGCAGATAATAGTGATTAATTTCCAGCCCTTTTTAGATGCAGCCAAGCTGCTTTATGAAGGCCCCTGGGTGGCGGAGCGTTATGCCGCTATTGAAGATTTTTTTGAGAAAGACCCAAAGCAATGTTTAGCTGTGATTGAAACTATTATCAATGGAGCGAAAAAACATTCGGCAGCAGATACTTTTAAAGCTATCTATCGCCTACAAGCTTATAAAAAAGAATGTGATGCTATTTTAGGCAAAGTTGACTGCATATTAACTCCGACAACAGGTACCACTTATACAATTGCACAAGTCGAAGCTGAGCCGATTAAATTAAACTCAAATTTAGGTTATTACACCAATTTTATGAACCTGCTCGACTATGCCGCAATTGCGCTTCCGGCGGGCTTTTTAGCGTCAGGTTTGCCCTTTGGTATCACCCTGTTCGGCCCGGCCTTTAGTGACAGATTATTGCTCAGCGCCGGCGCGCAGTGGCAGCAACTTAGCGGCTTAACTTTAGGTGCAACGGGGCAGGTGCTGCCAACCGTTAATCAATCCATCTCCATTATGTCGCCGCCGACAACTGGTGAAATAGATATTGCCGTTTGCGGCGCGCACCTGTCAGGTTTTCCGCTCAATAAACAGCTTGTGGATCGCGGCGGACGCTTAATCAGAGCCTGTAAAACTTCTGCTGATTATCGTCTCTATGCACTGGCTGGCGGACCGCCATATCGGCCCGGGTTAATCCGCGTGATGGCGGCAAGCGGGCAGGGTGTTGCCATATCTGTTGAAGTATGGCGCCTGCCTGCCCATACCCTTGGCAGTTTTTTGGCAGCCATAGCCGCGCCGCTGGGACTGGGGAAAATTCAATTAGAGGACAACACTTGGGTAACGGGTTTTATCTGTGAGGGCTATGCGCTCTGCGATGCACTGGATATCAGTCAATTTGCAGGATGGCGTGCATATAACGCAACACATTAATGTGATCAGTTCACGAATCTAAGCAGTGGATGCTTTTGAGCCTTTAATGTCATATATAAAAGTTTTGGCTCTGCCGGCTTTTATAGTAATCTCTAGGTTAAAAATCATCATTAGAAATTAGCCGAATGCTTTGTTTCTGCAGCAGACAGGCTTCGTTCAGCAGATAAGTTAATATTTGAGGTATAGATAATGAATATAGTTTGGACTACAAGTGAGGCCGCACCCTATGCGAAAACAGGTGGATTAGCTGACGTATCATACTCACTGCCATATGCACTAGCAGAAAATGGCCACAATGTTTCAGTCTTCATGCCATATTACCCGCAGGTTATGGCCGAAAAATGTGATGATACAGAATGCGTTTATGAGCTTCTGGGCGTACCTTTTGGCAATTTGAATGAAGAATGGGCGCGTATCAGGCAACATAAGATCAGTGAAAATCTCTCTTTTTACTTTATAGAATTTGATCGCTACTTCGACCGCCCTAAACTGTACGACTGGGATGGCAATGAATACTCTGACAACGCCGAACGCTTTATATTTCTGAGCCGGGCAATTATGCAGGCGGTACTGGCGCTGGATATTAAGGTAGATGTTCTGCACAGCAATGATTGGCACACCGCACTGTGCAACGTCTATGTAAAAAGTGAGCTATATAAAAACTTTGATAATTTTAGTGATACTAAATCAATCATCACCATCCATAATATTGGCTACCAGGGTGTATTTAACAAATCAAACCTTTACTGGACAGGACTTGGCTGGGACTACTTTAACGTCCACTGCTTTGAATTCTACGACCAGCTTAACTTCCTAAAAGCCGGGGTGCTGAGCGCAGATATGGTCACCACCGTTAGCCCCACCTACGCAGGTGAGATACTCACGCGCGATTACGGATTTAGCTTAGAGCGCTCCCTGCAACATAGAGCGGTACAGGGCAAACTGCGCGGTATTTTAAACGGAATTGATGTCATTGAATGGGATCCTGAAACAGATAAATTGCTCCCTTATAATTTTTCAGCTAAAGATTTGACCGGAAAAGTGCGATGCAAAGCGGCACTGCAGAAAGAGTTTGGCCTGACAGTGCGCCCTGATGTGCCTATTTATGGTGTAGTCTCACGACTTGCAGAGCAGAAAGGGCTGGATGTTTTTATCGAATGTATCGATGAGATGCTTAAACAAGATGACGTCCAATTTGTTGTTGTTGGATCTGGCGAGAAGTGGCAAGAAAGCGCTTTATTGGAGTATGCCAAAGCCTACCCGGACAGATTCGGCTGTTATATCGGCTACAATAATAAACTTGCCCATCTGGTTGAAGCGGGAGCCGATTTCTTTGTTATGCCGTCAAGATATGAACCTTGTGGACTCAATCAGATGTATAGCATGAAGTATGGCACGGTTCCAATTGTACGCTCAACGGGCGGTCTTGAAGATACAGTGAACAACTACTCAGCTCAAAATATCGATAAAGCAACCGGGTTTAAATTTTACGATCTCTATCCTGCTGCGCTCAGAGATACCATGCGCTGGGCTGCTTCTGTATACCTTAACGATAAGCCGGCATTTGCAAAAATGGTAATAAATGGTATGCAGATGGATTTTTCATGGCATCACACGGCCGTTGAATACGAAGAGTTATACACACACGCGAAGGCTCGATTCTAATCAATCTGTCCATTGCTTATGCGCAAAACCGCATTGGCGTAATACAATGCGATATCCGCGCGATTAATATACCCAAGCCCCCCAAGATGCAGGAGTCAGCATTTTGAGGTGGCTTGTTTATAGCCAGGTTTGCTCAATATTAAGGATCTCAATTTCACTGTGCGTTTGGCAAAGCGTTAAAATTTTACTACTGTCTGCCAGCAATTTCTGCTTATCATTACCCACTTGGCAAACCGCTAATAGCGCCCGCTGCCATTTATCCTGATAGCCTATTTCTGCAACAGAAGTATTAAAGCGATGACTTTATACCCAAACCACCTCAAGATGCAGATTCAGAGCTTCGCCCGGATGCGAGAGTAAGGCGCAACGCGATGAGAATGGTTATTCCCTTCTCAAGCGTTGCAACGCAGCACTAGCTTTCGGGCGAAACTCCCGAAGGGCAAGACGATAAACGATGATCTTCGTTGTTAGAAGGCTTTGATTTAGAATGACTAGATCATCAGCCTTCTGCCTAGAATCTCATCATTTATCGTCTTGCTGACTCCTGCATCTTGAGGTGGCTTGGGTATATATGCTCTTTCAGCGAGCGCAGTTGCTGACGTTTATCTTTGAGGGATTGGGCATGGGGAATCTGTAACTCAATGGTCAGCAACAAAATAAAACAAGCGTGCTCCGGCATTTATTCTCCTCCTGTGTACGTCAGCATATTTGCGGAGTAATAAACCACTTTATCGTCCCGCAGCCGTTGTTAATCTCCATACAAAGTACGCCGGCATTTTTAAATGCAATGGCGCTATTATGCGCAGTGCAGCCGGTCAAATCCGCAGCTACTCGCTGCAGTTGAGGCAAGTGGCCGACATACATAGCCCCATCCTCATTAAGCTGCTCAATAAGCATAACGGGCGGATCATTGGGATTCATACCATTCAGCGGTGCAACATCAACATTTCCCAGTTGCTGAGAAAAAATCACTGCGGTTTGCTGTGCGCGTAATTTCCCACTGTGGTAAATTTTGTTAATGATGACTTGATGCTGTTTTAAATAGTCAGCTACTTTATAAACTTCAGCAGCGCCCATTTCCGACAGCGGCCGATTTTCATCAATCTCCTGCGTAGAGGCTATTCCATGTTGAACAAAATAAACAATCGCCATCCCGTCACTCCTTTCTCCTGCTAATCATTCCTATAGCATAGCGCCTATTTAGAAATAGCTGTTGGATCCCGCCCTTGTGCAGAAATTTTTCTAGCAACCAGTGACCTGATAAATAGCCAATGCGATCGTGACCAACTTAAAGGCATTTTAGCAAACCCATTAACAGGTAATAAATAATGGCTGACCAACAGCTTGTTCACTCGCTATACGGTGATATTGCGAAAATAATTACCCAAGCCCAGAACACCATTCGCAGCACAGCAAACAGCGCCATGGTGATCACCTATTGGAATATTGGCCGTATGATCTCCCTGCAAGGGTTGCAGGGTAAACAAAGAGCTGAATACGAGAAAAAATTACTCACCTCATTGTCGATAAAGCTAACAGAGCAGTTTGGCAAGGGTTTTGATTATCGAAACTTACAATATATGCGAAAATTTTACACTTGTTTGCCAATTGTGAACGCAGTGCGTTCACAATTGGATCTACTGACAACCAGTAACGTTAGCGGGCAGATATTAATGCCAAAAATCAGCATTGAACTCAGCTGGACCCACTATCGCCGGAAGATGCACAAGCAAGAGAGTGGTATATGCACGAAGCGGTATTGTCTGCTTAACCGCGATGTCGCTAAAAAATTAGCGGGTTTGTTTAAAAACTATCTTGCTTTAGAATAGCGGGATAGTTTAAGTATCTCACCGGAATTTATATTTAATGCCCTACCTTTTTGCAGTTACTTTATTGTGGGCTTTTTCATTTAGCCTAATCGGCGTTTATTTAGCCGGACAAGTGGATCCCTGGTTTTCAGTTTTAATGCGAATCGGATTGGCAACGCTGGTCTTTCTGCCATTTTTACGTGTTCGCCAGGTTAGTTCCGCTACAGCGCTTAAGCTTATGGCAATAGGGGCCGTTCAGCTTGGCTTGATGTATATTTTTTATTACCAATCCTTTTTATTTTTAACTGTTCCTGAAGTACTTTTATTTACAGTGATGACCCCCATTTATGTCACCCTTATTAACGATGCGCTGCAGCGTCAATTCCATGGTCACTTTATGGTCAGCGCAATCATTGCCACAGCAGGCGCGGTTGCTATTCGCTATAACGAAATCGACAGCAACTTCATCTGGGGATTTATCCTGGTGCAATCGGCCAATATCTGTTTTGCAACAGGGCAGGTGGCCTATAAACGCCTTTTAGATGGCTGTAAGTTAGATCAAAAAAACATTTTTGCCTGGTTTTTTATCGGGGCCTTGCTCGTTGCTATTGTTGGTTATCTGCTTTTTGGTGATAGTGATAAATTACCAAAGACGGATTTGCAGTGGGGCGTGCTCCTCTATCTGGGAATAATCGCGTCAGGTGGAGGCTATTTTGCATGGAATAAAGGCGCAACGTTAGTCAATGTCGGCGCTCTGGCGGTAATGAATAACTTACTGATCCCTGCTGGAATCCTTGTGAATTTGGTTATATGGAATCACCATGCAGATATTTTAAGATTAGGGGCAGGCGCTGCAATTATTTTAACTGCTTTAGTTTTAAATCAATGGCTAAATAGAAAACGTCATTTACTGATCGTTAAAGAATAATGAACACTTTTTAAGCATGTACGCTATTTATCTCAAATTTTAGATGAGATCCTCTTCCATTATCTGAAATAAAAGAGGATGATTGCGGTCGTTCGCAGATGTGGTGGAATTGGTAGACACGCTAGCTTCAGGTGCTAGTGGCTTAACGGCCGTGGGAGTTCAAGTCTCCCCATCTGCACCAATTTATTTTTTGTCAATAAGCAGCAATAATGCAGCGATATTACGTGCGCTCATTTCAACATTAGCCGCAGCATCACGCAAAGCTTCTTCTAGACTCACAGCACTTGATAGCACACTGAAAACACAGTCAATTCCCTGTTCATAAACAACCGCACAGTCGCTGGATAAACACCCGGCAATGGCTATCACAGGAATTCCCTGTTTCTTGGCCGCGCGCGCCACACCAATGGGCGTTTTACCGTGAATAGTCTGGCTGTCGATACGACCTTCACCCGTCACTACTAAATCCGCGCCTGCGATAATCTCACTAAAATTCACTGCGTCCATAACAATCTCAATACCGGGGCGCAGCGTCGCATTAAACAGCCCTAATAGTGCTGCCCCCATACCGCCGGCGGCGCCTGCTCCCGGCGTATCTTTTATCTCCCGGCCGAGCTGCGTTTTGATGATATCGGCATAATGTGCGAGGTTTTTATCCAGCAGTGCAACCATTTCCGGGGTTGCCCCTTTTTGCGGGCCGAAAACATGCGCAGCGCCTTTGCGGCCGCATAACGGGTTATTGACATCGCAGGCAACTTCAAGCGCTACCGTCTGCAGACGCGCATCAACTCCGGACAGATCAATACGCATTAAACGCGCCAGCGCGCCGCCGCCGTAACCGATTTCCAGACCGTTCTTATCGACCATTTTGATGCCCAGCGCCTGCGCCATACCCGCGCCGCCATCATTAGTGGCACTGCCGCCGATGCCGATAATAATATGCTTGACCCCTTTATCTAGGGCCGCTTTTATCAGTTCACCTGTGCCGTAGGTGGTGGTGAGTAATGGATTGCGCCGTTCAGGGGCAACTAAATGCAGCCCGGATGCGGCCGCCATCTCGATAACGGCGGTTTGCCCATCGCCTGAAAGGCCGTAAAATGCGTCAACTCTTTCACCTAACGGGCCGGTTACCGGGCAGTTGATAATAGCGCCGTTAGTGGCATCAACTAACGACTGCACTGTGCCTTCGCCGCCGTCTGCCATGGGTAATTTTATAAATTGCGCATCGGGCATTACCTGTTTAAATCCCGCCTCAATGGCATTGGCCACTTCCATGGCGGTGAGGCTTTCTTTAAACGAATCCGGCGCAATAATAATTTTCATGGGCGAGGCAGTGAATGGCATGGCAGTTTTTCTCTGTGTGAAAAGTGAATCTAAATAGGGCATTATACCCAAGCGACCTCAAGATGCAGCAGTCAGCAAGACGATAAATGATGAGATTCTAGGCAGAAGGCTGATGATCTAGTTATTCTAAATCAAAGCCTTCTAACAACGAAGATCATCGTTTATCGTCTTGCCCTTCGGGAGTTTCGCCCGAAAGCTAGTGCTGCGTTGCAACGCTTGATAAGGGAATAACCATTCTCATCGCGTTGCGCCTTACTCTAGCATCCGGGCGAAGCTCTGAATCTGCATCTTGAGGTGGTTTGGGTATATATACCCAAACCACCTCATTAAAATGAAAACAGAGGGCACACTTTCCTGCTGGCAAATGCAAAATCAGCCCTAATACCGCTAGCCCAATAATAGTGACAGATCATGTTGATAAAGTTAAAACAAGCAATATTAGTCAAACGCTATAAGCGATTTTTAGCGGATGTGCTCATTGATGGCGCTTTACAGACAATTTACATCCCCAATACCGGGGCGATGACAAATTGTGGCAGTAAAGGCGATATTATCTGGTACAGCTGCAGCGCGAATACAAAACGCAAATATCAATACACATGGGAGCTCAGCGAGCGAAATGGACTGATCTGTGTTAATACTGCCAGAGCCAATGAATTTGTCGCCGGGGCACTGAGAAAAGGTGAGATCGAATCTTTAAAGGGTTATGAGGTTAAGTCTGAAGTTAAGTATGGTGATAGCCGCATTGACTTTATGCTCTCCCGAGGCGATGAAAAGTGCTTTGTTGAAGTAAAAAGCTGTACGCTTTTAAAAAATGGTCAGGGCTATTTTCCCGATGCTGTCACGCTGCGCGGGCAAAAACATCTTATTGAGCTGATGAAGATAGTAAAAGAAGGGCACAGAGCGGTATTATTATTTGCTATTTTGCACAGCGGCATCGATTCTGTGCAAGCCGCCAGAGAGATAGATCCCAAATATGCGGATTTACTGGATGAGGCAGTTAAAGCGGGCGTTGAAGTGATAACATTCAAGGCCAACTTAACTAGCTGTTTTCTTTTCGAGTAGACGCGCCATATAGGCTTTGCGCGCGATCATCTTATCAGCCAGTGTCTGCTGACCGCCATGGTCGATAATAGTGCGGCGGATTTGTTGGTCGGGGATCTCTACGACCACTCTGATCGCCTCTTTGATCTCAGCAAAATTCATATCAGAAAAAAGCTTGCATGCGTGCGGATTGTTTTGATCTTCGCGAAGCACATTCAGTTCGTTCACGTCAAAGCCGAACGCTTTACCTTTAGGAGAGCCCATAGCACGAAAGTTCAGCGCGCCGCCCACATCAAGTGTCAAAACGATGCCGTTGGCGACTCCCTGGTTATCACCATTAAAGCCAGCAACATCCCAATTAGCCATCCAGGCATGCACGCCGAACCAGCGCTGTGCCTGTTTACGTTCACTCTCATCAAAATGTTTGACACACTTTTTATCCAGCTCTAGCCACTCGGTTGCTATCTGATCAGACGCTTTGCTATGCACATAAGTGAGCGTAGGCGCGCCAGTGAGCTGATAGAGTTTAGCCGCAATAAACTCATTGCGGGCATGCGCCGTGGATTCCAGCGTTTTAATGTAGTAGCGCTGGCCGTTGCTATGCAGATAAACGCCAGCCGGGTTACTGCCCAGCTGTCCGGCAATTCGCTGCATAGTGCTGCTGTCGATCATGGCCGTCGTGGCGCTGTTCATGATTTAGTGTCCGCAATAAAGGGGGTTCTACGTACCAGGGCCAGTTGCGAAGGTGTTTCGATGGCGCCTTTACGTGCCCGGCGCACACTGCGAATCGCAGCAACGGGATCCATTCCCAACTCCGCCAGCAGGCGCGCAGCAATCATGCCCGCCCGGCCAAGACCGCCTTTACAGTGCACTAATATATTATCTCCCTGGCGCAGTACAGCGCGGATCTCATCACCTTGTGCGAGCCATTGCCGTTCAAACTCCTCAGATGGCACAGAGTAATCGGCAATGGGCAGATGCTGCCAGACCATCCCTCTGCACTGAATTTCGACGCCAAGATCCGGCACCTTGAGTGCTGAAATCTCGATAGGCTCAAGCAGTGTCAGTACCAGTTTCGCCCCCCATGCAGCAACCGCATCTAAATCAATGGCAAGATCCCGTTGCCAAGTACAGGTTGCGGCGAGAAGATCATGCTTGCCCGGGCAGAAAGTGATGCCGATTTTACCATAGGCTGGGCCTGCACTGACTTCTGCTATCTGCAGAGGGTGGGTCTGGCTTGTCCGGGTTTCTCTCATATTGCTGTTCCTATAAGGTACTTAAAAATCGCTAGCGAAGAATAGATACTTGATACACGCCGCCAATCACCATAAATTCACGCTCGCCCTTTAATACGCCCGTTAGCAGTTCGGGAAAAAAGAGCAGCTTAGTGACAGGCACGCAGACTTCAAGAATGACATCGCCAAAGGTATCTGAGGCGTCGCGATCACCACTAAAAGAACTGAGGTTGTTAAGTAACAGTAGCTGCTGGCCATCCCCCATATCTGCGAGCCTGTTGTGCTCATTGATGTGGTTTACACCACGATAGAGTCGCCAATGAGTACGCGCCGGCCATTGCCTTTGTAGTTCGTATTGGCAATAGCTGTACAATAAGTCCAGTTGTGATTCCAGGGCATTGCTGTTGTAAAGGCCGCGTACATAATCGCTCTGATAACGCTGATAGACGGCGCTGTTAACCCCCTCGAGCAGGCCACGGTGATTGAGAGTCAGCAAGCCAAAACGCGATTCAACCCAACGTTTCATCACAGCGCCTTCAATGCTGTCGGCGCTGAACATCCAACCGCGCAGCAGACGCAGATAATCGGATTTATCCCCGCGAATATCATCTTTTTTGTCAGGGGCAAAACCGGCTTCACTGCTTTTACCCAGCAGGAAAGCTGAGCACATATACTGGCGAAAGTGCACTGCGCGCTCGTCACTGGTCTCTATTGCTGCCAAAGCGCGGAAAAAGTTTGCGTGCAATTCACCCACACAATCAATTGCCAGCGGTACAGGGTACTGCTGGTAAGTATGGCCGCCCAGAATCACCGCCGGAAGATTGCAGCGATTGAGCGAACTGCGGGCAAATGCAGGCAGGGAAGCACAACAAAGGGCGCTTCCTGCAGGGATGTTTTCTGTTATGTGAATAGTAGTCATTCGGGTAATATAGGACAAATCGTTGTAAAATCACACACTAAATCACCGGAGTTGAGGGGGAATTTGCCAATGTCGGATAGAAAACAACGCTATCGGGGATGCCTTTTAGGCTTAGCCGCTGGCGATGCTGTGGGCACCACAGTAGAATTCAGGGAGCGCGGCAGTTTCACACCGTTAACCGACATGGTCGGAGGCGGTCCGTTTCGTCTGCTGCCAGGGCAGTGGACTGACGATACATCCATGGCGCTGTGCCTCGCTTACTCATTACTGGAGCAACAGGGGTTTGATGGCAACGACCAGATGCAGCGCTATAACAACTGGCGCCTGCACGGCTACATGAGCAGTACCGGACGCTGTTTTGATATCGGCGCCACCGTTTCAGAAGCGCTCAGCCAATACACCAGCAATAAAAACCCCTTTGCCGGATCGACCAATCCCTTTTCCGCCGGCAATGGTTCGCTGATGCGCCTTGCCCCTTTACCCATGTACTTCAGCCCCAATATCGAGCAGCTCATCCACTTTGCGGGTGAAAGTTCACGCACCACACACGGGGCAGGTGAGTGCATTGATGCCTGCCGCTACTTTGCCACTTTGTTGCATTGTGCCTTTGACGCTCAGGATAAGGAGAGCCTACTGAGCTGTTCGCTCTACCAGCCCACGACCCGAAAAATTAAGGCAATACAGCAACAAAGCTATCGGCAAAAGAGTATCAGCGAGATCAAAGGGAGTGGCTATGTGGTGGAATCTCTGGAAGCGGCACTTTGGTGCTTTGCGCAGACTGATAACTTTAAAGATGCCATATTATTAGCGGCTAATTTGGGTGATGACGCCGACACCACTGCTGCAATATGCGGGCAGATAGCCGGCGCTTTTTATGGTGTAGAGGCTATCCCCATTCAGTGGCGAGAAAAAATCACAATGGCGGATGAGATTGTAAGTTTAGCGGATAGATTACACGACAGCGCATTTTTAATCTAACGGCTGTCTTAATATTACTAACATTTCAGCACTGCCGCACTTGAGCATCAGCGCGCTATTGCTTACAATAACGCACATTTTATTCACAACAGACAAAGATCATGAACGATACAACATCTCGACCAGCTTTACCGGATCACCTGGCCGGCAATCCCCGCAGCCCGCATCATGTGGCCGAAATTTTCGAGCACGATATAGGTATTCGAGTCAACGGCAAAGAGCGTTTTGATGTCGAAGAATATTGCATCAGTGAAGGTTGGGTAAAAGTTCCGTCGCACAAAGCCTTAGATCGTCGCGGACAACCGCTTTTGATAACGATAAAAGGCGAGGTTGAAGCCTTTTATCGTTAAGAGATATTAATTCTGTCTCTTCACCATTTCACAAATGCAGCAAAAAGCCAGTAGTTAAAATAGACTACTGGCTTTTTTTTACTGACTATAAGGTAAGGGCGCCTGTTCCTATTTTCTGAGTTTACGAACGCCTCCGTGTTTAAATCTTCACGCAGGTAAAAATAGCATTTCCAGATTGCTTATCCCAAGGAATAATTTTTTCATAGTCATGTTCAAAAACATGGACTTCGAAGTAAGGTTTCAGGAGCGCGGTCAACTCATCAAAACTGAACGCCACCATTGGATGGTCGTCATGCCATATTTGCGTTTCTTCAGCGCTTGTTTTTTCAATGCTGAGTTTGAGTGACTGTTTTTCGCCATAGCCGCAGTAATCCCAGCCAGAGCGGAAAGTAAAGAGATGGTTTTCCTGTTTCGCTGTGTGTTTTACAGATAAAGCGTTGCTGATTTTGTTTTTATCGACCACATTAAAGCAGAAAATCCCCTCAGTTTTTAAGGCACGATGGACGCTGGCAATGCATTCTTTCAGTTTTGCAATGCCATCATTGTAGTGGATGGAATACAAGAAACAGGTGATTAAATCCACTGGCTCAGCGACATTGAATTCACTCATATTTTGCACAGAAAATTGCGCTTCAGGACAGCGAACTGCGGCGATATCCAGCATAGGCTGATTAATATCAAGCCCAGAGCTTTGATAACCAAAATCAATAAAATGACGCACGTGCGGGCCAGTGCCACAGGCTAAATCAAGGTGTGTTTTCCCGTCGTTACCGAAAATCTGATGGAGTCTGTGAATACCGTTACTTTGAGCCTGGTAGTCGATATCGGCACACATTAAATCGTAATAGCAAGAAAGGTCGTTATAAAGGACATTGACGGACATATTAGCCTAGTAGTATTAGCTTAAAAATTTGGGTTGCGCATTGTAAACTAATCAATAGAGTTTGCGAAGTCGAGATCACCAACATCAAACAAAGCATTTATTTTATGGGATAGAATACCTTGCAGTGGCATTGGCATTGGTCAAATAGCGTCATTAATAACAGGGCAATATAACACTATAGAAGGTACCACAATGCTGATATAGCAATGGTCAACTTCAGCGCGCGATTAAAAAACAATCAGAATTATTTCAATACTGCTCAAAAAAACGCCTATAATGATGAGTTAATTAATCCCATCAAGGAGTAAAAAGCAAATGAATTCCCCCGTTAACACCATGTCACAGAAAGGCCAGCAGCTGGTTCATTGCGAGTTGATGCAAGTAACCTCTCATGTCCAGCGTTTTAACGGAGAGTGTATGCTCAATACTCTGATGATGGATGGATACGATTGCCCCTTTAAATACCGTCGCAAAGCTAAATATCGAAACCTTAAAGGCAAACAAGTCGATCTCTCCTATTATCCCACGATAGAAGTCATCGCCGACTTTGAAGTGAAGATCATGAAGGTGGTGCAGATCAAGGTCATTTGAATACGATGATATCCTTGTTGTTACTTTTACGCAGATATTGATAAAACGCATGCCGGCCATTACTATCCAATTTACTAAGCTATTTTTTTAAAGACATAGAGAGTTTCTTGCTCTCTGGTCCCAGTTATCAGCACTCATTACTCCCCTAAAGAGGCTTTCTTTCAGAGTACTCAAAAGCGGGTAAGTTTTTATTTACGACATAGATAAGAGAACCTCATTGAAGCTAGATCTGTAGTGCCAATGATTATTCAGTCATTTCATCGTCAAAAGAGGAGGCCTGTGCCTTAAGTTTGCCTCCATGCAATCCAGGATGGAATAATTGTGAGAAATATCGCACTCGATGGAGAAGCTTAAGTAGCTATTAGTTTATTGTCAGTTTTATATTCGTAAGCAAGAAACTTTTCTGCCCAAATTAGAAAAAGTTGTAAAGAAAATTAGTATAGCGATGCCGCAGAGCATCATGCGAATTTAACCGAAGTGATTTATTTAAAATGAGCAGAATAAAAATGTGTTTATGAACGCAAAGAATTAAAAAATATTACTCCGTAACGTTTACCAATCAAGACAAACACCTTAATTAATACTCAGATTGCAGCACAGAGCGCCTAAATTACAAACGAAACAATCACCAGGCTAGCGATAGCAGGCGTTTCAAGCCATTTAGTTCAAAATGAATAACAACTAACAAATTGAATTATAAGTATTAATGTATATTTGCTTGGCATTATCCGAGACTAACTGATAATAACGAGCTAGATTTCAAGTTCCAAACGTATTTTTAGATTCTGTACCTGTTTAACCGTGTGAATCTATAGAACGCGTAAACCCCATAAAGATAACAGTATGTTATACAT
>Ga0075011_10000281_pt1 | contig 27140 bp, 28 predicted proteins | sample TARM_MetaG_T_14_FD_72354 | JGI IMG/M metagenome (GOLD analysis project Ga0075011, IMG submission 72354) | Freshwater microbial communities from Pennsylvania, USA, analyzing microbe dynamics in response to fracking - TARM_MetaG_T_14 | ecosystem: Environmental > Aquatic > Freshwater > River... | reverse complement strand
GGGCAGGGGCAGGGGCAGCGGGTAGGGTGGCGCGCTCGGCCATGGCCGCACGGCGGCGCTTCTCAGCCAGGAATGCCAGCTTCAGGGCGTTCGGCGAGTGCCGAAACCCCAATTTCTGCCCGGCGGCGGCCACCTCGTCCCACGTCTGGCCCGCTTTCACGCCTTCCAAGCGCTCAAAGCAGCTTCTAACGAACAAAGCCGCCGATCCAGTCCGAATCTTGCGCTGTAAGCCGTCATCCAACCGCGCAAACAGCGCATCCATCGCCTCAAAAGTACCCTTGCGCACCCGTTTCATACCAGTTCTCCAACCTCAATACGGCGCAAGCGTACCAGAAAAGGGTTAGCGCAGTCAAGCACTTCGGCACTTTTCCACACTTTTTAACACGATCACACACGTTCCAAAACGAAGCCACACGCTGGCGACACGTTTGCACCCCTTCACGACACTTTATCCACACGAAGCCACCCGCTGGCGACACGAAACCACCCGCCGATCACCCTTTCAGACACGAAGCGCATCCGGCAGGACACGTTTGCACACCAAGCCGACACGAAGGGACACGAACACACACAAAGCCACCCGGAGGCTCTTGCCGCCGTCCGGTTGGCCCCGGATTTCTCGCCAAACGCTGCCCTTGGGGCATGGTTGGAGGGTCAAAAACAGCCACAGAAACAGAGAGTGCAAGGTAGGGGGCCGGTATGACGTGGCGGGCTACTGCGCCCACCCCTATCCCGGCCCGTTTCGACGGCAAGCGCCGAGTCAGGGCGAGCCCCGACACCCCGGAATGCGAGAGGCAGCCCCGGCAGACCGCGCGTGTACGCAGACGCAGCCGAACGCCAGCGTGCTTACCGCGCCCGGCTTGCGGCGAAGGGATTGCGCATCGTGCGGCGCATCGTGCGTGTAGCCCCGCCGCCGCTCAAGAGCACCATTATCGACCTATCCGAGTGCCGCGAAGCGCGGGCCGGAATTGGGTTCTAAACAGCCGCCCGATAGCACTCCCATTTCCATCGACCCTACGAAACCTGCGTTTCCATCGACCCTACGAAACCTGCAATGCCTCTCTCTTTTCCGAGAAGGGAGAAAAGCGCGCCACAGCCAGCACGCGGGTGGTGTGATTGCAACAAGTGGACACACTTTTTTTGTTAAAGCGCTTGACCTGCCCGCGCTTTCGGATGTACAATACGAAGCATGAACGCAGCACTCAACACCAGCGCACAAGAGCTTGTCACAAGCAAGCTCATGGGCTGGCTGTGTGCGCTTTGCTTCTATGCTCTTGCTGCGCTGCTTGTAGTATTCACACTGCATGAAGTATTGACAATCAACGAGATCATCGCGCGCGCTTTGCTCGACTCTTTGCTCGCACATCGCTTCGACGATGCAGCGCTGCTTGCGCAGCACGTCGTTTCGATTGAGTTTTTGCTGTGCGCTCCTTTCATTGTTATGCTTTTGCTCGCGCGCAAGCGCATCACGAGCTACTTGCAAAGCAAGCACGCAGTTCGTGAAGCTACTGCAAAACTGAAAACAACTGCTGATCAAGCAGCAGCACTTTTCGATGCTGCCGTCACGCTTTTCGCAAGCGTGCTGGCTCGCGTCACGCTCACGCTCACTTTCAAGCCGCGCATCCAGCGCGCACCAGAGCCGCCGCCGCTGCCGGCGCGTCGGCTGCTACACGCTTCAATACAGCAGAAGCACCACAGCGCATCGCTGCGCACCGCCCGCGCCTGAATCACGCGCGGGAACTCGGTTTTACCACCCCAGCCGCGCGTGATACGCGCCGGGCTTTCGCTCGCACCCGGCAAATTAGGGCGCATTAAATACTAATTCCAATTCGCGAGCAAACCTTTTTTCGGTTTGCTCAAATGGAACACGCTCAAGTTTTTTCTGATTCTGATTTTTCTCATCTTTTAGACCCCCGGCACCCGGCATGGGAGTTCCCCGCAGTTCGCCGCGCATTAGCTCAAATCGCTGTTGACTCGCGCGCAAATGAGGCTGACAGCAAGCGCTTGCTCAGCACGCAAGAAGCTGCGCAGATGCTCGGGCTCGCCGAAGGAACGCTCTATCAGTTTTCGAGCCAGCCAGCACGCCGCGCGCGTGCTGGCTTCCCGGCACCGGCACGCATCGGTGTCGGAAAGTTGCTCTGGAAGAAGTCTGAGCTTGTTGCTTGGGCGCAACAGCACATTGAGACGAGCAAAGACCGCGCGCGACGGAACCGACACACGCCCGCGCGCGCGCTCAAGATGTTGGCCGCGCTTCGAGAGTACGAAGCAGCGCCAGCGGGCTCGATTTCAGGAGTGCTGCAATGACTGCCGCGCTGCCACATCCCACCAAGAAAAAAAGCCCGGCGGGGGCCGGGCTTGAAAGGGAGTTGAGTTACAGCGTTGGAGATTGCTGCAAGCGCATTGTAACACAGATCGAAGCAGAGCGTCAAGTACGCGAAATGCTCACGTACATCGATCCAGCAGTGCGCGACGACTGGATCAAGTGTGGTATGGCGCTCAAGGACGGCTGGAGCGACGTGGGTTTTGAAATCTGGCTCGAGTGGAGCAGCCGCGCACACAATTTCAGCGCAAAAGCCCTGCGTGACGCTTGGAAATCCTTCAGAGACACGAAGGAAACCCGTGTGACAATGGGCACAGTTGTGCACCTGGCGAAACAGGGCGGCTATCTTGCTCCAAAGCCGAAGCGTGACGATTCCGAACCTGATTGGGCGGCGATCAAGCGCGCAAAAGCGTTCGAGTCGAGCTACAAAGACTTGCTCAAAGCCGAAAATTCGAAATACCCGCACGGCGCTCCGGCGCATGTTGGATTGCTGGCGCGCGAGCAACGGCTGTGGGATACGTCAATCGAAATCACCGACACCGACGGCGCTGCTTACTTAGCTGAACGCGGCTGCGCAATGCCGCCAGTTTACGGCGACCTGCGTTTTCATCCAGCGGTTCGTCACCCCGTAATAAGCGGCTACGCCGGACCTGCGCTGCTGGGGCTGATTACGCACCACATCACGGGCGAAGTTATGTCCTTGCAAACAACGTGGATTTGTGCCGACGGCACAAAGCCCGCCGAGCTTGGAATGCAGGCGCGTTTGAATGCGCGCGGCTGCCAGAAGCAAGGTGGCGTAATTCGATTGTGGCCCGGCGATGAAATCACGCACGTTCTCGGAATAGCTGAAGGCATCGAAACTGCATTGAGCCTCGCGTGGCAAAACGTCCCCACCTGGTCAGCTATTGATGCAGGCAACCTTGGCTCGCTCGACGTGCTGCCAGGCATCGAGTGCTTGCTGATTGCCGCCGACCACGACCGCGCCGGCGTGCAAGGCACGCGCAAACTGGCTGAAAAGTGGGGCGGGAAGGCGCAGATTGTTGCCAACCCATTGCTTAACCGCGATTTGAACGATGCCGCGCCTGAATTCGCGCCGCCGCAATTGCACGGAAAAACTGATTGGATTGGAGTTGAATCATGAATGCTGTGCCACAAACGCCTGAACTGCAATTGCAGGCTGCCAGCGCCGCAAACGACGGGCGCGAATTGAACGGCGGCAAGCCACTGCACCCGAAACAAGCGCTGATTCGGGCGCAAACGATTAAGCTGGCCGAGCATAGCGTTGGAGTTGAAAAAATGCCTCGTTTGTTTCCCGCGATTCTTGACGACGGCGGGGAATTGATTACACCCGCAAGGCCAATCGATTGGTCATCGGTTGATATGCAGGTTTTGCCTCGCGCCAATCAAGGCACAAATGCCGGTGGTGAATTGCTGCCGGTTGAGAAGTTCAATCCCGGTTTGATGCCCGAGGCGCTGCGCGCATGGGTATTGGACATTGCGCACCGGATGCAATGCCCACCCGACTTCACGGCTGTGGCGGCCATCACGGCACTGTCCTCGCTGGTGGGCGCACGCGCTGTGATTCAGCCCAAGCGTAAAGATAACTGGAAGGTGGTGCCCAATCTGTGGGGGCTGGCGATCGGACGGCCCGGCGTGATGAAGTCCCCCGCCATCGCGCAAGCACTTGCGCCTCTGCACCGGCTGGAGAAAGACGAGCGCGAAAATCACGAGCAAGCGCTAAAAGCGTGGGAAGTCGAATACAAGTTTGCTCAAATAATGAGCAAACAGCTTGAATCTGATGCTGCCAAAATCGGCGCGACAGATAAAGATGCCGCTCTCGCATTGCTCACGAAAGCGCAGGATGCAACGCCGGAAAAGCCGATTGCTCGCCGCTTCATCGCCAACGATGCAACGGTAGAAAAACTCGGAGAAATGCTGGAAAACAATCCATTTGGCATTCTGGCCTACCGCGACGAGATGTACGGACTAATACAGAGTATGGGTAAAAAAGGCCAAGAAGGCGCACGCGGCTTTTACCTTACGTCATACGAGGGCAATAGCAGTTATGCCGTTGACCGCATCGGGCGCGGCGAGCGTTTCATTAGAAATGTGTGCATTTCAATGCTGGGAAGCATTCAACCTGATCGAATGAAAGGATTGGTTAATGCAGCATTGGGCAGCGGCGACAGCGAGCACGCCGACGACGGCCTGTTGCAGCGCTTTGCTCTTACCGTTTGGCCCGACGTAGATCAAGACTTCACCTACGTCAATCAATGGCCCGACACACCCGCAAGCCAAGCAGCATGGGCAGTCTACGAGCGGTTGAGCTTACTGATGCCGATGAGCGAGACAGAAGTCGAGCCGATAGTCTGGCGCTTTGACGACGAAGCACAGGAGCTTTTTCGCACCTGGATGACGGACTTCGAGACTGAAATCCGAGGCGACGACCTGCACCCGGCGCTGGTCTCGCACCTTGCCAAGTACCGCAAGCTGGTGCCCGCACTTGCTCTGATCTTTGCGCTGATCGATGCGCAACCCGGCGACGAGCAGCGCAAGGTTGTTGCGGCAGAGCATTTGCAGCGCGCGCTGGCATGGGCGCGGTATTTGCGCACCCACGCCGAACGCATGTACGGGTTGGGCACGGGGGCAGGAAAAGTGTCGGCTGTAGAGCAGCTTGACAAGTGGCTGATTGAGAAGTGCCGCGCCGACAGCACTGATGCTGGTGCGGTTTCGCGCAACGAAACACTAAAGTTTGTGCCAGTTCGTTCACTGCGCAACAGCGCCGGGCTCGATGCGGCTTTGTCTGTGCTGGTAGAAGCCGGGCGCGCGCGGCAGCACATGGTGGGCAAGAAGATGATGATCGCCGTCAACCCGGCGCTGCTGGCCGGGGCCGAGCAGCAGAAGGAGGATGCAGCATGAGCGCGCCACGCAGCAAAAAAGAGAAGGCCGCGCTCTACGGCCTGCGCCGCGCCCACGGCCAAAGCGGACAGGTTGGCGAAGACGAGGCATACAAGCCGCTCACCGGCGTGCTGTTCGTAGCAGATCTGCCCGAGCGCAAGCAAAAAGATGGGCCACTTGCCAACGCTTCGCCCGCCGCCTGGGTGGCAGCTTGGCCGCACAGTGTCGCCCTGAACGCCCAAGAGCGGGAGAAACAGATTCAGATCGCGGCTGATCTGGTAGAGCGGGGCGTATCTGCCGAAGAAGCGCTCCAGCACGCCGAGGCGCAGGTGTTGCGCGCGCGCGACACGGCGCTTTTGCGCAAGCTCGCCACGGTTCGACACTGATCACCAACCGGACAAACCATGCCCGCCTCGCGCGGGCTTTTTCTTTCTTGGGGGCGGTGTAGCACGGGGCTGTGCTACAGCGGGGTAGCAGGGTGGTGTAGCACGGGGCTGTGCTACAGCAGAGCAGGGCAGCAGGGTGGTGTAGCACGGGGCTGTGCTACAGCGGGGTAGTTAGTCGGATGCCGTTTTTAACAAAAAACCTTGGTTTACCACCAAATAAGTCACTTTTAGACCGGAAAAGCACCTGCACATGGACTCATCTGCGGGCGCTGTAGCACTGTAGCACTGTAGCACCATGCCTTATACGTAGCGGCACATGGGAAGGGGGAGCGGCATAGAAAAATACTATCGAAAAAAAAGCCAAGGGGCTTGACAGGCAGGGCGGTGATAGTGTATAGTATTTTTGGGGTACTTTACCAAAGTCTTTTGTTCTGAATGTATGGATACATGCATACGGAAGGACTAGCCTATTGTCTTTTATTATTTATTATTATATATACTATTTGCAACTTCTATCTTTATCGATATTCCCAGCCTTTCAGCCATTCGCAGACGCTTAGGGCTGTGTGCTACAGTGCTACAGTGCTACAGCAGCATCCATGGCCGCGCCTTCGGCGCTGCTGGAGGCAAGGAGAGTTTCAGCACAGCGCGCAATGGGGTTGGCAGCCGGGGATGCGCCGGTTCGGCCACGTTGATTTTTCCTTGCCCGCCGGTTCCGCCCCGTAGGGGCAGGGAGAAGCGGCTCTGGAGCCCATGCGCTTCTTTCCCGAGATTGGAAAAGCCTGTTGCCAGCCTTACGGGCACCCTTTGCCGGTCTTCGCAGACGCTTAGGGTTGCGTGCTACGGTGCTACAGTGCTACAGCGTGGCCGCTTAAGCTGAGCCTTAACCATCCCCGCCACCACCCCAGCCGCATCGCCCACCGCATCGCCGCCAGCGCGCACACGCGCGCGCCCAAGCGCAGCGCATGGCGCTGATTCCTTCCTTGCCTTCCGCCGAAGGCATCGCCGCCAACGGCGGCAAGCAGGCTAGTCGCACAGCAGCGCCCGGACATACACCAGCGCCTCGCCACCGTTGCGCCGCCTTTCATCATAAGCGCCGCGATCTATATACCCAGGAGCCCGGCGCGGTTGCTGGTCTCCACTTCCTTTCTGGAGACCTACCATGACTTTCTCTCGCTTCTTGAAACCCGGCGCTCTGGCGCTTCTCGGCCTGCTGGCCTTGCTCGCTGGCGGCGATGCCTTGGCAGGCGCAGCCTTGCCTTGGGACGGCCCGCTCACGACACTTCGTAACAACCTGACCGGCCCTGTTGCCACCGCGATTGGCGTGGTGGCCTTCCTCGCTGCTGGCGCGGCGCTGGTCTTTGGCCGCGACGAGCTCGGCGATGTTGCGAAAAAAATTCTTTACGTCGTGCTGGCGATTGCCATGATCGTGTTGGGCAATACTTTCCTTCAGAACCTTGGGCTCACCGGCGGCGGCGGCCTCATCTGATCCGCAGCGCGCCCGGAGCAAGTCGTGGACGATATTTCCGCGCCGATCCACCGCTCTCTGATCCGCCCCCAGCTTTTGCTGGGGGGGGAGCGTGAGTTGGTTCTGATGCTCGCCGTCATTGCGGGTATTTTCATACTGATGCTGTTCTCATGGTGGGCCTTTTTCACCGGCCTCGCGCTTTGGGTCGTCGGCATCTTCTTTCTCGTGCGTGCAGCAAAGCATGACCCCGTGCTGTCCACGACTTTCATTCGCCACCTCGCCTATCGTCGCTTCTATCCAGCAGCGGCCACCCCGTTCGCGTCTTTTCGGACGTGGAAATACAAACAAAAGGTCTGATCATGTTCCTCGCCGAATTTCGCTCTCAAGCCAAATCCTTGCCTGATCTGCTGCCGTGGGGCGGGCTGATCGATGACGGCATTGTGCTGCTCAAGTCCGGCGGGTTGCTGGCGGGCTTCAGTTTGCGCGGCCCTGATCTTGATTCCGCCACAGCGCAGGAACTTGGTGCCATGGCCGCGCGCGTCAATGGCGCGCTGCTGATGAGTGACGGCTGGGCAGTTTTCTGTGACGCTGAGCGCGAAGTCGCGGATGTAAGCCTGCCGCCCGGCCATTTTCCCGACCGCACCACGGCCCTGATCGACGATGCGCGCCGTGTCTCGCGCCAGGGCGAGTCTGCGGGCTTTGAAACCCGCATCACTTTGTATGTCGTTTGGCATCCCGACATCGATGCGGCGGGCAAGGCGGAAGCTCTGTTCGTCGAAGGGCGTGAAGAAGTCGGCCAGGCGCAGCGCAACCTTGATCGCTTCAAGAAAGCCTTGGAAGAAGTCGAGGATCGCATGGGCAGTGTGGTACGCATCGAGCGTCTGCGTGACAGCATCGATGCTCGCACCAATGAAGTGTCGAGCGAACTATTGGGCCGCTTGAGTGCGTCCTTGACCTTCGAGCGACGCGGTGCGTTCCGGCTTGCGCAAGTGCCGTTCTATCTTGACGCTGTGCTGGGGCAGCGCGAGTTCGTGACCGGCTTCGAGCCGCGCATTGCTTCCAAAACCATTTTGCCGATTAGCGTGATCGGCTATCCGGGCAATTCCTTTCCCGGCATTCTGGATTTTCTTGGGCGTTTGCCGATTACCTATCGTTGGTCGAATCGGTTTATTTTCCTGTCGCAAGCCCGCGCCGATTCGGAAATCAACAAGTACCGTGGCAATTGGGCGCAAAAGCGATTGTCCATGCTCAACACCTTGAAAAAGTCTCAGGGGGGCGAAGTGACGCACGTCAATACCGATGCCGATGAAATGGCGGCGGATGCGGTTGCGGCTGCGGGCGAGTCGAGTTCGGGCTTGGTGCGCTTTGGCTACTACACCAGCACGATCTTGTTGGCCGGTGAAAACGTCCCCTTGTTGCGCGAGCAAGCGCGTCTGATTGTGAAGGAACTGATCAATCAAGGCTTTGATGCCAAAATCGAGGACGTGAACGCCGTCGAGGCGGTTTTGGGCGCGATTCCGGGCAATTGCATGGCAAACGTGCGCCGCCCTCTCATCAACACGCTCAATCTTGCGCACTTGCTGCCGTTCACCAGCGTTTGGCCGGGCTTGCACAAGCATCCCTGCCCATTCTACCCGCCGGGCAGCCCGCCTTTGCTGGTTACGAAGACCAGCGGCAGCACGCCGTACAAGCTCTGCCTGCACGCCGGGGACTTGGGCCACACCGCCATCGTCGGCCCGACAGGATCGGGCAAATCGACGCTTTTGGGCAGCATCGTTGCTGCGCATTTTCGCTATGAGAAAGCGCAGGCGTTCGTGTTCGACAAAGGCTATTCCATGCTTCCGCTGGCGCTGGCTTGCGGCGGACAGCATTACGACATTGCCGGTGACGATGATCGGCTTGCGTTTTGCCCGCTTGCCGGGATCGACACAGAAAGCGAGCAAAGCTGGGCCGCGCAATGGGTTGAGTCGCTTTTGAGCTTGCAGAATGTGACGATCACGCCCGAGGTGCGCAAGGAAGTCTGGCGTGCTGTGACGCAGCTTGCGGCGCAAAGCAAAGCGTCCGAGCATCGAACGCTCACCGAGCTTCGCAACGTGATTCAAGATCAATCGATTCGCGCGGCGCTCGATTACTACACCGTGTCCGGCGCGGCGGGGCATTTGCTCGATGCCGAATCCGATTCGCTTCAGGAGGACATTTTTCAGGTATTCGAAATGGAGCATTTGCTTAACCGTGGGCAGCAGATCGTGCTGCCGGTGTTGAGCTATCTGTTCCATCGTCTGGAGCAGCGCTTCAAGGGCCAGCCAACCCTGTTGGTGTTGGACGAGGCATGGATCATGCTGGGGCATCCGGTCTTTCGTGAAAAAATCCGCGAATGGCTCAAGGTGTTGCGCAAGGCCAACGTCGCAGTCATCTTTGCGACCCAATCGCTTACCGACCTGACACGCTCTGGCATTGCCGACGTGGTGTTTGAATCCTGCCCGAGCAAGATTTTGCTGCCCAACGCCGAGGCTTTGACCGATGCAATCCGCCCGCTTTACGAGAGCATCGGCTTGAATGAGCGGCAGATCGAGATCATCGCGCGCTCAACGCCGAAGCGCCAGTACTACCACATCCACCCCGACGGGCGGCGCCTGTTCGAGCTGGGGCTGAGTGCTGAGGAGTTGGCGTTTGTCGGTGTTTCCGACAAGGCTGGTATTGCCCGCGTGCGTGAACTGGCTGCTGCCGAGGGGCCGACGTGGGTGTCGAGCTGGCTGCACGAACGCGGGCTTGGCCGTGCGGCTCAAGTGTGGGCCGAGTATTGAGCAAGGGGAATTGGCCCGCCCCCCGCCTGTTCCGTCTCCCAGGCGGCCGACCATGAGCGGTAGGGCCACTTTTCAATTCTGGACAAAGGAAGTGTTATCATGAAAACCATTTCGAGCAAATTCAAGGCAACGGCTACGGTCATTGCGATTGCCGCAGCGCTTTCTACAGCAGCGCCTGTGAAAGCTGGTGGTGGCGGCGGTTTTGCTGGCGCAACCGAAGTCACGCAGTTGCTCAACAATGCCGAATTGCTCGCGCTCTACGCCGAGGAAGTTCAGCAATCCATGCACCAGTTGCAGCAGTTGCAAAATCTGGTTCAGAACACCCAGCAGTTGCCGATTCAGATGTGGCAATCGGTTGTTACGCCGATTACCGACATGATCACGGCAATCGAGAACACGCAGGCTGTGGTGCGTGCGACCAGCAATGCCGTCAATCAAATGGGCGAGCGTTTCGGTGATTCGCGCACCATCATGCGCGCAGCCAACGAAATGCACACCTGGAATCGGGATTTGAACAATTCTATCGGCGCGGCTTTGCGTCAGGCGGGCATCAATATCCAAGGTGTACCGAGTCGTCAGGCGGCTTTGCAGGCGATGCAGGCGGCGAGCCAGTCGGCGCAGGGGCGCAAGCAGGTTTTGCAAGCGGGCAATCAGATTGCGGGCATGGTGGTGAACGAATTGCAACTGATGCACGGCACGATTGTTGCCGTGGAGCAAGCGCGTTTGAATGCCATTGCCGTTGAAACCAATCAAGATAATGAGTCGCGCTTGCGCGTGCGGAAATTCCTTGGCGAAGACATTACGCTCGATGCGCCCCCGGCGCATGTGCCTGGGACTACGCCGCAGATTACGCGCCCGACGCGGCTGCCTTGATTAGTTGCGAGGAGACGGAACGTGAAAGCTCGTATACCGATTTTTACCGCCAGCGCCAAGCGCGCTTTGGTGTTTCTGGCGCTCGCTTTGGGCGCATCTATTGCTCAAGCGCAAGTGCCCGAGCAGGCGATGGGCATTCTGGACAACATCGTTGCGACATTCCGGGGATCGTCGGGTGATTTTCTGCACAATGCGATTACGCTTGCCAAAACCACGTTTCTGATTCTTGCCGCTATTGAGCTGGCATGGACGGGCGCGCAATTGGCGCTCAAACAGGGCGAATTGAGCGATCTGGTTGCGGGCGTATTTTTCAAGGTGCTTACGCTCAGCTTCTTTTTCTTCATTGTGCTGGGTATGGCCCCAACGTGGGTTCCGGCGATCATCAATTCGTTCATGGAGGCGGGGCGGGAAATCACCGGGGCAAGTGTTGCTCTGACGCCAACCGGCATCATGCGCGATGGTCTGCGCGCTGCCGGAAGCATTCTTACCAGAGACGAAGGTTTTTGGAGTCGGTTCATATCGACTGTCTCTGATCCCGGTGGTGCGTTTCTTGGCGCTTTGGTTGCTGCAATAGCGGCATTGGGCATCATTGTTGGCTTTTTCATTGTTGCCATCACAATGATGGTGATATTGATCGAGTCCTTCATCGTGATTGGTGCAGGCGCCCTTATGCTGGCGTTTTCCGGTTCGCGCTGGACGACACAGATTGCGGAAAAGTATTTCGCTTATGCAATATCCGTCGGTGTCAAGCTGATGACGGTATTTGTTATTGCCGGATTGGGTTCAGTATTGGCAAGCGCAATTGACCAATCCCTTAATAGCACTCCGACTTTGGTTGAATCAATTGCAATTGGATGTATTGGCCTTCTTTACGGCATGTTGGGCGTCAAGATTCCCAGCCTTGCCGGTTCGATGCTTTCCGGGGCGGCGAGCATGGGCTTCGGTGACGCTGCGGCGACGGCCCAAAAAGCCGTGGGCGGCGCTGCGGGCGCTGCGAGCATGGTGGCGGGCGCGACTGCGGGTGTTGCGAAGCTGGCGGCCATGGCTTTGGCGGCCAAGACTGCGGGTGTTGGCGCGATTGCTGGCGCAGCGGCCAGCGGCATTGGCAAAGCGGCAGGCGCTGTAGGCGGCGCGGCAAATGCTGGCAAATCGGCTTTTGGTGCTGCATCTGGTGCTGCTGGTGGCGGGCGTGGTGGCAACCAGCAAGGCAATGGCAACGGCCAGGTGGCGGGCAGTCCGGGCGCGAGTTTCACCAACGGCGCAGTCGGCGGCGGGGGAGGTGGCGGCTTTGGTGGCGCAGGCGGTTCTTCGTCTGGCGCTTCTTCCAGCGGCGGCGGGTCTTCTTCTTCTTCCGGCGCTTCGTCGGGCGGTTCTGCTTTGTCTTCGAGCGAGCAGCAGAGCCAGTCGAGCCAGTCGAGCCAGTCGAGTGCGCAAGGCGCATCGAGCGGCGGTGGCAGCAGCAGCTTCGACAGCGGCGGCGCATCGAGCGGCGGTGGCAGCAGCTTCGACAGCGGCGGCGCATCGAGCGGCGGTGGCAGCAGCTTCGACAGCGGCGGCGCAGGCGGCGGCAGCGCAGGCGCAGGCTTTGCCAACCCTGCCAGCTACGGCGGCGGCGCAGGCGGCGGCAGCGGCTACGGCGGCGGCGGCGGTGACGGTATCGACCGCACCGACCCATCCAAGCCGATGACGATGCAGCAGCGCATCGACGCATCGCCAGCAGCGCGCCGGGCGCAGCAGATCGCCAAGGCTGCAGATTGGCTTTCGCGCAAGAGCGACCGCATAGCACGCGACAACCGAACCCGCATCAACGAAGGCCACACCGGGGCACCCCCGAGCATTCGTTTTGGCGACCGTGACTGATCGAGGAACACCATGAATCCACTACAGATGACACTTTCGCGCTTGGGCGCGCAGGACGTGAAGATCGTCCCGGAAAAGCCTGCCACCTTCACCTTGCCCGGCGACACGAAACCGGGTTTGGGGCGGGCGACGATTTCGCAGCGGGCGGCGGCGGTGACGATCTGGCACATGGGCCGTCGCAGCGGCCTCGGGCTGGGTGAGCCGTGGAGTGAGAAGCACGTCAATACGCCAGGTGGGGGCTGTGCCGGCTACAGCGTGCCGTTTGAGTCCGTGAGTCGCGTCCAGCCCTTTGAAGTGCGTGAAAAACGCGAGCCCATGCCGCCGATGTCGCAATCCGATATTGAAATGGCGGCAATCGGTGATTTGCGTGTTCGTGGTTTTAAGTTTCGTGAAAAAACCACAACGCTTACGAAAAGCGGCCACAAGATGTACCGCCTTGACGATGAAAGCGGCAAATCGCCAGCCGTTCGGTTGGTCATTCACGAGGGTTTTGCGCAGGTGTTTTCGCATCGCGGCTCGCTCGAATTGACCGCGCCGTGGCGACCTGGTGAGACCACAAAAGCGGGCTACGACTGTTGGATTGCCAGCGGCAGCGATTTCAGCGGGCGCAGCATCAAAGAATCGCTTGCCGTGGCACGCGCGCTTTTGGGCATTTTCAAGCCGATGCAAGAAGCTGGCGAAACCAAGGCCGCCGAGCAAGTCGAGGCTTGGCTAGAGAAAGGTAAGCGCGTTCCTGCCGATCATCGCCACCTTACAAAGGCCAATGCCAGCATCGACGCGCCGGGCTTTGTGGCTGTGCCAGAGGGCGAGAAGTATGCTGGGGCGATTGTTGCTCCGATGTTCAAACCCGGCCAAGAGCCGGGCGCACTTAGGTTGAGTGGCGCGCAATTGCTGCTGACCGGCAGCGGCAATATCGGGACAGACAAGATGATGCTCTCGGGCAGCGAGAGCGCGGGCGCGTTCTTGACCATCCCGCCGCCGGAAAAAATCGAGGGTCAATACAGCCTTGCGCCGTGGCTTGCAAAGTCCGTCGAACCGGATGAGCCAGTAATCGTATGCGAGGGCGTTGCAACCGGCCTTGCGCTCTACGAAGCCGGGTATGAACAAGTGGTGGTGGCGTATTCGGCCAACAACATCAAAGATGTGGCGCGCTATTTGCGAAACAGCTTGCCGGGACGTGAAATCGTGATTGCAACCGACCACGATATAGCCCTGAGCGAGCGCGGCGGGCTCAAGAGCCAGGCTGTGCCCAAGGCCATTGAAGCGGCGCGGGATGTGGCCGGGAAAGTGGCCCTGCCCGGCGCGGACATGCCGGTTGGATCTGACGCGCGCGACATTCTCGGGCGCAAGGACATCGAGGGCGTGCGGGACTACATCAGAAGCGCGCTCGATGCCGACGCAGTGCAGGAAGTATTCACCGGGCGCGTGAACGCGCGCGAAGCCCGGCAGAACATCCGCGCGGCGCAAGTCGAGCGGTGAGGAAGATAAGCGCCCCGATCTATCGAAGTATGAAAGGACACTATGTCATGAGCCAGACCCAAGAGACCAAGGCCCTCAAGGCCCCGAAAACCGATCACCCGGTTCCCTATCTCGCTGCCCGGCGCGAGTGGGACGAGCGCTACGGCGCGCACATTTCGCAAGCGCGCAACTGGCGCATGGCCGCTTTGGTGGCCTTTGCTGTCGCCGCCGCGTCTGTGGCGGGCGTGGTGCACATGGGCAGCAGAAGCAGCATTCAGCCGTTTGTTGTTGCCATTGATGATTTAGGGTCTCCCGTGGCCGTCGGCCAACCGGCGGCTGTGGCGGCGCAAAGTGTGGACGAGCGTATCAAGCGCGCGCAGCTTGCGAACTGGATTTTCAACGTCCGCACGATCGTGCGTGATGCGGCAGCGCAGCAAGTGATGCTAGATCGTGTGTATGCCATGGCGAGTGAGCGGGTTGCGGCTGATTTGAATGCAGCTTTTGCGACTAGCCCGCCGTTTGGCCGCCGTGAAACGGTGAGCGTGACGATTCGCACCGTCCTGCATCAGGGTGGCAATACTTGGCAAGTGACGTGGACTGAACGCATTGCCGAGCCCGGCCAGGCGGCGCGTGAAGAAAACTGGCGTGCTGTGATCGAGATGGGCGTGGATGCGAATCTGGCCGCATCTGAAGCGGGCCGCATCTGGAATCCCTTGGGCATTTTCATTGTTTCGCACACGTGGCAGCGCGAAGTCTGATCGATCATCAATTCAATTGTCTGGAGTTTTTTCAAATGAAACGCACCATCATCGCCCTTGCCGCCGCCGCTGCTGCTGGCGCAGCCTTGGCTCAGGCCAACCACATCGAAATCATCGGCCCCGGCTCGCGGCATGTTGAAATCATCGGCACGAATGCGCAGGCGCATCCGCTTGCTCAGCCCGCGCAGGTGGTGTCGAATCTGCCTGCTGCCGCGCCCCAGCGTCCGGCTCCGGCTCCGGCTCCGGCTCCGGCTCCGGCTCCGGCTCCGGCTCCGGCGATTGCTGCTCCAGCCCCAGCCTCGGCCCCCGCCGTTGCTGTCCCGCTGGGTGTCACCGCCCCCGCAGCGCCTGCCGCTGTGACGGCGCAGCCGCTGCCGCAGCAAAGCACACATCAAGCGATCACGAACGCGCCGCAGATCACCGCGCAGCCGCTGCCGCGTGAGCGGGCGCAAAACCGCGCACTGCCCGCCAACGAACGCGCTATGCTCGAAGCATCGCGCCGCTGGGAGGCTACCGGTCAAGCCGAGGCTTTGATCGGGCAGTCTGGCGCGATCATGGTGCCCTACGGCCATGCGCGGCCCACCATCACTTGCGCGCCGCTGCACGTCTGCACCGTGCGTCTCATTGCGGGTGAAAGCATCACCAGTATTGCGCTTGGTGACACCGTGCGCTGGCTGGCTCAAGAGTCGCGCGCTGGCGATACGCCAGTCATCGTCATCAAGCCGACGCAAGCGGGCATCAGCACAAACCTCGTCGTCACGACCGACGCGGGCCGGGTGTACTACATGCACCTTGTCGCCAGCCGCAAGGAATACATGCCGATGGTTAGCTTCTTTGACCCTGCCGCCATCGTGCGCCGGGTGAGCAACGAAGCTCAAGAGCTTGCGCGTATGCAAGCCCGGCTTGAGGCTGCCGAGGCTGCCGCACGTCAGGCGCGTGAGGCTCAGCAAGCCGCAGCGCAGGCGCATCGTGAGCGTACTGTTGTAGCCGACCAAAGCGACGGCGGAAACCTTGACCCGGCGACGATGCAGTTTGGCTGGACGTGTTCGGGTGAGGCAAGCGTGAAGCCCGTCCAGGTCTTCAACAACCCAACGCATACGTTTGTCCAGATGCACGAGCGAGTCATGCAATCCGGCCAGCTCCCGGCCTTGTTTGCGTATCACGCGGGCAACACCGAGCTAGTGAACCAGCGTGTGCGCGGTAACTTCTTCGTCGTCGACGGCAAGCCTTCGGCCTTGACCTTGCGCCTTGGCGTGGGCAGCGATGCCGCGCGTATTGCGACCTGCCGCGCGCCGGGCGTGCCTGCCGCGCCCGAGCAGCCGCGTAGCGGCAAGTGATGCGGTGAGGCTCAAGGAGACACATGATGATCTTTCGCAAGACTCCCCCTTCCAGCCCGACACCCGCCGCTTCCCCGGCGGGGGATTCCGGCACGCCGGGCGAGCCAGGCAAAGCAAGCGCTTTGGAAGAGCAGCTTGCCGCGCTCAACGGCCCCGGCGCTCCGTTGACCGTTCACCCGAAGCCCGTGGAAGGCGCTCGCCTGTCGCAAAAAGGCAAGGCCATTCTGTTCGGCGGCGGCGCTATCGTTTCGACGCTGATCATCGTCGGCATCATGACCGCCGGCCAAGACCCTGCCGCGCAAGGTGCGCAGGCGCAAGCCGATGGTGCAGCCCGTGCTGGCGCAGCCGCAGCGCCCAACATCGAGGAGCTTGAACGCCAGGCACGCAGGGCACAGCTTGAGCAAGAAATCCTTGCTGGCCGCGCTCAGCCGGGCGACCAACTGGCAGCCGACGCGCAGGCAGGGGCAGCCGCAGCCCGGCCAGCAGCGCCAGGCGGCCAGCCGACTCCAAGTGAAAAGCATCGCGCTTGGCTTGTAGAGCACCATTACAACCGCATCCAAAGCCGTGTTTTGGCCGCTGATGCCGCAGCCGCAGCCCCGCCCATGGCGGGGGGCAGCGCAGGCGCAGGTGGTGGTGGTGCGCAGGCACGGGCTGTCCCCGTCGGGCTTGCTGGCGCAGGCGCAGGCGGCTTGGAGGCTCAGCTTGCCGCGATGCAGCAGCGCATGGCCGACGGACAGGCTCGCGCAGCAGACGCGCGCGGTCAGGCCGCACTTGCTCAAGCCGCGCTGGCGCAGCCGCAGCCACCCCAAGGCGGCCCAGCCCCTCGCCCGCCAGCAGGAGGCCCGGCTCCGGCGGGTGTTGCAACCGACCGCGACCCGGCAGTAGCGCAGCAGCAGCGCAATCGCGCGTTCCTCGCTCAAGAGAGCGACCCGAGCTATCTTGACGAACGTGTCCGGCCACAGCTTGGCACGCACGAACTGGCTGCTGGTTCGATCATCCCCGCCGTGCTGGTCACAGGTGTCAACTCCGACCTGCCGGGCACATTGATTGCGCAGGTGCGCGCCAACGTGTTCGATTCGTTCCGGCACGACGTGCTGGTCATCCCGTCGGGCTCGCGCCTGATCGGGCGCTATGCGAGCGACGTGGGCTATGGTCAAAACCGCCTGCTGGTGGCATGGGACGAGGTGATCTTCCCCAACGGGCGCAGGCTGCGCCTCGGCGGGATGCAGGGCGCAGATGCCGCCGGGCAATCGGGCTTGCGCGACCAAGTGCATACGCATTTCTGGCGCACCTGGTCAAGCGCGTTTCTGGTCTCGATTCTCGGCGCAGCAGCGCAGCAGGCGCAGCCGCAGCAAAGCACCGCGCTCCAGCCGGTTCCCGCCTCGGCCACGGCAACCGGCGCGGCAGCCGATGCGCTCAACGAAGTCGGTACGCGCATTCTTGAGCGTAACCTGAACGTGTCGCCGACCTTGGTCATTCGTCCGGGCTTTGTTTTCAACGTGATGGTCAATCAGTCTGTGGTGATGGAAGCCTACGACCCGGCGGCCCAACGCCGCTGAACGCCGGCGATTCAGCAACCAGCCAAGGCCGGGTTTTCATGCCCGGTCTTTTTTTTGGAGCAAGCATCGTGCAAACCGTCTATTCAATCCCGAACGACAATCGCAATCTGTCCAAAATGTACCTTTCGGCCTTGGCGCTGATTGTGACATTGATGCTTTTGTCCTTGACAATCGGCACGCAATTCATGGCGCACCGATTCAATTACAGCGTCGCGCTTGGCCCCGGCATTTGGGAATTGGGCAGCGTCACGATTTATGCGCCGTGGCAGATGCTGTTCTGGACAGTTCAGTTTTACCGGCCCGACATGCCGCCGGTAGTGCAGGAAATCGCAGCGCAAGGTTTGGCTATCATGATGGCAGGCGGGATTGTGACGCTGATATTGGCAGCGGTTTATCTTGCGCACCAGCGCCGCAAGTCGCAAAAGCAAAAGAACGACCTGCATGGCAGCGCGCATTTTGCCAGCATGAGCGAAATCAGCGCAACCGGATTGCTGCCAACCGACAAGAACGCCGATGGTTGCTTGATCGGTTCCGTCATGATGCGCTTGCCCCGGCACATTGCGGGCATCAATCCACCTGCAATCCTGCACGCAATCTGGCCGCATTACGAGCAGCAAGTGTATTTGCGCCATTCCGGCCCCGAGCACATCCTTGTATTTGCTCCAACGCGCTCCGGTAAAGGCGTCGGTATTGTGGTGCCGACCTTGCTGAACTGGTCCCAAAGCGTGCTGATTCACGACATCAAGGGCGAGAATTGGGCCTTGACTTCGGGCTTTCGGCAAAAGGCATTGAAACAGCGTTGCTTGCGCTTTTGCCCGACCGAAGTTGATTCGGTTCGATTCAACCCGCTGGCCGAAATCCGTATGGATGACAATCTGGTGAAGGATGTGCAAAACATTGCCACCATCATCGTTGACCCGGACGGCAAGGGGCTGAACGACCATTGGGCCAAAACCGGTTTTGATTTGCTTACGGGCACGATTCTGTTTGTGCTGCTGTCGAAAAACGTGGCCGATGATGCGCGCAACCTGGCAACGGTTCAGGGCGTATTGTCGGATGGTGGTGTGGTGCGTGACATTGCCGAAGCTGCTGCGCGCAACAGCGCCAAGGGCGGGGAAGAAGCACCAACCGGCATTCAGGCGGTGTTCGAGCACATCCGCGCTGCCGGGCGCGAGGGGATGCAGCAAGACCCTTGCGGCCCCCGGCACGAGGGCTGGAAAGTGGCCGCACAAGCTGCGCAGGCGTATCTGAACAAGGCCCCAAACGAGGCCTCGGGCGTGCTGTCTACGGCATTGTCGTTTCTGGCGCTGTACCGCGATCCATTGGTTGCGCAGAATACCGCGCAGTCGGATTTTTCGATTGCATCGCTGATGGAGCAAAAGACTTCGCTGTATCTGGTGGTGCCGCCGTCGGACAAGGATCGCCTGAAACCGCTTTTGCGCCTGATCATCAATCAGGTGGTCAAGCGCTTGACCGAGAGCATGGATTTCAATCCCGACGGTTCCGGCAAGTCGCGCTATCCGCACCGGCTATTGCTGCTGATCGACGAGTTTCCAGCCCTTGGCAAATTGGAAGTATTCGAGGAAGCCTTGGCCTTCATTGCCGGTTATGGATTGAAGGCCATGCTGATTACGCAGGATTTGTCGCAGTTGCACAAATCGTACAGCAAGGACGAATCCATCATCAGCAACTGCCACATTCGGATTGCCTATGCGCCTAACAAGATCGAAACTGCCGAATTGCTATCGAAAATGACCGGCACATCGACCGTGACGCAGACCCAGTATAACTATTCCGGCAATCGAATGGCGGTAATGTTGGGTAATGTATCCACGTCCGAGCAATCGCACCAACGGGCGCTTTTGACTGCTGATGAAACCATGCGCTTGCCGCCGGATGATGCGCTGATTTTTGTGGCCGGGCACGCGCCGATTTATGGGCGCAAGATCAAGTACTACACCGATCCGGCCCTGGTGGCGCGGCAGAAGATGGGCGCGGCGGTGAACCTCGCGCGCGCTGGGGCGATAGCCGGTGTTGCCGGGGGGCAGGGGAAGATCGAGGCAAAGAAGCCTGAGCAGCAGCCTGTGCCGAAGTCGGCTTTTTCTGATGAGGATGAGACACCTTGATAAGCGCGCTGATCTATCTAAGCGAGCCCCGGCGCTGTGCTGGGGCGTTCAGGAGATCGGACATGCGTGAGACGGGTTTGATGAAGCGGCGCGCTGCCTTGGGCGCTGCGCTTGCGCTGCCGCTGGCGGCGATGGTGGGCTTGGCGGGATGCGCGCAAAGGCCGGGCAGCGAGTTTGTCGGCAACTGGCGGCGCATTTTAGACGATGGCACAGAGACTGCGATCTTTGTGCAGATCGGCAAAGATGATCAGGGCCTGCATTTCACAAACTTTCAATTCGGCTGGACGGGTGTTGTTCGTGCGCGCTTTGTGCCGTCGGCAACAGTTGCCGGGCAATGGGAAATGCAGGATGAAAGGCTGCGCAAGAACGAGCGAATCCTGATTCTGATGCGCGACGGCTATTTGATTCTCAAGACCCCGCGTGAACGCGGTGACGGTATGCGGGAAGACAGATACCGTCGCTATTCCGGCGACATTCCAGGAGCAGCACGATGACCCATCCAGCCATTCCCACGCGCCCGGCCATGCCGCCGCGCCGTCGCCAAATTTTTGTGAACGTTGCGACCGTTGTAGCAGCCGTGGTTTTCGGTTCAGCCTTGGTTGCAGGCGTGACGGCAAAGCCTCAGCCGTCGCACTTGGCAATCGCTTTCGAGCGAGCTGACACCCCGCTGCTGGCTTTTGCAGTCGTTGGCCCGTGGCAAGATGCGGCAGGCAATACCGTTCGCATCCTTCCCCTTCCCTCGGGGGAGGGGTGGGCTTTTGAGGACACCATCGGCCCCGACGTGCTGCGCACGCGCAATCTGGAGGTGCGTGATGGCGCGTTCTATCTCGAAGGCCAGCCTCTTGCGCTCACGCGCGACGGGCGTTTGCAGATTGGCGCGTCTGCGCTGATGTACCCCGTACCACAGGAGTGAAACCATGCGTAAGCAAATGATAACTGCCGGCATCATTTTGGCCGGATTTGCTGCTGTCATGGCTGCTGGGGCCGCGCTCACGACGCGCTTTGCTTATGCCAGCACGCCGTCGATCTCGGTGGGCTGGTATGCCGTGGAAGCCCTGCACAGCGCACGCAGGGGCGACGTGGTACGCTTTTGTCCGCCCTTGGGGTTGCCTCACCTTCGGGTCGGGGTGACACCATGCGCGAGCGGCTACACGCCCTTGATCAAGCGGGTAGCTGCTGCTGAAGGCGATCATGTGCGCGTAACGGATTACGGCGTTTATGTGAATGGTAGCCGTTTGAAAGGCAGTATGCCCCTGCACGTCGGGCGCGGCGGTTTTGCGCTTCCGCAATGGCGCGGTGAAATCACGCTCACCGCCAACGAGCTGTGGGTGTATGGTTATCACCCGCAAAGCTTCGATAGCCGGTATTTTGGCCCGGTTGAGCGTGACCAGCACGGTGTTCATTGGATTGAGCGGGCGACGGCAATGGGCGCTGATGCGCCAAGGAGCGGCAAATGAACTGCAATGCCAACTGCAAGCAGGGGCGCGAATGCACGTGCACGCCGGAGCAGGAATCGGAGCCAACGCATCCATTCTGGCGTGACCCGGAGTTTCCCTTGGTTTCTGCTGTCGGGTTGGTTTTGGCGCTGATTGCGTTTGTGGTGGTTGGTGCGTATTTTGGGTTTGGTGGATGGGGAAAGTGATCGGACAAGCAGAAGTGTGGCGTCCCAGCCGCCCCCGGTTTTGAATACACGCCAGCAAATAGGGTTGGGCATCTGATTATCCGATTACCTTGATTGCAGTTGATTGAATAATCAAGGAGCAATCAACAGGCGAATTGCATTACCTTTGCCGCCCGTTGGCGGCGGAATCATGGAGGCAAGAAAGGTGCAATCAGGATGCAATCTCCGGTTGCGTTTTGGTGAAATGGCATTACAATTCCAACATGGCAGGCGATTGGCGCTTGCCCCGTCCCGGCGGCAAATCCGGGGTTGGAGTTGAGTATGAAAAAGAGCTTTCAAACCGCGCCCGAACCGGCAATTGATCTGTCGGTCTTGCGCGAAGTGTTGGAGTTGGTGGGCACAATTCTGGCCGCAATCCCTGGCGAAGTGTGGGCTGGGCTGATTGTGATGATCGGCATTTTGTTTGGTTTCTGGATGCTGAGCCTGGCTATGCAGGACGTGCAGGGCATGATGACCGGCGCAGCCGCAGCCGCAGGAGCAGCACGATGAGCCGCCCGACTTTGACCCTGCCGCGCAAGCCGCAGCAGCAGCCCACGGCCAGCATCGGCCAGGCTTTGCAGGGCATGGCGCAGGCGCTGCAAGCCTTGCCTGCCCCTGCTGCCGTACCTGCACCAGCGCCAGCCGCCAAGCCCGCCAGCGCACCAGCGCCCACAGCTTGCGCTTGCAAATGCGAGCAATCGCACGCCGCGCTCAGCCTCGAAATCCAAATGCGCGCGGTTCGCGCATTGGAAATGCTGGTGGAAATGGTGGCGGAATCCGCAAAGCGCCGCGCGCGCGAAGCCGCCCGCGCCTGATTCAATCTTTCTTTAATCGTCAATTTCTGGAGTGTCAATCATGGAAAAACTCAAGTCCGAACTCAGCGCCGCGCTTGCTTCAATCAAGGGGTTTGCGCAAGCCGCACCCAAGGCCGCAGCAATCAGCGCAGTTGTAATTGCCAGCGCCGGTTCGATTGTCGGCTATGCAATCGGCACGCCTTCGCAATCAGAAGTGCGGGAGCTTTGTCGCAGCGACGGTGATGAAATGCTTCGTCAATTCCTCGGCATTACCGGCGAGCCGCGCCCGGCACCTGGGCCGACACCGGAAATCCCGCGCCCGACCCGGCTTCCATAAACAACCAGCCGGGCAGGGGAGACAAATGGAAATCGAATTCGATTACCAGCGCAGTCGGTTTTTCTTTTCGCGCTTGAATTTCTGCGACCGCCACGTTGCAAAAAACAATCATTGGCGCTGGGATTCCGAAAAGAGAAAGTGGTACACGACCGACTTTGCCAGCTTGCGCCAGGTGCTGGCGAAGTGGCACGAGTGTATCGACCTCGGCCCCGGCGCGGCAGCAAAGGTGCGGATGTGCGGGCATTGTGGCGATGCGCAATTGCGCCGGGCACCACCGCCGCCGCAGGCGCAGGCATGGGCGTGCGGGGAGTGTGGCGCGATCAACGGCGCAAAGCAAGAGCAGGCGCAGGCGGCAGCATGAAAAACTGAAACTTTCCCTGCCTCCTGCCGAAGGCAACGCCGCCAACGGCGGCAAGGGAAACATCCCCGCGCCGCACCAGCAAGACCAAAAAAACCCGGATTTGAGTGCAGATTGAAAATTTGCGCAAGTTAGTCAAAAAGCCGCGCATTTTGTCTATATGAGCTTTGGGCGAGCTACGTCATACTCTCGATCAGCAAAGGAGATGCAAAATGATTACCTCGACCTCGACCCACGGCCCAGCCTCGAATTCGACTGCACACCGCCTGCGCCGCGCGCGCGTAAAAGTGCGCAAGCACGAAGCGCCCGATCTTTCAGCAGATCGCGTCACGAGCATCGACCAGTTGCGCTGTGCGCAAGCGATCTGCGAGCCGCCTGCATATGCGCTCTGGCTCAGTCTCGGCGCACGCCGCAGCATCATCCGCGCCGCGCACGCGCGCGCTTACGCAGCGCACAAGCTGATCAGCGCGCACGACATCGAGCACGCGCATGGGTATTTTCAACATCAGCGCCAGCAGCCGCAACAATTCGCCCTTGCATTGCATTAACAATTAACGCCAAACATCAAGAGTTGAGTCATGAAAAAGAATTCGTATTTACTGGAGCTTGCCAAGAAATGGCATTCCAGTTCCAAGATCAAAAGCATTCCCGGCGTTGAATTGGACGATGTTTACCAAGAGATATACTTGCTCTGGCTTGAATTGGATAAGCCGGGTCAATTCGACGAATCCAAGCTCTGCACTTATTATTTTGCAATAGCCCGTAAGTTGGGCTATTGGCAGGGTTGCTCACGGTTTTCTGATGCTGATGAAGAAAAAATGTGCGATGAAGGCGAATCATCTTCTGATTGCGAGAGCCATTTGGAGGCAGCGCAAAGCCCATCATCTTTCGATTTTGAATCTAAATCGGAAAGCGTTTACATTCGCCATGCAGCCGAAATAGATTTGATTGATGATGAATTGGATAGGCTGCACCATTTGAAATCATCTGCCCTTGGCGAGCTTTTGGGAATCAGCTCGCAGCATTCGCGTCTTGTCCGCTCGCGTTATGAGGGTGCAATCGTCCAGCGCTGCAAAGACAAAATCAACCGCGCCGCAAAGCGTCAAAAAGCGAGTCCGGGTGCATGATCGGCTCGCTGTAGCCGGGCGCTGTGATGCGCTCGAACACCGGCGCAATCCCCGCCGCCGCCAGAGCGCGGAAGACGTGTTCGGTACAGTAGAGGGTATCGCTCTCCGACGCTCTCAGATAGTCATCGAAGCGCTTGCCCACATCCGCCAGCGCCGCCGAAGCGACCAGCGCCCCGGCTTGCGGGTCAATCTGCGGCACAATATCCCACGCCGTCCCCGCCGCTTTGAACGCCTCAAGCGGCTCAAGAAAGACACCCGCATCTGGCATGGCGTGCGCTACCCACAGCCGCCCGCGCGCCATCCGCACCACGACTCCGACGTGACTCCAGCGCGCCGGGCGCACTGGCGAGAACAACAGAATCGTCTGCGTCACGAGATCGAAAGCCCGACCGCGCCGGAAAATCACCGCGCCGTGCAGATCGACCGCCCCGGCTCCGGCAGCCGCAAGGCCGGGTAGCAGCAGCGCCAGCGTGCCAGCACTCAGAAAACCACGCCTTTTCATAGCTCGACCCCTGCGCGCTCGCGCTTTGGCCCCGGCAGGGCCGGGAGGTTTGCAACTCGAATACCTGCCTCCAGCGCCGCCCCACGCGCACGCTCTTGGAACTCAGCCGGGCCGGTAATCCACACCTGCCCGCCGAATTTGGCCGCAGCGAGCAGCAGCGCCGCGCGCATGGCTTCGTCATCTTTCGCATCGACCACATCGACCCGGTTTCCGAAGTCCTCGACCCGCACCCGACCGCTCGCGTCTGCATACTGCCAGCTCAGCCGCTGTGCGTGCCAGCTCAAGCAAGCACTCGCCAAGCCCCAGCTTTCGCCGCTGATCGACCCGGCGAGTTGCAGACGGGCATGCCCGCCCACATCCTCGCCCTCGAAACCAGGCGCATCTTTTTTGCGCCGCTCTCGGTAGCGCATCCCACGCAAAGCGGCTATTGCCGCCGCATCGCCTTGGGACGCAAGGTGCTCGACATACTCGCGCCAGCTCATGGGTTTGACCGCCGCGCGCTCGCGCTGATGCCGCGCAAACATGGCCTCACGCTCGACCGCCGCCGCCAGCGCCTCGGGGCCGCTCAAGCCCTTGGCCTTGGGCAGGGCCCGGCGCTCTGCTTTGTGCCGCTCGCGCATGGCTTTCATCTGCTCTGTCCGCACCGCCTTACCAGCGCCTTCGGCGTGCAGCACACGCCAGCGCTGGAGCAAAAGCGCTCGCTCTTGCGCACGCAGCGCGCGCTGTGCAGATCGCGTATCGTGTCGCCGACGATCCGGAAGCATGTCCGGGCATTCGCCCGCACCCGCCGCAGCCGCCTCGCACGCCCGGCGGTAGCCATCGGATACCCGCCTCGCCGCCGCCGGCGCTTGGTATGGCCCGAAGCGCTCGCTCAGGCGCGGCAGCGTTTGCGAAGGCAGGCACATCGACATCAGCACCTTGCGTTTACGATCCAAGCCATATGCTTCGCACACGATAGCCCGGCCCGATTTCGACAGTCTCGCTTCCACGCCCGCATCCGCCAGCGCATCGTGCCATTCATCCCACGACCGCGCACTCTCCAGCGCGCGTTTGTGCGCTCTCACATGCTCAGCAAGCGAAGGCACTCCCGAGCCCGCACCCGCAAGCTCCGCTTCTTGCCGGGTCATGGTGCGCTCAGTCATCTTGCCCACGCGCGCGCGCTGCGCTTTCGTCATCCGCACGACCCGGCCCTTAACCACCACATGCGGCCCCGGCGAATGTGTCCAACCTTGGGCCAGCTCGATTTCCCTGCACGCTTTGTCAAGCAGCAGAAAGTCCCGATGTGCTGGCCCGAGCAGCTTATGCGTCCTCGGGCAATGCTTGTTTGCCAGCACATGCACGTGGTGATGGTCTTTGTCCCGATGGATTGCCCACAGCGCTTGCGAAGCGCCAAGGCCCACGGCGCGCATCGTCACGCCCACCGCTTGCTCGATTTGCTCTCGACTCGGCTCCTCGCCCGGCGGCCAATTTAGGGTGTAGTGGTAAATGGGGTCACTTTTGTCTTCGCCACCACGCGACTTGACCATCCCTTGCCGGGCGCAGGCATCGATCAGATCTCGCGCCGCTTTCCAGTCCTCGGCTTTGGCCGCATCGAAACCGGGAAGACCGTACAGCCCGAGTTCCGCGCGCTCGCGCGCGATGTAGCGCTCCGCTTCGCGCACGCCAAGCCCTTCTTTCTCGCGATCGAGCAGCCGCGCCTCTTCCTCGGGCGTGAGTTCCTGTTCGACGTAATCCGCCGCCGCACCGACGCTCACGAACTGCTTGCGCAGTTTGATCACTTTTGCAAGCATACGACACGCTCTTTCAGCAGCGCGCTCAACTCGCGCGCCAGCGGCAGCAGTTCAGGCCGGTCACACAGCCGGGCATGGCGCTCGAACGCAAGCGACAGATCAGAGTCCACTGCTGCCACGCGCACGGGCTCGCTCAAGCACTGCGCTCGCACGAACGCGCTCATCGTCGCGCCTGCAGCTTTGGCGCGCGCGCGGATCGATTCAAGGTCTTCGGGCTTGATGCGCGCTTGCAACAGCACGCGGGAAGGGGGGGCAGGCTTCGTGTTCATGCCTACATAGATCGCGTCGCTTATCCCGCTGCGCTGCGGCAGCCGTGGACACTTCGTGGACACTCAAGTGTCAAAACCAGTCAAAACCTGCCCAAAAAATAGGCGCTTTCGGCAAAAAAACAACAAAAAACCCGCCTTTTGACGGGCGGGCTTTGTACGGGTAAGCGCTTGATTTATCTAGCTATTTGGCGGAGAGAGGGGGATTCGAACCCCCGAGGGGCTGTTAACCCCTACACGCTTTCCAGGCGTGCGACTTAAACCGCTCATCCATCTCTCCGGGTAGCCCGGCATTCTACACTGGCGGCGGCGCTGGCTGACCGAGCGCTGGCTTACCGAGCGCTGGCTGACCGAGCGCTGGCTTACCGAGCGGCAGCGCTCGCGCTTCCTGGCAACGGCGCTCGCGCCGCGGAGGTAGGGCCGCGGCTGGGGGCTCAGGCGCTGGGCTTGAGCGTGCGC
>Ga0075011_10000280_pt1 | contig 27194 bp, 37 predicted proteins | sample TARM_MetaG_T_14_FD_72354 | JGI IMG/M metagenome (GOLD analysis project Ga0075011, IMG submission 72354) | Freshwater microbial communities from Pennsylvania, USA, analyzing microbe dynamics in response to fracking - TARM_MetaG_T_14 | ecosystem: Environmental > Aquatic > Freshwater > River... | reverse complement strand
GGATAAATGCTGATGGTCGCGGACCTTAACTTTAAGATCGCTTATCGGCTGTATAGACTCTTAAATAATGATCAGAAACCAATTAAATCGAGATTAGATAAAATTTGGCCTGAATAAATGAGATCGATTGAGGAATGGCGCGGGTTTGCTGGGTGAGTTATCCAGGCTACCGCGCCTTTTTTGTTTCTAGTGTGTGCGATCTCAATTTTGATCAATAGCGATCCAATTTTGCCAAATGACGCTAAAAAAGTGATCACTGTGATTTAAACCAATGTGACGTTTAAAAGAGGTTTAAATCTTAATCCCCAATATCCTTCGCGATGTGCACTACCTGCCCAACTACATGGAAGTTGTGTTGCTCAGTCTTAGGCACTTCGATTGGCGGGTATAAAGGGTTATCACTCAATAAAAGCCAAGCATTTGGCTTAACCTGGACACGTTTTACCCATAGCTGGTTATCGCTACGTATCACATAGATATTGCCATCGGTCAGTTCGGTGCGCTGCGTGTTGATAAGCAACGTATTGTTATTGCTTATGATGGGTTCCATGCTGTCACCCTTAGCCCATACAATAACTAAATCCTTTTCAGCAAAGCCACGCCATTTAAGCCAACGCTTTCTAAAAGCCAGATGGCGACTAGGCTCAATGTCATCCGAACCTTCACTTCCCCAACCAGCTGACACTTGAACGCTATAGCCTGGTATCAAGGCAAACTCAGATAGAAAGTCATTGTTAGCTTTATAAGCCCCACACATCCCCTCCATAACTTGATGCTGATTGCCAGACTCAACAATTCCATTTGGATACTTTGGCCCTTTACCTGTAGCAAGCCATTCAACGGTTACTCCAGCAGCCTCCGCTATCGCCACAAGTCTTTCAACGTTCGGCGTTGAATCGTTCTCGACATATTTCTTTATTACTGGTGGTGACAAATTCGCTCTCAATGCAAATGAACGAATACTTTCATCGCCGATAACAAGACTCAATCTATCGCAGAAACGTTCATGTTCACCAAAAGAACTTGAATGCGATCGTTCATGTTTATTTTCTTCGTTCATGTTTTCTGTAAACCATTGATTTAAAAACAAACGTGTTTAGATAGTGGATAAAACTCACAAAAATGAACATGAATGTTTAAATTTAACTTGAAAGCAAACGTGTTCGTGAATATATTTGTGTTATCTTTTTAGTAAATATCACAAACAAAAGGGCAAAAAAATGGATAAGCAAAAACCTATCCCAAACCCAAAAAATGATTGGCATCACGCAGACATTATTGCCGCCCTCAAAAAACAAGGTACCAACTTAACCCAAGTAGCAAAGGCTGCTGGGTACAGTAATGCGGGTACGTTGTGGAATGCCTTAGCAAGAAAGTGGCCTAAAGGCGAACGCATTATCGCCACTGCAATTGGTGTTGAACCAAACGTAATTTGGCCAAGCCGCTATTTACATCCTAACAAAAGCACCAAAACCAATGTTAGCACAAATGATTGTGTAAACGCACAAAAGGAAGTCGCATGAGTTCATTTGTGTTCACTTCACTTTCATATATGCACTGGATCAATGGTAGTCAGGCGATCGCAACTTTCATATATGCAAGATCTGGCTTTGTTTGGAACACCTCTTTAAAGGCATAACCCAATGAGTAGACGCAACTGGAAAAAGGTACGAGCCAATAGCCTGCGCCATGCAATGGAACTGTGCTTAGAGTTTGCTCGCGAAAAACAAAACCTTTCAGTAGACCGCGTTGCCGATCTGATGGGGTTACCTAGTAAATGGACACTCTATAAATGGCTTGAGAATGGTCGCATTCCTGCCGTATTGATCCGTCCATTTGAGCATGCCTGTGGTGCGGATTACATGACCTTGTATATCGCCGCCTCTAGCAACCGCCTTGTTATCGATATTCCCAACGGCCGTAAAGCCACTAATGCCGAAGTCAACGAACTACAAGGCTCATTTAGTGATGCTATGGGCTTACTAATCCGTTTTTACCAAGGACAAAGCGCAGCCGAAGATACCATCACCGCACTCAATCATGTGATGGGAGGCATCGCTTGGCATAGCGAAAACGTCAGCAAAAGCCAAACACCAGAACTGGCTATGTTTGATGGAGAAGATGAATGAGCACGTTACAAAAACAATGGTTTAGTGCTGCCGAACTAATCGGTTTACCAGACATGCCAGGCACGACACAAAACATTAATGCCAAAGCTAAACGCGAATCTTGGACATGCCGCAAGCGTGAAGGCCGTGGTGGTGGTTTTGAATATAACCTCAACAGTTTACCTCCCGCTGCTAAAGCCAAATTGCTTGCGCAGCAAGGCAAGATTGAGCTTAACGGCACCGTATTAAATGCCCCAAAACCTAAATCTGAGCGTGAGCGTTACGATGCCGCGAGCCTGTGGCAAGTGTGGGAACGTGCGGGTGAAAACGCCCAGGCTGTTGCAAAAAGCAAACTGGCCTATGTCAGTGCTTTTTATGCGCTAGTGGAAACAGGTACCAACAAGATGGCAGCTTACGAGCATATCGCCGTTGAGTTTGGTGTCGCAGTCCCCACACTTCGCCGTGACTGTAAAAAGGTCGAAGGCTTTGATAAAGCAGATTGGGCCCCGCAGCTGCTGACCAAAAACAAAATATCAGCCATGAATAACGCCTTAAACCGTTTAGCGCCCGTGAGTGATGAGGCGTGGGCTTGGTTTAAAACTGATTATCTACGGGAAGAACAACCTAACTTTGCCACTAGCTATTACCGCTTGATTGAAATGGCAGCAAAGCAAGAATGGCAAGTGCCATCGGCAGATAGCCTTAAACGCCGTTTAGATAAAGAAGTGCCGCACGAACACCAAGTATTACTGCGTAAAGGTCAGCATGCGTTAATGACGCTCTATCCAGCGCAACAACGTACCGTGCTGGATATTGAGGCAATGGAGTGGATCAACGGCGACGGCTATCAACACAATGACTTTGTTGCATGGCCTAGCGGTGAAATCATCCGTCCTAAAACATGGTTTTGGGCAGATATTCGTGCCCGCAAGATCCTTGGTTGGCGCACTGGTGTATCTGAAAACACCGATACCATACGCCTATCCTTAATGGATGTGATCGAAAAATATGGCATCCCCAAGCATATCACCATCGATAACACCCGCGCCGCCGCTAACAAGTGGATTACAGGCGGTGTGCCAAATCGTTATCGCTTTAAAGTTAAACCCGATGATCCGATGGGATTGATCCCCATGCTTGGTATTCAATTGCATTGGTCGAGTGTGATTTTTGGTAAAGGTCATGGCCAAGCCAAACCGATAGAGCGCGCCTTTGGTATCGGCGGTTTAGGTGAGTTTGTTGATAAGCATATCGCTTTTGCTGGTGCGTATACGGGGCCAAATACCAGCGCTAAACCCGATAACTACGGCAGTAAAGTGATCTCTTATGAGGAGTTTATCCAACGTTTAGCAGAAGGTGTTCAAACCTATAACCAACGGCCAAACCGTGAAACAGAAGTTTGTCGCGGCATTATGTCGTTTGATGAAGCCTTTGCTGCTAGCTATCAAAATGCCACTGTTCGCAAAGCCACCGCTGAGCAAAAACGCATGCTGCTACTGAGTGCCGAAGCGGTACGCGTCAGCAGTCAAGCCACCATAGTGTTAAACGCAGGTGGTGCCGTTGCCAGTCGCAAAAACCGTTATCACCATGAAGCCTTATACAACTATATCGGCCAAAAGATCGTCGCTCGTTTCGACCCCGATAACCTTCATAAAAATGTGGTGTGTTACACGCTGTCAGGCTTACTGATCTGTGAGGCTACCTGTATTGAAGCCGTTGGCTTTGGTGATACCGATGCCGCCCGTGAACATACTCGCCAGCGTACCCAATTTGTTAAAGCCAACAAACTCGCCGCGAAAGCGCATAAACGCATGAGCAATCTTGAAGCCGCCGAGCTAATGCGCGGCGTTGAACCTGAGCCTCCATTAACGCCAGCAGCCACCGAGATGGTGCATATCCGCCACGGCAATACCGTGCGCACTGTCGCCGCCCAGCCAGCAGGGCAAACAGAAAGTGAAAACTTTGAAGAAGCTTTTGCCTTAGGCGTATCGGCACTGTTTGCCGAGAAAAATAAAAACCGACTTTAACACCCGTTTAAACCCAACTTAATTAGCTCTTACCCGAAATGGAAAAGGAAAAAATATGATGAACAAGGTTGTCAGTATTTCTCAATCAGAAGTGAAGCCAGACCAACAGCAGCAGGTTATCGACACCGTAAAAGCGATGATCGATGGCAAAAAAGTCACCCAAGCTAAATTGGCTAAAGAGATCGACGTTAGCACTAGCGTGATCAGTCAATATCTCAACGGTAAATATGATGAGAAAGGTGGCGATGCCGCAGGAGTGACTGAAAAGCTCAACGCCTGGTTAGCCCTGCAGACGAACCGCGCCACAAACCCTGTCGCACCTAAGTTTGTGCAAACCCAAACTGCAAACCAAATCCATACTGCCTTGGCCTATGCCCATGCTGCCGAGTGTATCAGTGTGGTATTTGGAGCCTCGGGCGTGGGTAAAACCACAGCGGCTAAACACTACGCTGTTGATCACCCCAACGTGTGGATGATCACCGCTTCACCAAGCGCATCCAGCCTCAGCGAATGCTTGTATGAACTGGCATTAGAACTCGGCATGGACGATGCGCCGCGCCGCAAAGGCCCATTGGCTCGCGCCATTAAGCGCCGCTTAACAGGCACAGGAGGACTCGTGATCATCGATGAGGCGGATCATTTGGATTACGCCACCCTCGAAGAACTGCGCATTTTGCAGGAGCAAACCCAAGTGGGCATGGTGCTGGTTGGTAATAACCGCGTTTATGCCCAGCTCACGGGCGGCCGCCGCAATGAAGATTTTGCCCGCTTGTTTAGCCGTATCGCCAAAAAAGTCGGCATTCATAAAGCCAAGAAAAACGATGTGACCGCCATTGCCACCGCTTGGGGCATTCACGGCGACAGCGAACGCGCCCTGATGACTCAAATATCAGAACGCCCTGGTGCGCTGCGTCTACTTAACCAAACCCTACGCCTTGCCGCCATGATGGCCAGCGGCAGCAATAGTGCCATTAGCGTTAACCATTTACGTGCCGCCTTTAAAGACCTTGAAGGCGTGGAATAACAAGAGGAAATAAATATGAAGGAATTTTTATTAATGGCTTTACCAAGTTTAGTGATTCTCGCGGTATGGCATTTATTAATCATTATAAAAAAAAGAGGCGGTTTATTTGTTGATGATCAACCAGATAGTGAACAGGTCTTTATCGATGCACAAGGCGTGAAATGGTTCAAATACGGTGTGGAGTATATCGATGGACGTAGTAAGACCATGTCATTTCATATTTGGGCAACGTCGTTTGATGATGCAAACCACCGCTTAAAATTGATTGGAAATAGCGGCCGAGTTTATGGCCAAGTGTTTTGTGAAATTAAGGAGTAAGGCATATGAGACACCAAAACCCTAAATTCGATGTGATTAGCGCGCTGCGTTTACGCGGTATGAAGGTTGTCCACTCAGGCGTGAAGGTTGTGCAAATCGACAAGCCTAGTGCCGATTTTCGCCGCATGGCCGTGGACATTATCGAAAACATAAAAGGCATTCGCCGCCGCTGTATGGCGGTGCAATTTAATGGCGTGACAGTTCGTTGGACGGAGGAATGACATATGGCATTTGAATCAAAACTCACATGTGATGCTTTGGGGTGTTTTGCTGAATTTCAGTTGCAGGCCAGTCACCCATCGGATGCTGAAACCGAAATGCATCAAGTCAGGGGATGGTTGATTGATGAGTATAACAACTTCACCTATTGCCCAAAATGTCGTGAAGAAGTCTTAAAAGAAATGGAGGATCAATAGGATGGAGCATCAACTAGAGCACGGCTTCCCTTTGGAGGTGTCGTTTGAAAACTCAACTGATATTTATCGTGACGATGATGGCCTAGGGGTATTGCTGCTGTGGAATTTTGACGGTGAAAACATGGCCGCCAAGTTTAAAAACAAAGAAGGCTGGGTTGTGGCTTCGCGCGCCCTTCGAATGATTCGCAGCAATGGGGAATGTATTTGGCAATATCCTGATGGAAATAGAGAAGTAATCGTTTTTGAAGATATGACAACTTTACATCTGTACGAAATTTAGGAGCGAAAAATGGACATGAGCACTCATCAAAGCAACCCGAACCAAGCCGCCATCCCAGCTGGTTATATGACTAACCGCAAAGGCCATTTGGTCAAAGAGTCAGACGTTTACGCGCTGGATCTCGAGTTAGATGCTTTTGTTAAAAAGCACCTAGCCAAAGCACAAGAAATTCAAAATGTCATGCGTGAATTTAAACAATTAGTTTATGACGACTGCCAAGCTTTTCAAGAGCTTATCTTCGAAAAGTATGGTGCTACCTTCGGCGGTAAAAAGGGAAATACCTCCTTTACCAGCTACGACGGCAAGTACCAAATCCGCATCGTGGTGCAAGAGCGTTTTGTGTTTGGCCAAGAGCTGAAAGTGGCTGAAAAGTTGATGAAGCAATGCGCCAACGAATGGTCAGACGGTGCCCGCGAAGAGCTTAAGCGCATCATTCATGGCCTGTTTGAAACCGATAAAGAAGGCTCGATTAGCGTGGCAAAGATCATGGACTTTCGCCGCAGCTTTAAAAATGTCTCGGACGATGAGGCATGGGTGCAAGCAATGGACGCTATCGATGATGCGCTGCGGGTGGTGGGGTCGAAGATGTACCTCAATTTCAAGGAGCGTAACGCAGAAGATAAGTACATCAACATCCCATTAGATATCGCCAAGCTATAAGCAAGGAGCACAACATGACTCAAGGCATTCAATATCTAATCAACGAAAACCAAGCGGCGTTAGATCGTGTGGCTTTTAAATTGCGGATAGCGGCGCTGTTAGAGGCCAATTACGAAACCCTGCGTAGTGAATTGAGCACCATGGCTGCTGATACGCCACACCAGTGTTTGCTGATCGGTGCTGCATTGCTTAACGAACTGCGTGGATTTAGTCCTGAATTTGCTGGTGAAAAGCGCCGCGTCATTAGCTTTTTTATCAAGCGATCCCTTAGGAACACTCAATCATAGGGTAAGAAACAAAGCGAAACCCGCCTCAGTGATGGGGCGCGGTCTACCTAACGTAGTGGTTAGGTACTGATGAGCAGCTAACAAAAAGAGCAATGATGAATGACACCCTATGCTAAACGCTTACTCAAATATGCCATTGCGAACTGCCCAGTTAGGCCCGTTCGTAAGGGGAAAACTAAGGCAGAACTGCTCGCCGATCGTGAGCTTTGGGCTGTTAACTTTTTAAATGCAGCAACACCGAATTGGCAGCAGCTTAAGAGTCAGCCTAAAGCCATCAAGATAGTATCCAGTGCGACAACCGATGAGGATGACGAATAATGCTAGACACTAATCAACAAGCCCCTGTGCAGGCTAATGCGCAGGCGCACCCAGTCGCTCAACACAAGAAGCGGCTGATCACCTTAATCAATGTGGCTAAGGGATCATTGCAGCTCGATGAGGCTATTTACCGCGCCATGCTGAAAAATGCCACGGGTAAAGACTCCTTGCGGGCAATGAACTTGCCAGAGCTTGAACAGGCGCTAGAAGTGTTTAAACAAAAGGGCTTTAAACCTACTGCAACCAACAATAAAACAGCGGTTAAACGCCGTTTAAGCCCTGCGGCAGGTAAGAGCAAAGTGGCCTCTATCGATAAAATCCGCGCTATTTGGATCACCATGGGCCACCACTTAGTTATCCAGGATAACAGTGAATCGGCGCTTGATGCCTATGTGCGTCGCATGACGCTACGTAGCCGCATTACTAATAACCAAACCCAAGGCGTGGACGCCACCCCATGGATGACAGAGCCACAAGCCTACAAGGTACTTGAAAGCCTTAAAAACTGGCATAAGCGCGTGCTAATCGAGCGCATTATTGCCCGTGGCGAGCGTTTAAAAATGAATGAAAACGGCACTCGCCCAGCCAGTTATGAGGTAATTGTCGCCCAGTATGAGGGGTGCAGTAAGGTGGAAACGCTATGAAATACGGTGATGAGTTAGTACTCGAAATACTAAAAAAAGAGTTTCGTCGTCAGTGTTCGGCAACTGAAAAAGCTAAAGCGGCTTGCCAAGAAATAATTAGTGCCCCCTCTGAATTAATCAAGTTACGTCAGCAAGCTAACGTTGTTTTAAGTAAGGGAAACTTCACGCCGGAAGGGCTTGTGCAGCTGGAGGAGTTAGCAAAACGTGAAAAGAATCTTGTGAATATCATGAAAAAAGATCTCGTTAAATTGATGGATAAGGAATTCGAGACAGAGAATTTGCGGGATGAACTAGCAAGAGAAATCAGTAAGTTGGAATTTAGGCTTGGGATGCGTAAGGGAGGTACTAAATTATGAAGTTGTGCCGTTGCCCTGTGTGCCACACCAGTATTCATCTTGATGCCATGGTTAACGACGAGGCCGCGCGCGAGCTGCTGGGGATTCTTGCCCCAATTGATGGAGCAACAGGCCGCGTATTAATGAACTATATCGCCCTGTTTCGCCCAGCCAAAAGCGATCTGAGTTTTAGCCGCGCATTAGTATTAGTCAACGACACCTTAGCGCTAACAACTAACCGCGATTGGTTACGTGCCGCGCTAGAAGAAACCGTAAACAAGCTGCGTGCGGCTAGGGTTGAGGGGCAACATCGCCAACTGACTAATCATAACTACCTAAAAAAGGTGCTTGAAAGCATTAGCCAGCACTCAATTACCCCTGTCGCTGCCCCCGCTGCAAACGCAAAGCCAAGCATTGAGATCACCAGCTACGGCCGCCCTGAGTCATTAGCTGAAACTAAGGCTAAGTTTGATGCGCAGATGGCGAAATTTAAGGCAAAAGCTAAGAAGACCAAGGCAACAGAACAAGGAGGCACCAATGCTGAATGAACAAGGTGAACAACTGGATTTACTGGCAACGAATACAGCAGAGTTAGAACAAGCCCTTGCCACGTTAGCGACACTCAAACCTGATGAGCGAGCTGACTTTATTCGCCGCTGGCCATCCACACTGCAAAGCCTATGCGATGTAATGCGAGTGACGCTTAAGCAGCACAATATTGATAATGCTGACCGTGTAAGCGAAGATCTTGCGACCAGCTTAAGTGCCTATCTTGGTGGCCGAGATGTGTATATCCCGAACGGTGAAAGCCTTAAAAAAGCCCTGCGGGATATCAAGATTTGGCGCGAGTTTAAAGGTAATAACCTTGAACAATTAAGCCGCGATTATGGCTTAACAGAGCGAAGGATCAGCGAGATTGTGGCCGAACAGCGTGCCGCCTTTGTGGCAAGAAAGCAAAGGCGGTTGTTTTAAAAGTTGTAACAAACAGATAAAGTAACTTCATACTTATAAAAACAAATTTTAATTCATTAGGTTATAGTGATATTTATAAGGATATAAGATGAATACTAAGCTCAAATTTTTCACATTTGCACTTGTCACTTTAGCCACTACAGGCTGTGCAAGTATGGCTACATATTATGCTGGTTATGAGCCTCATGCTAAGGTAGAAGCTAAGCTAGATACTTTTAACGGTAACTATATTATCAACAGTACTCAGGTTGGACTCACTGCCAATATGATAAGAGATAATCCTTCTTTTATATCTGCACTGAAATCTCCTAAAAGTGATGATATTTCCATTATTGCAATGACATATTTAACGTCTGACAACAGCTTTTATCCAATCTTTGCCGAAGATAAAGAGGGTAAAAAATTCGAGACAAGCCAAGTCTGGACTGATCTGAAATGCGATAAAAGCACTGGTTTTTATACCTGTCGCTGGATAACACAGGTCGGCACAGTAATGAAATGGGAAGATGTAAAAGAGAAACTTATCAATCCTGCTGGTGTATACCTATTCAGAATACATGGCAATGGTCAGGCTGATACTGCCATACACTCATGCCAAGTATGGGAGGTTGCAACTGAGATAAATCGCCTTAAAGGAATCACCACTCCTGTAAGTGAATTTGGTGGTCAAAGCTGTTACAAGTAATCCCGAAACCTTTCCAATCCGCTCAAAACCCTTAAGCCGAGACAATGAACCCATGTTCACTGTCTCGGTTTTTTTATGGCCTTTGTCACCCACAATACTTCTCGTAAATGCCAGAGTCGCAGCGGCGTTAACAGTATGCCAATTGCGAACGCGCGACCTAAGCGCATTCAAAACCGAGTCTATCGTCAGTGTGCCAAAGACGGCTTTAATGCCCGTATCAAGGCTGAGTTAGCAGGCAATGTGCCCGCCACCGTACCCTTGTACAGCTACAATCTCACCCGCCAAAGTTATTACTCCCAAGGCTGGCATGCTGTCACTCACCTCCATGTTTTAAAAGCCCGCGAGGCGGTGCCCAATGAACAGTAAACTCAAGGCATTTTTAATGGCCGCAGGCTTAAGTTCGGCGGCCATCACGGGCGCACAGCTTACCGATAAATGGGAGGGCAATAGCCTAACAGTTTATGTCGATGCGGTGGGCGTTCTCACCGCTTGCCGTGGCCATACGGGCAAACATTTAAAACTCGGGCAGACCTTTACCGAGCAGCAATGCATGGAGATTTTCGCCAAGGATATCGCCAAGGAAGATAAGCAACTGCTCAGCCTCACCGCGCCAGTCAAGCTCACCCACAGCGAGCACGCCGCCTATTTATCGTTTTTGCATTGGGCGGGCTCCGGCAATTTTGCCAGCTCAACCCTGCGCAAAAAGCTGTTAGCCGGGGATCGTGTGGGTGCCTGCAAGGAGCTAACCCAGGCATGTTCTACCAACTCCCCCACGCCTCAACATCCAGGGGGTGAGCGTGTCTGCAATGGCTGGACGTATGGCACCCGCCTAGGTGTCAAAGTGCGTCTGAATGGACTGATTAAACGCCGCGCCGAAGAGCAAGCGCTATGCCTTAAACAACTGGGCCTCTCCGAACTCACAGTCGGAGGGATAACGCAATGACGCCCTCCCAAATTAGTATCGCCATTCAATGGTTGATTGTGTCGCTTTTTGTGGCAGTGCTTTGTTTAGCTCAATACCAATTAGCCACGACAAGAAGCCAACTTACCCAAGCTCTCGCGGATAAATCAACGCTGCAAACCGATGCGGATAACTTGGCGGATAGCTTGCGCAAATCCAATGCCGATAAGGCCGCATTAGCGGCTGAGTCAGAGCAGCTTGCCCTGCAATTACAGCAAGTCTCGCTGCAAAAGGCAGCGCTAATAGGTCGCCATCACGCCCTTAAAAACCAACTCAATCAACTGTTGCAGGACACTACCGATGAAGATGCTAAAGCATGGCGCGATGCTCCTGTGCCTAATGATGTTGTGCGCTTGCTCAGCCACGCAGCCGATTGTGCGCAACGTGCCCGTTTACACGACAGCGTATGTGTTGCCGCCCGCAGCACTGATGCGCGAGTGCCAAGTGACCCAAGTGCCACACCCCGTGATCCAGTGCCTGCTAACGCAGCAAACCGTGTGCCTAGCCAATCCCGCAATGGCCGAGCTGATGCTGTCTCTGCTCGCTGACTTAGGGCAATGCAACCTTGACTGGCAAGCCCTGCACGATTGGCGGCAACGGCACCAAACAGACCAAACCAAATAAGCCAAATATTAGGAATAGGCATGGACGAAAACGAATGGGCGAGCACGATGGAAACCCGCGAGCGTGATGCTTGCATTGATGCCGCCCGCCACAAACAACAACCTCAAGGCAATGGCATTTGCATTGATTGCCTTGAGGCGGTGGAGCCAGAACGACACACAGCACAGCGCTGTATCAGTTGCCAACAGGATGAAGATAAGCGCCAAAAGCAGCGCTATGGGACGCGTTTATGATCGAATCGTTATTTGAATTTTTTGGCAAATACTGGGGCTTTATTGGCAGCGTGATTAGCGTTTTTTGCGCCCTGTTGATGGCGTGGTTTAGCACGCGCTTTACCCCACGGATTGAGCACGACAAGGTCGTCCAAGCGGTGGCCGGAATCGACCAGCGCCTACGCGAAACAGAAATGCAATTGGAGTACATGCCAACCCGTGACGAACTGCATGCCCTGGATAAAACCCTCGAAGGCTTAGGTGCGCGCTTTGGCGCAATGGAACAAGGCATTAGACGACTCGAAACCAAGACCGACATGCTTCTCGAAAACGAACTGAAAGGAGGCCATTAATGGCGATGCAGCAAATTATCAATGAGCACCAACGCCTAGTGGTGCTTCGATTACTGACCGAGGCGGGAGCCTTCGCACTCAATGAGTCCATCTTACAAGATGGCTTGATTGCCTATGGCCTCGACATTAGCCGCGACTCATTAAAGGTGCAGCTCGCTTGGCTGGCCGAGCAAGGGCTGATCAAAACCGAGTTAGTGGGCAAAGTGACCACTGCCACATTGACTGGTCGCGGCCAAGATGTAGCCAAAGGCCGCGCAACGGTGCCAGGCGTTAAGCGTCCACGGGCGGGAGAATAGCCATGGCAAATGAAACCCGTGGCCGCCGCTCAAAGGTGGATTTGCTGCCTGCCAATATCCGCAAACGCTTGGATAGCGGCCTGCGTGATGGCTCGATTCAGCAGATTGATCTGCTCGATGAAATCAATGCGCTGATTAAAGCCGCAGGCTTGCCAGAAGAACAGCTGCTTTCCCGTGCTGGCATTAATCGCTATGCCACCAAGATGGAGGCCGTAGGTAAAAGCCTGCGTGAAATGCGTGAGATCACCCAAGTGTGGACGGCAGAACTGGGCGACAAGCCCACGGGTGAAGTCACCAAACTGATCCTTGAAATGGCCCGTTCACAGCTATTTAAAGCCCTGTTAAACGAGTCTGAAACGGGTGAAGGTGCCGACGTTGGCATGATTAAAGATGCCATGTTAGCGGTGCAACGCTTGGAGTCTGCCGCCATGGCCAGCCATAAGCGCGAGAAGGAGATCCGCACCGCGTTTGCGGCCGAAGCGGCTAATGCACTTAATGAAGAGTTACGCGGGGAAGATGGTATGAGCGAGCAGCTCGAAAGCAAAATCCGCCAAATTCTATTAGGGAAAGCATAATGGCTAAATCAGGCTTGCATCTAACACCTATCACCAGTCCACGCAAAATAGACTTAGCCGAAGAAATGGCGCTGGCTGGGGTGGATGTACCGCAGGATATTGGTGACGCTCAACCTGCTAATGAGCCCGTATTTTTGCCATATCAGCAGCGCTGGTTTGAAGATGAAGCGCCGATCATGATTGCCGAAAAAAGCCGCCGCACCGGCTTAACTTGGGCAGAGGCTGGCCGCAATGTGATTAAAGCCGCTAAACCGCGCCGCCGTGGGGGCTGCAATACCTTTTACGTTGGCAGCAAAAAAGAGATGGCGCTGGAATATATCGCCGCCTGTGCGCTGTTTGCCCGTGCTTTTAACCAGCTCGCAGAAGCTGATGTGTATGAGCAAACCTTCTGGGATTCGCAGAAGAAAGAAGAAATCCTCACCTATATGATCCGCTTCCCCAAGACGGGGCGGAAAATTCAGGCACTCAGTTCGCGCCCCTCTAACCTGCGTGGTTTACAGGGGGATGTGGTTATCGATGAGGCCGCATTCCACGAGTCTTTAGAAGAGCTGCTTAAGGCGGCGTTAGCATTAACCATGTGGGGCAACAAGGTCAGGTTAATCAGCACCCACAATGGCGTGGATAACCTCTTTAATAGCCTGATTAATGATGCCCGAGAGGGCCGCAAAGACTACAGCATCCACCGCATCACGCTGGATGATGCCATTGCTGATGGCTTGTATAAGCGGATCTGCTATGTCACAGGCCAAACATGGTCGCTTGCAGGTGAAATTGCCTGGCGTGAAGGGCTGTATAAAAACGCCCCCAATAAAGAAAGCGCCGATGAAGAATATGGCTGCGTGCCTAAAAAATCAGGTGGTGCTTACCTTAGCCGGGTACTGATTGAAGCGGCCATGGTCGCCGATCGTTCTATCCCTATTTACCGTTTTGAAGCGCCTGAAAACTTCATGAGCTGGACGCCAGAAATGCGAGAAGCCGAGGTGCGCGATTGGTGCGAGCAGCATTTAAAAGCAGAGTTGGCCAAGCTAAATCCAGAGCATAACCACTCCTTTGGTGAAGACTTTGCGCGGCGTGGCGACTTAACCGTGTTTGTGCCCTTGGCCATTAAACCCGATTTAAGAAAGCGCCTGCCCTTTGTGGTAGAGCTTCGCGACACCACCTACGAGCAACAGCGCCAGGTGATGTTTTATATCTGTGACCGGATGCCAAGGCTAGTGGGGTTGGCGTTTGATGCTACAGGTAACGGCGGCTATTTAGCCGAACAAGCCGCGCTGAAATACGGCACTGAAATGGTTGATCAAGTACATCTGTCGCAGAGTTGGTATCACGAATGGATGCCAAAAATGAAGGGTGAGTTTGAGGCATTCAACCTTGAGATCCCCCGTCACCAGAGCGTGCTCGATGACTTACAGCATATCAAGTTAGTTAACGGTATCCCCTCGATCGATAAAGGTCGTAAGGCTGACTTAGAGTCGAGTAATAGCAAAGGCAAGCGCCACGGTGACTTTGCCGTTGGTCTGTGTATGGCCGTTCGTGCGTCATACATGGAAGGTGGCGCTATCGAATTTACCGCCTTACCTAAGTCCACTAACCGCTGGGACGGTAATGGCAATAGCCGCGATTATAACCACCACGCTGATGAAGATAACGATTATAGCGGTTCCACTAAAGGAGGCTGGTAATGGCCACGCCAGAGCAAATTAAACAACGGCTGGGGCGTACAAACCCCGCCTTAAACAATCAACAAACCGACCGTGCCCAAGTGGGCTTTATTCGTAAAGAGTGGGCTGAGCATCCAACCAGTGGGCTCACCCCTGCGCGATTAGCGGCGATTATGCAGGATGCGGAATATAACAATCTCACGGCCCAGTTTGATCTGGCCGATGATATTGAAGAGAAAGACGCCCATATCATGGCCGAACTACAAAAGCGCAAGAATGCGCTGCTGGGTAAAGCATGGCAAATCGTGCCGCCCCCAAACGCCAGTAAGGATGAACAGCGTGATGCGGATATGGTCACCGATGTCATTAATGGCATCCCCGATTTTGAAGATTTGATCCTTGATATGGGCGACGGCATTTTACGCTGTGTCGCTAATAGCCAAATCCATTGGGATCAAGATGGCAGTATTTGGTATCCAGGTAAGTTTGAGTCGATCCCCGCACGGCGGTTTACGGTGGATGATGACAACCGCAATAAAGTCTTACTGCGCCTTGATGGTGGCGGTAAGGAGGAACTTTGGCCACTGGGCTGGGTACAACATACCCATAAAGCCAAGTCAGGCTATGTGGCTCGGGCGGGCCTAGTGCGAGTACTGGCGTGGCCCTTCCTGTTTAAGAACTATTCGGTCAGGGATCTTGCCGAGTTTTTAGAAATCTATGGTCTGCCACTGCGCCTAGGTAAATATCCTAATGGTGCCAGTAAGGAAGAAAAGGCCACCTTGCTGCAAGCGATTATGAGCATTGGCCATAACGCGGGTGGGATTATCCCCAAGGGGATGGAAATTGAGTTTAAGGATGCAGCCCGTGGTGCGAGCGACCCCTATATGGCCATGCTCGACTGGGCAGAACGCAGCCAATCTAAGGCCATTTTAGGCGGCACACTCACCAGCCAAGCGGACGGTAAGAGTTCAACCAATGCCCTTGGTAATGTGCATAACGAAGTACGCGAAGAATTGCTGCTCTCGGATTTACGCCAAATTGCTTCCACATTAACCCGTGATCTCGTGTGGCCCTTGGTGATGATGAATGGCACCACCTTTGGCCATCCTCGCCGCCGTGCTCGCTTAGTGTTTGATACTCAGCAAGCCGAAGACCTAGTGCAGTTTAGCCAAGCGATCCCCGCACTGGTGCAGGTTGGTGCGAAAATCCCCAGCGCCTGGGTAAATGAAAAGCTGCGTATTCCGGTGCCCAAAGAAGGTGAAGCAGTGTTGGGATCTAGTGGTAACTTGTCTATGGAACAAAACGGACAGACCACAACAGGTGCAGACTCAATCCAGCAAACCGCACTGAACGGTGCTCAAATTAAGTCACTCAGTGAAATTATCACGCAACTTAATGCTGAACAGATTGATAAAAACAGTGCCAGAGCGCTAATTAAAGCGGGATTCCCAGCTATTCCTGAATCCTTAATTGATGAAATGCTAGGGGGAATTCCAGCCCCTATCGCATCGCTTAAGCAAATACCCAGTAAAACCATGGAGCTGACCCCGCTTACTCAGTCCCTTGCCAGTGCCGCAGGGGCACAGCTGGATGCGGAGATCACGGGCATTGCCGCATTAGTTGAAAAGGCCCAAAGCTGGGATGAAATCGAGCAAGTGCTAATAAATGCCTACAGCAATCAAGGTGCGGCAAAGCTCGCGGCGATTATGCAGCAAGCCATGTCAACTGCCGCGTTAGCTGGCCGCTATGATGTGGAGCTTGGTAACTAATGCCGTCAAAATCAGTGCCGCCGCCAACATCAACAGCAGCGCCCACGGCCCAATACGGCGGCGTACAATTTCAGCAGGCTATCGACTTCTTTCGGCAAAAGCTGAATATGCCAACGCAGGCGTGGGACGACTTGTGGGGTGGTATGCACAGCCGTGCTTTTGTGGTGGCGGGCGCACAAAAGGCCGAACTGCTTACAGACTTGCGGCAATCGGTTGACAAGGCCATAAGCGAGGGCATGAGTTTAAACGAGTTTAAAAAGCAGTTTAAAACCATAGTGGCCAAGCACGGTTGGGATCATACGGGCAATGCCGACTGGCGAGCGCAGATTATTTACGATACCAATATGCGCCAAAGCTACAACGCTGGGCGCTGGGATCAACTGCAACAGTTCCCCTACTGGCAATATAAACACGGCCATAGCGCCACCCCAAGGCAAGATCATTTACGTTGGCACGATATGGTGTTGCCAGCAAGTAGCCCGTGGTGGCCAACGCATTTTCCGCAAAACGGTTGGGGCTGTACTTGCTCGGTACGCGGGATGACTGAGGGCCAACTTAAGCGCCAAGGCTTGAGCGTGAGCCAGTTGCCCGCAGATGAAAGCTATGAGTGGGTAAACCCTAAAACGGGTGAAGTACTTAAGGTGCCTAAAGGGATTGATCCTGGCTTTGATTATTCACCAGGGCAAACCCATTTAGGACAGCAGCTCGCGGACAAAGCCATGGCCCAATGGCGGGCGATTAAAAGCGAAGCCTGGGAACCTCTCACCGCTGGGAACTGGCGAACCGCAGGCCGACCTGAGTTATTACCCTTACACCCTAATACTGTGGCCTTAGCCGATAAGGTAAGCACGCAAGCCGAATTACAAACATTGGTCACTCAGGTACTCGGTGGGGCTGATACTGTGTGGCAAAGTGGCCCTTACCCTGTGTATGTGAATGCCGCCAGTCTAGCCAAGCATATCGATATCGCCCGCGCCCCTTTGCTACCGCTATTGCCCGAAGTGTTAACCCAACCTGATGAAGTGTGGGCATCCTTTGAGCGCCACAAAGGCACGGGCAAGATTGAGTTACGCTGGCGGATTATTCGAATGGTGAACGCGGGCAAGTACAAGGGGCAATTAGTGGTAGCGCAAGTGGCTAAGGGTATGTTGGAGGCATGGACATTTATCCCCGTAAAGCAAATCACCTATGTGAATAATCAACGGTCAGGGATGTTAGTTTATGTTGCAGAAGACGATGCAAAGGATAAAGCAGACAAAAAGGATTAGGAGCGAGCCCAGTCTCGGACTGTGCCGCCAGCGGTTTACGGTATTGAGCCGAGCCTCACCTTCACCACTTGAACACTTAAGAGCATAGCACATGGCTGGCACACAGATCACTATTACAGAACAGGGTTTTGATGGCGCATTAACTGCATTTCAACAGTTGATTGATAGAGGCCAGGATTTACAACCTGCCTTAAATGCGATTGCAGAATACCTCAGAGGAAGCACGCAAGACCGCATCACCGCAGGAGAGTCCCCTGACGGAACCCCCTTTACACCACTGAGCGATTATACCCTTAGTGTAAAAAGTCGGAACCAAGACAAGATTTTGATCGAGCGGGGTTATCTGTATAACTTGGTTTATCAAACCACCCAAGACCAAATGCAACTGGGTAGCACTATGGTCTATGCCGCTATGCATCAATTTGGTGGCACTACCGCGCCCAATAGCATGATCCCCAATAAAGAGATCCCTGCACGCCCCCATTTGGGGATTAGCGAAACCGATGAGGTAGAGATTATTGCCACCATTGGCGACTATTTAATGGCTTAGGATTTATTTACTGCTTGAGCGCCTAAAACGCGATTTAAGCGGTGCAAAGCTTAACTTGGTACAACGGCTTATCTAAAAACCACTTAAACGATTTAAGAAGGATTTAAACGGGTTTTAAACTGGGTTATGCTGCCAACCAATACTGAATCAAGTTAATCATCTATAAGGATATGCGTGTGAAAAAGGCTTTACTCATTTTACTTGTTGCTTCGCTTACCGCTTGCTCTTCGCCAACTAGAACAGACACAGAAGAATTTACGGTTATTTCATCCGGTAACATTATGCCTGATAACGTGGCGCACTTTGTTGACTGTTTAACTGATGGTTTTAATAAAGCCCATTGGGGCGGGGTTAATTTTGAGGTTCGTCAATCAACTCGCGCCACAGGGATTAGGGTTGAAACCTATACAGGGACAATGAACTACCTGATTATGAGTGCAGATGTGATAAATGATGGCAAGGTTGCATTGTATGAGAGTAGTGCTGCGTCGCTCATTAATACCACTGGTGAAGTGGAAGCGTTTAAAGGTTGTTTAACCCAATATCAAATCCAAATTAATTAATCCCGAAACCTTTCCAATCCGATAGTTTTACCGCTCACCACAGAATGGGTACTCACGTTAACTGAGTACCCATTTTTTATGCCTAGATTAAACGCCATTGCCATTGCTGTTGCTGCACTCACTGCTAAAGCCAGTCCTGCAGTTAACGCCTCTGCGTCAGAGACTGTGGGCACTGTGGCGTGCTCGCTAGCGCTTGAGTCTGGCGATACCAGTGTGCAGTTGCTCCCAGATGGATTGTTTAAGGCCACGGATGGCCGCCCATTCGATGTACCCAGTGGTCAATGGCTGATGAATGGTGCGGCTTGGCAATCTATCCAAGCCGCCGCCAAAGCCAAAGTGAACGACTTTCACTTTGACTATGAACACCAAACCCTCAACACCGAGAAAAACGGTCAACCCGCCCCCGCTGCGGGCTGGTTTAAAGGCAGCTCATTGAGTTATGTGCCAGGGCAAGGTTTGTTTGCCAATCCAGTGGAATGGACACCTAAAGCCAGCGCTCATATCGCCGCCAAAGAGTACCGCTATATCAGCGCAGTATTTTCCTACAGCAAGATCACAGGCCAAGTATTGGAGCTGCTGCATGTGGCCCTAACCAATCAACCCGCGCTCGATGGTATGCGTGCCATCGCCGCACTTAAAAGTTCTACACCTTACAACCCCACTAATGGAGACAACACCATGAATGAAGAGTTACTGCGCCTACTCGCAGCGCTCGGGATCAGCGTCGAGGGGGTAAACCTCGAAGATGCTGCTGCCCTAAAAGCGCTGATTGATAAGGCGATTACTGCGCACAAAGAGCAAACCGAGAAGGCGACAGCCGCCGCGACAGAAGTCGCAGCACTCAAAGCCAAACCTACTGGCATTGATCCATCTCAGTTTGTGCCTGTGGCGGCCTTTAATGAGCTGCAAGTGCAGGTGGCCGCACTCAGTAAGCAAGCGGGCAGCGATGCGGTGGCCGAGTTGCTGGACAAAGAAAAGGCCAAGATCTACGGCAAATCTGACCGTGAGTGGTTAGAAACCGTGGGTAAAGAAAAAGGCGTGGCAGCCCTTAAAACCATGCTTGACGATCGCGTGGCGATTGCGGCGCTCACCACCACCCAAACCACCACTACGACCACTGACCTTGATAAAGACAAGGGATTAGCCGCCTTAACAGCGGAAGACAAAGAGGTCGCCGACTTACTTGGCATTAGTCACAAAGACTTTGCCGCTTCTAAAAAGGGGTAATTGACCAATGATTATTACACCAGCAACCCTCACCGCCTTGATGACGGGCTTTAATCAGTCATTTGAAAAGGGCAAGAGCCAAGCCGCGAGCCAGTACAAAAAAATTGCGACTGTGGTTCCGTCAACCAGTAAGTCCAATACTTACGGTTGGTTAGGTAAGTGGCCTAAGTTCCGCGAATGGATTGGCGATCGGGTAATTAACGATATGACTGCCAGTTCTTATTCCGTCGTCAATAAGCCATTTGAGTCCACGATTGGTGTTGACCGTGACGATATCAAAGATGATGAAATTGGTGTGTATGCGCCATTATTTGAGGAAATGGGCCGTTCCTCTGAAGTCTTCCCCGACGAACTGTTGTTCCCGATGCTCGATGCGGGTACCAGTAGCTTGTGTTACGACGGGCAAAACTTCTTTGATACCGACCATCCAGTGTACGCCAATCCCGATGGTACAGGCGCTGTGACCAGCGTAAGTAACTACGATGATAACGGCGGCGTACCGCAAACTAAGTGGTACTTACTCGATACCACCCGTGCCTTAAGGCCACTGCTTTACCAAGATCGCGAGCCTATGCAATTTGTTGCCATGACCAAGCTCGATGATGAAGCGGTATTTACAGCTAAGCAGTTCCGCTATGGCGTAGATTGCCGTGCTAACGGGGGTTACGGCTTCTGGCAAATGGCCTACTGCTCCACCAAGCCATTAACCGCCGCCAATATCTGGGCCGCGATCGAAGCTATGCGCGGGTTTAAAGCCGATGGTGGAAAGCCATTGGGTATCAAGCCCAATATGCTGGTAGTGCGCGGTACTCAGCAACAGGCAGCGCTTGAAGCCATGAAGCAAACCATTAATGGCGACAGCAACACCTTGGCAGGTCAACTCGAAGTATTAGTGGCTGATTATATGTAGGAGCAAGGACGCTCTGCTGCTAGAGCGTCACTTCATTCCTTCAAGGGCCTAGCGTCTAGGCCCTCGTATTTCTTAGGAGAACCCATGTTATGTCTCAGAAAACGATTGTTGTTACTTGCCGTGCCCATGATGGCTATCGCCGTGCGGGTGTCGGGTTTGCTAAAGGCAAAAATGAATTTGAAGCAACGGCATTTACCGATGCTCAGTTACAAGCCATTAACGCTGACCCCCGTTTGGTGCTTAGCATCGAAGAAGCTGCACCTGCAAGCTTACCTAGCGCGGGTGACACCAGCACGGTTGGTTTGGCACAAACGCAAGGGAGTGTGGGCGCTGCAAATAGTGCAGATGGTGTAGCCACCACTGAGTTAACTGGCACGATTGGCGGCGTCGTAACTCACGATGGCGAGCAAAAGAGCTTGGCCGATATGACAGTTCCAGAGCTAAAGGAGCTTGCTGAGTCATTGGAAGTTATCGGTTTTAAGAGCATGAACAAACCTGATTTAGTTGCTGCCATTGCGGCAGTTCAGGTGCAAGTGCCTGCCGATGCCCAGAATGATGCCACTGGCGATGCAGCCAAAGCAGATACCACTGAGCAAGGTGCATAACCATGAGCTACGCCACGCCCTATGCGACCCTAGCCGATATGCAAAACCGCTTTAGCGAGGCTGAGCTTATTGATTTAAGTGACCGTAGTGGCGCTGGTGTGATGGATAGCGCGGTGATCGATGCCGCGCTTAATGATGCGAAGGCCACGATCGATGGCTACTTAGCCGCACGTTATCCATTGCCCCTTGCAACTGTGCCCGATGTGTTAAATCGGGTGAGTTGCGACTTAGCCCGTTACTACCTATACGACGAGCGAGCAACGGAGCAAGTCACCAAGCGCCACGATGATGCACTTAAACTGCTGGATAAAATCAGCAATGGCTCAGTGACCCTGGGCTTACCTGTGACAGACACGCCAGAAGGTAGCAATACCTCCGAGGTGCAATCGGCAGGCTCTGTTTGGTCACGTCAGGCCAGTAAGGGGTTTGTATGATCTCTATACCTGATTTGATCATCGACCGCCTTAAGACTCAGTTCGTTGATGTTGAAGGCTTAATCGCGCTCGGTGACTTGCAAGATAAAAACGTACCACGGCAAAAACTGTTTGTGCTCGATTTACAAGAGCGTGTAGGCCCGTTAGTTGAAGGCATGGGGCTTTATCGCCATACCATTACCACGACGATTGGCGTGCTGCTTGTGGTACCTGCCCGCAATAATGCCCAACCTGATGTGATTGCACAGCGACAACAGATCCGCGCACTGCTCTATGGTTGGGAACCCCATGAAGATTACACACCGCTGTACTTAAGCGGTGGCCAGTTGCAACCGTCGCGCCCAGGTACTGTTGCGTGGCTCGATAAATTTACTACTGAATACACGGAGGACGCCTTAGGCGTTTAACACTATGGCACGTAAAACACGTAAAAAAGCATTACTGTTTGCCCTCGAAGCTACCTACGGCGTGGATGCGATAGCCGCAGGCGTCCCCGTGGCTGTGCTCGGGCGAGATGTCAAAATCGTCCCTATGGCTGGGGACAATACCGAGCTGAAGTATGACGACGGCAACCTCGGCAATAGCCCAGAACTGGCAACCGAGGTCTATGCCACGGTTGAATTTAGCGTGGACTTGGCCGGAAGCGGCACCGCGAACTTAGCCCCAGCATGGGCACCACTGGTGCAAGCCTGCTCACGGGATATTACCCCTGGTGCATCCAGTGTGGTGATGGCCATTAATGAAGACAGCGCCGCCTCGCTGACAATGTACATGAACTACCACGGCGTACTGCATGCGCTATTAGGTGCCCGTGGCACCTTTAAAATCTCGGCTAAAGCCAAAGAACTGCCAAGCATTATGTTTACCTTTACGGGGCTATTTGTGCCCGTGACGGTCGCTGCTATGCCCGCCACCAACTTTGCCGCATGGAAAAAACCACAGCCAGTGGGCGTTAAACATAGCGCCTTTTCGCTAGCGGGAGCTGCGGCCAAACTGATTAGCTTTGAGTATGACCAAGCCAACACGGTTGCTTATACCGAATATGTAGGCTTTGAAGAAGTGCTGATCACCGACTTTAAACCCAGCGGTAAGATCATTATCGAAGCGGCTAGTCTGGCCGAGTTTGACCCCTTTATCTTGGCAGCCAACAACACCGAAGTGGCGATGGAGTTTAGCCATGGTAGCGCCCTTAACCAAGTGATTTGGAGCAGCTCACGGATTTCACTAGGCCGTCCAGAGTATGGCGATCAGGATGGCACTCTGACCTATGAAATTCCGTTTAAACCCATTTCAACCATTGACCTATTAACCACCAAATAGCACCAGGAGAATTTATGTTTGTCTTTACCAAAAAGCGGATTGTTAAAGAATGGCCCACCCCCCTCAAGGTATCGGGCGATAAAGGCCAAGTGACTGAGCACGAGATTACCGTCGATCTAGAGCTTATCCCTGAAGATGAATGGATTGCGCTGATTCGTCAAAGCCCTAAAGCCGCATTTGATCGCGTGCTACTCGGGTGGAATGGCATTAGTGATGCGGATGGTGAACCTATGGAAGCCACCGCCGATAATCGCGCCGCCCTGTATCAATGGCAGCCCTTTAGTTTGGCCGTCACCAATGCTTACCTTCGAGCCTCAACGGGCGAAGCCGCAAGAAAAAACTAACCGATGGGTTACGGGCGTTATATGCCCGTAACCCATTAACCGATAAAGAACAGCGCGAACTCGATGATGATTTAAAAGCCCTTGGGATTGAGGCTGACATCGAGGATGACGCCCCAGAAGTACTCTTTTGGGATGAGCACCAAAGTGCCCTGCAGTGGTGGTGCCAAGTCGCGGAACTGATGCGGTGGCAAGGTCGCATATGCGAGGGGTTAGATATTATGGCGGTGAAGGCTGATGCTGAAATGGCCGAGCGCCAGTACAGCAAGGATGATTATCTAAAGCTGCGCCTGATCGCTACCACAGTAACTCACATTTTTAACGAGCACTTAGATGAATGATTTAAAACTTGCACTGACATTAACCGCCGACGGCCGCCAGCTGGTGACCGTGGTGGGCGGTGCTAAAAAAGAACTCATCGGCTTAACGGGTGAGTTACAGGCCACCGGCACAGCGGGTAAAACGGCGGCCGTAGGGTTAGATAAAACGGCAACTTCGGCGGATGAAGCAAGCCAAAGCTTTGGTGGTTTGTATCAATCAGTCATTGCACTTGCAGGTGGCTTGACCGCCATGGATCTTATTGATCGCGCCGATGAATGGGGACAAATGGCGTCACGGATGAAGATGGCCACCACCAGTGCGGCAGAGTATGAATATGCTCAATCGCGCATGGTGGCCAGCGCCAACCAAACCTATCGCAGTTTGACCGAAACCCGCGAGAACTTTACCCGCATGTCGCCGATTTTGCGCGACCTTGGTTATAACCTAAACCAGTCCATTGATATTGTGGACAGCTACAGCGCCTTGCTAGTGACTAACGCCGCCAGCGCGGATAAAGCGCAGCAGGCACAGGATGCCCTGTCCCAGTCGATTCAGAAAGGCAAGGTTGAGGCCGATGCCTGGCAATCTATCTTTGGGGTGATGCCGAGCGTCCTCAATAACCTCACCACTGCCACAGGTAAAACAGGCGCAGAGATCCGCTTATTGGGTACCTCGGGTAAGTTGTCGATTACCGACCTGACCAATGCATTGTTGCAATCGCACCAACAAAACCTTAAAGCCGTTCAGGACATGCCGACAGCCGTGCGGGATGCACTAACGGCATTGAATAACGTCTATAGCGACTGGATAGGTAAAAGCAATGAAACCTATGGTGTTACTGCCACCCTTGCCAGCGGTATCGTCAGCGTTAGTGAAAACTTTGGCACCTTAACAAATATCGTCGGAGTCGGTCTTGCCCTTGCTCTTGGGCGCGGAACGGCTGCATTAGGCACTCATGCCACAAGCTTGATTGCCAATGAAGTGGCCAGTTATCGCACTAGAACTGCGAGCGTTGCCGCCGCACAAGCAGAACTGCAACGCGCAACTATGTTAAGAGCATCCGTTATTTCGGCCGGACAAGCGGTCGTTGCAGAGGCTAGGCTCACGGCCGCCCGTCAAGCTCTAACCGTGGCAACAGGCACAGCTACGCTTGCAACACGAACCTTAAATGCTGCGTTATCACTTGCGGGTGGCCCTGCTGGATTGGTGATGATGGGTGCAGCCGCCTTAGCCTATTGGGCCATGACAGCCGATAATGCCACACAGCCTACTGATGATTTGAGCGGTAAAGTTGACAGCTTAGTCGGCAGTTATCAAAAGCTGACGGATCTTGAACGTCAATCAAAAGTCCGTGTCCTTGGTACCGAAATGAAAGTGTTGCGGGATGAGTTGATTGCTACTACCGCAGAGATTGAACGGCTTAATCGGGAGCCAGCCTATGATGCATTTAACGGCAGTTATCTGCGCGATGATGACCAAATTGCACAATTAAAAGCCCGTGCAGAGGAACTGAATAAGCAGCTCGATCTTGCAAGTCAAAAGCAGCAAGCATTATTTGCTGTGGGTATGCCAGAGATTAAAGCTGACCCTACTATCGTTGATCCCAATCTCACTAAGACCGCCGCTGAAATGTTGATCAATCTGCAAAAGCAGTTGACCCTTTACGGTAAAACCTCTGAAGCGGCTAAGCTACGTTATGAGTTGGAGATCGGGGCATTGAAGGGCCTCGATCCACTGATGGCCGAAAAGCTGAAAAAGGTGGCCGCCGATCTCGATGCCGCCAAGGCCACCGAAGAGCAAACCAAGAAAAATAAAGAAGCCGAGAAGCGACGCCAAGATCAACTTAAAACCCTACTGGGTACCATTGACCCAGTCACCCAAGCAGCCAAGGAATACGCCAAACATGAGGCGTTATTAAAGGGTTATTTTGAATCGGCTAACGTGCCGATTGCCGAACGCACTCGCTTGCTGGCACAACTGAAAAACCAGTATGAGGCCAGCACCCCCTATAGCCAGTTACAAAACCAACTTGATCCTAAATATGCCGAGCAACAGACGCATACCAATAACCTGGATGTGCTCAATACCGAGCTGAATAGCACCCCTGAATCAGAGGTGGCCAAACGCGCCCAGATTAATGCCTTGATTGAAGCCGAACAGCGGCGACATGCTGAGGCGATGACGGGCATCAACCAAAGTGTGGCCTTTGATTGGAATGAGATGTGGCAGAACAGTGTTGAGCGTATGAGCCAAGGGATTGGTAGTGCCACGGCAGATGCATTGTTTGAAGCTAATGATTTTGGCCAAGCGACTCAACAAGTGCTCAAGGGTGTAGGTAAGGCGGCGGTGCAAATGTTAGTGGAGTGGATGGCACAAAAAGCGCTAGCTGCTGCATTTGATAATACGCTAATGACGACCAATGCAGCTACAGCAGCGACAACTGCCGCAGGTACAGGAGCCGCAATTACCGCCTCGATGGCCCCCGCAGCGGCAACCACCTCAATTGCGACTATGGGTAGTGGGGCCATGATTGGTATGGCGGCCATGGTTGCTGCACTGGCCTTGCTGCCGAGCATTATTGGTAAGTTCCATGGTGGTGGTACTATCCCCCGTGAAGGTACGTACTTGCTCGATGGCGGCGAAACCATTTACACCCGCAAGCAGCAACAAACCTTGATGAATGCGATGCAGGCAACAGCGAGCGGTGGCTCAGGTGGAAGCAATATTGTGATCCAGCAAAGCAACACCATTGTGGTCAAAAACGATAGTGACGCCCAGACCCTTGAAGATGTACTGCCACAACTTGTTCAAATGACCAAGGCTGCGGTGGTGGATGATCTTAATAATCGCGGCGAGGTGTTTCGCGCTAGGGGATAACGCTATCCCGAAACCTTTCCAATCCAGCCAAACAACGTAGTCAGTCACACTGGGCCACACCCTGATTTAGCGGCCCTTGTTGACTGACCTATGTTAATTTTTCCTGACGATATCTATCCCACTGAATGTGTGTGGCGCTTAAAGGCGCAAACGGAAGTATTTAGCAATCCGTTTAATAGCTCACGCCAAACATTAGAACTGCCAGGAGCAGCGTGGGAAGCCCAACTGCGCTTTGATACGCTGACCCGTGCGA